>Ga0316198_10000010_pt1 | contig 71434 bp, 60 predicted proteins | sample OudBieAanoxic_MG_FD_204935 | JGI IMG/M metagenome (GOLD analysis project Ga0316198, IMG submission 204935) | Coastal sediment microbial communities from Oude Bieten Haven, Netherlands - site A anoxic | ecosystem: Environmental > Aquatic > Marine > Coastal > Sediment | place: Netherlands... | reverse complement strand
TCTAAATGACAGAGCGAAGCGATTCCTTATTTATCAACCATTCACTGCTACTTCATGTGATCAGAGAGTGTAAAATGACGTAAATCGATTTGACGTTAAACTGCCGCGCAGCGGCTTCGTCCATTTATCAGCTTTCTGTATACCTTTGATAAGAGAATATTAACGGCATTAATTTATTTGCGCATTTTTGCATCAGCTGAGCACAAATTATCGTAGTGTTCGGTTGAATATTCAAATACTTGCCGAGGCCAATAATCATGGACGAAATAAGACAATGGTGGGAGCGGCCGGCAAGAAAAAGCTCAGCGGATTTGACCGACGGATGTCGTGGTCTGACCTACCGGAATGGACATTTCCTCTTTTACCCACCCTAAAGATAGCCGCATGGTAGCCGAAGATGTCATGCTACCGAGTGTTAATCCAATCGCACCGATAAAATATCCCGGCGAGCCTACAAAAAGTAACGTAAAACCTGACACAATAATGATTGTCAAGAAGGTCGCATGGCCGGCCAAAACAGTCATCGGTTTTTTTTGCCAGGCAGCCAACCCCTCGCTTTGAGCCCGAATTGCCACACTGAATGGGAAAAAAACCAGTGAAAGCGCTGTTATTCGAACCAGCGGCAGATCTCTTATGGCCAGCCTTTGAAGCTCGACATAATATAACTCGTTGAGTCCGGGCAGAATAAACACAAGTGGCAGCAACCCCAGACATGCGCCGGCAATTATTGAAAATCGTAGCGTTAGATTGTCCCGGCGCGATACCGGCGGAAAAGCGAGAACAATGGTCTGGAGGCGAGTTGCGGCATAGGCGACGGGGTTGGCGAGTCCGAGGGCAAGATAGTATATCGGAAGTATACGCTCGGGGTCAGGGGCTCGCGCGATGAATGCCCCTAAAATCAATGCTGAAATCGAGAGAAAGTATCCGCCAATCGACAGCGGGAGAGTGAAAAGAATGATTTCCTTGGCACTCGGCGGACGATCGGTACAAGACGTTAAATTCTTTAATAATGGGCCTGCAAGTAGACGCGAAATGATCACTTCCAATGCGACCGGCAGGGTCAGGCAGACGATCGCCCACACGGGACCGACAAATCCAGCGAAACAAAATATGGGTGAGAGCAAGGCTGTCAGTATAATCCGACCGATGGTCGCCAGGCTGGCTTTGCCAGTCACCTTGCCATTGTACATAATGACAAAATACGGCATCCGCAGAAAGAACAAAAACTGAAGAGGAATACTGATCAGCAATGTCAATTTTGCCGGGTTCTCAATGGATGATGGCAGTCCGATGATTTTACCAAACACCAGGTGTGACAAGGCGGGGATGCACAGCAGCGCCTGGACTGAAATGACCACCAGGCTGATGTACAAAGTAACCGCGCGAAACTTTAGATACCCTTCGCGGGTCTTGGCATAAATCATGCCGGTGGTGACCAGACTGATGCCGATCATACCCAAGAAAAACATGACATTGATGGCCTGTGCTAATCCGGCTATATTCAGCGGTCCGCCAGGCCCCCGCGACGCCACCATGGCAACCAGCGGGTAACTTAAGGCTTGTGATATTGCCTGGATTGCAAGAGGCACAAAGAATTTGGTAAGCGTCCAGTTACTGGTCGCTGCAGTGGGTTTCATTTTAACAATTCCGGATTTGACACTCTATTGGCAACCTTGAGTGGAAACCTTGAAAACTCGCCAGCATTTAACGGCATAAGGGTTTAGGTCTCTATAGCTGAATATGTCAATAGAAAAAGGAGCCGGTTTCCGATTTGGCTGAGAATGCCTTGAAATGGAAGGTTTAAACTTTTGCCAACAGTGCGTCTTAAACACAAATGATATGGGCGCAACCGCAGTGGCAGTACCCGTTTCGCACCCCCCTCAGAGTCCGCCTAGCAGACAATCAATGGCATCTGTGCAAAGATGCCACAAACATCCTATCGCCACAGCGCGTACCTTGCAGGAAGGAACTGCAAGAAGTCCCCCATAGGCAATCCCCGCCCAAAGCGTGTGGAAGGGATGAAACCCGATGCCGCAACGGTCAGGATTAAAAATAGGGTCCGCCAGTAGATGATCCAGGTCAATGATCATCGTGCCCACCATAATGAGCCCAGCCTTCCACCAATTCTCCTTCCAGAACAGTTTCCCGAACACAAACGGCACCAGTAAGTGAAACGAGTAGTGGATGATATGTCTATAGACGTCGCTGACAATTTCCATAGAAACAGTATTTCTTTATCCCCTTCTTACAGCGTTTAGCTGTCCGTACTCAAACTACATTGCGAATATATGTACCAGAGCACTGTTGCCAATAGCCCTTTACAAACCCATAACATTTTTCTCTGAAAAATGGTTTTAATATTGTGTAGCTTGGATTGAGATACCAAATATCACGGCTTCATCCGAACCTGTGATAAGAGAATATGATATAGAAGTGGATGAAGAATTGATCCATAGCTGGATAAAAATGCACCGCAACAAACTAATGCAAATGAATCCTGAATTGCATCAGAAAATTTTGGCGGAAACACGGATATACTTAGATAGTTTTGAAAAATTGGGTGAACCTACATGAATCTGGATTTATAGATACAGAATCTGCTTATACACTGGCAATGCTCTCTGGTCAATCATCTGATCACCAGCCAGATCCCCAACAACATCAATCCGATACCAAAGATCCGGTTGAGGTTCAACGGCCGAAGATCTGCGCCCACGAAGCCGAAATAATCCAGGACAGCGCCGGCGATAAATTGGGTGGCAACGACGATCGTCAGCGCCATCACCAATCACAGTCGTGCGGGTCCGTATCCAATGGTGCCGACAATCACCAAGCCCAAAGCACCGGAGGACAGCGCATACCAGGGCACTCCTTGCCAGCCGGCTAAATTCCCGCCCCGGCTCAAAACCATAATCAGGCCTATCAGCAGCCCCCCACCGCCATAGGTAATGAACACACTTTCCAGTGTGCCGATCTGCTTGTCCATTAACCCCATGAACTGTGCCTGGAGATTTACCGCTATGCCGCCGATGGCAGCGATTATGATCAAAGGAATCAATGTATTCAAAGTCGGCTTCCTTTCTGATTTAATAATTACTGACGGAAGATAATTAGAAGCAATCGGCCTTCCCAGCGCTGTTATCTGACAAGGACATTATAATTACTCGAATTGATTGGAAATAACAAGGTAAAATGGGAGAGTTGGAATATTTTTTTAGGTGTAGCCCTACAAAAGAAAAAGGACAGATTAAAGGTATCATACATTCTAAAGGCAATATGCAATTCGAAAAAATTGCAGATGTGTGCTTAGTCAGGGGAAAATTTCAGGATAGTCAAAACCTTTGTATCACAACAATCTTTAGTATTTAAAAAGCGGTTGAAAAATTTCCTCAATCTTATCACTACTCGATGATGCGGACACGGTCGTCCGGAGGGGCCGGATTCAGCATCTCGTTGTTTGACGCAGCCTCCGCGATGATAGAGTAGAATGTTGAGTAGGTGTTTTTCACACCCTTGCCGTATCGCTTAAACCAGAAGTAGCTATCTCCAGCGTGCTTCACAATGAAGCTGTTCGAGAGCATCGAGTACGTAGCGCTGGGATCAAGCGGCGCCCAGGAGCCGTCGTCATCTAATACTTCGACAGACCTAATGCGTGACCCTGGAGTCGTCACGGTCCATGCTCCCGATGTTGCCTCCTCAATCACCTGTGCCGTTCTTCTCAGATCCACTGTATACCTAAGTCCCGACACGTGAAGCCAACCGCCCTCGTCGTGCGATGCAGCGCTCCGCTCCAGCACCTCGAGCAGATATCGCCCTTTGAGTCTGAGCGAATATGCGTAGTTGCCGAACTCGTCGATCTCCTTGAGCATAAGGTCAGTCAGTGGTCCGGCTGGATAGACTGTTTTTCCGCGGAACGCACCCGCGTTATTGACCACGATGTCGACACCGAACTTCTCCCGCATGTGGTCGTTTACGAGATTGGCAACCGGTGATTCGCCGCCTCGAATGGTCTTTTTCCGAAGATCCCAATCGACGTCAGTTCGGCCGAGGACAATAGCATCCGGGAACAATTCTTTGTAGTCTTCCAGTATGGTCTCGATCGCCGAGTCCGGGGCGACAGATTCATCGATGGATACCAGCTCAAACTGAGGCGTCTTCAGGTCAAGCCTCCCATGCTCGTCGGTCGTTACGTCGAGTCTGACAAGTGCCGAGCCTTTCTCTCCGCCGTTGACGATGAGTGTCCCGTCCGTTCTGAGGACCTTCGGTATGTAGTCGTGCGAGTGGCCACCAAAGATGATATCGATGCCTGGCACAGCCTGTGCCAATCTGAAGTCCTCCTCCACGCCTATATGCGTGATTGCTACAACGACCTGCGCTTCGTTCTCACGAAGCTTTCGGACTGCGTTGGTTGCGACCTCGAAGTTACTGCCCACCATTTCGATGTCATTAGTGCTCGTTACAAACGGGAAGTCCTCTGTCATAAGCGAGAAGAACCCAACTTTGAGCCCGTCGTAATCCCGGATGTACCATGGCTCACAAAGCCCCTCGAGAGCGGTTCCCTCGACGACAAGGTCCGTGCATAGGCAATCAAACTTCGCGTGGTCAAGCGCCGCCGCGAGGACCTCAGGCCCCTTATCGAATTCGTGGTTCCCGAAGGCGTAAATGTCGTAGCCAGCCATCGACATCAGCTTGAAGATGGCTTCACCCTTGTACGTATGGAAGTAGCGGTTCATCAGATCGTCACCTGCAGAGATCACGACGACGCGGCTCGGGCTCTCTCTGACTATTTCGTGAATGCGCGTTCCGAGCCTGGCAATGCCTCCCATCTTGACCGATTCGAGTACCCCTTCACCATCGTGGTCCTTCTTACCGGCGACCGGTTCGAGCAGTCCCTGCAGATCAGCTGTGCCGATGATCGTAAGTTTGTGCGCCTTAGGCGCGTGTGCGCATGCTGAGAGTAAGGCGATCATGAGCATCAGCGCCCCGATAGATCCGTAGCGTCTCATTTCTCTCTCCTTAGTGTATCATCCACCGGCCAACAGACCCGGCATTCATTCAGTCCATGACGTACACACTATATCTTATCATATAAGGGTCGTTGCTTGAATGCCGCCCAGTGGAAATCAGCCAATTTTGAGTTATCAAAACTGGTTTTACTGTAATGTAAAATCAATCTTAATGAACCTTTCATGTCGTGGATTGCACAATGAATAATGTAAACAATTTAATTCATATTTAAAGTTTCGACTTCGTGTCTTTATACATCATCTCAGATTGTTATGTATTTGAAAATATAATCTAAAAATTTCTTTATCGGTGATTTGTTTTTCCTATCTCAGGAGAGCTCAGACCTGTGATAAGAGAATATGATCAAAATCAATCAGTTCTTATTTTTAGGCATCTTGCCAGTAGGTGAAAACTAATTCTGAGTCACAATATTGATTGCGCATAACAAACACATACTTTCTTAGAAGTTCATTTTGTTTACATTGCGTGCATAGGTCGAACCTCTGAGAATGTGTAAAAAATTTTAGATTAACGAACGGAAGGTAAAATATTTCAGAGGATTGGATGAATAGACGCAATCGCAACCTTCGCTAATTGGGCGGTTGCGTATGCCAATAATATACAATCCATAATTCGACTTTGAAGGCGCAGTCAAATTTAGAAGTCAACACCCTTCGGCTAAAGCCGAAGGCTTGGGGTCCAAGGATCCAAGGGTTCGAGGGATCAAGTGAAAAGACCATCCAAGCCTTTCCTTGAATCCTTGCGACAGCATCAAAAAATAATCTAAACCTAAATTGAGCGATTTTTTAATCGCTCTGCACCAAATCTATTGAGCGCTAAGGCTCACAAAAATACTCGCCATATCCACTGGGCATGACTGCGTTTTTTGAAAGCCTGATCATCTCAATATCTCGGCACATAGCTTCATAAAAAATCGCTCAATTTAGGCTAAAGTCTTCGCCTAAAAGCGAAAATTTTTCTCCCATTGCCCGAGTGGTACAATAAATGAAATCGCTTACATTATTGGTTTTTAAAGGCATCGGTTGCTTATTGAGTCTTAATAGACAAAATATATTAACTTAATCCCTTGACAACGAGCCTGGTTGTGAATAAATGAAAGCGCTTACATTTATTTTATGTCATGGTTTTTTGAAAAAGAGCTATTATCTGGTTGACGTTATGTAATTCAGTCTATCGCCGACCCCTCTCAGGAAGCCTACGACATCAACAAATCCGGTAAAATATCGGAAAATTGTGAAAGGAGGCAAGCCATGTCAAAAGTAACCCGGAGACAATTTTTAGACAAGAGCATGAAGGTTGGTGGCCTTGTGTTCGCATCAGGAATTGCACCTGCCTTTGTCAAGCGGGCTTTTTCAGAGGATAAGCATGCAGCCTACCTAAACGCCAAGATCAACTGGCGACAGGTTGAGGGCACCCGTATTAAAGTACTAGTCACGCCTGCGCACTATTTTAACAAATTTCGTGCAATCACACCTCAATTCGAAGAATTGTCCGGTATCAAGATTGACTTTGATATTATCCCTCCGCGTGAAATGAGGGAAAAAGCGGTTTTGGACTTCGGTGCCAAATCCGGAAACTATGCCAGTCACACTGCCGACCCAATGTACCTATCACTATATGAAGCGAACAAATGGGTCGAGCCCTTGGATAATTTCTTAAACGATCCCAAGCTAACCGACAAGGCATGGTTCGACCTGGATGACATTATTCCACTTTGGCGAGCGGCAGACTCTGTAAACGGAAAATTATATGGAATGCCCGCTGAAGGCGAGGCTACTATCCATGTTTACAACCGTGAACTTTATGAGCAGAAAGGTTTTAAACCACCCGAGACCCTTTCAGAATTCATGCAGACCGCTAAAGAACTTAATAAAATAGACGGCAAAATTGCAGGTGCCGCTATTCGTGGTTTTCGTGGTGCCGGGCAAAACATGTACATCTGGCCGTCTCTTTTTCTTGCCTGGGGGGGGAAATGGTTTGATGCCAACGGTGTGCCATTGGTAAACAGCGAACCTGGAATAAAATCCTTAGAATATTACTGCGAGCTTCTCCAAAACTATGGGCCGGCCGGGGTTGAAAACTGGAACTGGCCGGAAATTATGGAAGCGTTTGCTGGGGTTAATGTTGCTCAGTTTATCGATTCAAACTCAACAGCGTCCATTATCGAAAATCCTAAAAAATCGAAAATGGCCGGCAAGACCGGTTACCAACGATGGCCAAAAGGCCCATCCGGCCGACGGGTTTCCAGTATTTGGAATTGGACCATGCCCGTTAATGCAGTTCTGCCCGAGAAACAAAAAATTGCCACATGGCTTTATATTCAATGGCTTGCATCAAGGCCGACCCAGTTCTCATCTGCGGTCTTCAAGGAAAACCCCGATGCCGTTGTACGTACCGGTGTCAATCGTGTTTCCATCTGGAGCGACCCTGAATATCGTAAAGTCATCAATTTCACTCCTGATTATGCGGACGTCGTGCTTACAGCGATGAAAGAGGACACGGATTCCGACTGGAGGCCCAGGGTTCCGCAATGGCCGAAAATTGGAGAAGCCATGGCTGTAGCCATCCAGGCCGCGCTGGTTAAACAAAAAACACCCAAAAAAGCGCTTGATGATGCAAACGCTACCATCGCTAAAGTTATGAAGCGTTCATAGCCGTAGATCCTTGATACAGTCATCCGGGGAGGTGGCCGGCTATCGGTCGCCCCCCTAATCCCAATTTATGTGGGGATGATGTTATGCTGGCGACATCGCTTTCCAAAAAAGTCAAGTATCAGAAACAATGGGAACGGTTTGGCTATGCGATGATTTCACCGGGCATGATTTTTCTGGTTCTCGTTACTACTGTGCCCCTTGTTTCTTTGCTGGTGATGAGTTGTTTTCGTTTAGATTTAACCTACCCGCCGGGTAACGGTTGGGTCGGATTGGAAAATTATCTTGAAATGTTCAAAGACGCACGTTTCTGGTATTCGATTCGGCTGACGGTAGTATATACAGCGATCACCGTTGTTCTTCAAGTTGTGGTGGGTCTATGTTTGGCAATGGCTTTTTTTCGAGGATTCCGGGGTCAAGGCCTGATGCGCGTCAGCGTCCTGTTGCCCATGATTTTAGCACCTGTTGTCGTTGGTCTTGCCTGGCGGACCCTGATCCTAACCCCAGAATACGGAATTCTGGACTACATTTCGATTTTGCTGGGATTTGGGTCTAAACCCTGGTTGGTTGATCCCACCTGGGCGCTTGTATCCGTCATAATCATTCACACTTGGCAATGGACACCTTTTGCCTTTTTGGTGTTTTTAGCGAGCTTAAATGCCATGCCGCAAGAGCCTCTGGAAGCGGCACTGCTGGACACGCGCACCTCCTGGCAGCGGTTTCGTTATATCATCCTCCCAATGCTTAGACCGGCAATCGTTATCGTGCTCATTTTTCGGACTATGATTGCCCTGCGTGCTTTTGCGGCCATATTTTCTGCCACCGGTGGGGGGCCGGGAACGGCAACTGAAATCTTAAATCTTTATGTCTATCGGGTATCGTTTAATTCGCTGGATCTTGGATACGGCGCTGCACTTGGCACCGTTCTTCTCCTTATCACAGTGGGTGTTTCGATGGTGTTTTTCCGGATGCGCCGCTCGAGTATCAGCTAATCGGGAAACATGTTGATGATGAAACAAATTCATGATCGCTACGTTTTAAAACTGATCGGGATCTCGATTAAGTACACCGTTTTTGTACTGATGATCTTAACCTGGGCCTTTCCGGTGCTATGGGTAATTCTAACTTCTTTTAAGGTGCGTACAGATATTTTTACCCTGCCTCCTAAAATATTCTTTAACCCCACTATTGAGCATTACATCGAGGCCTTTATACGTAGCAGTGACATCGCGTTTGGAACCTTTAACAGTATTGTAATCGCCACCGTCACAACGGTTTTAACATTGTTGGTGGCGGTTCCGGCGGGGTATGCTTTTTCTCGAGTGACCTTTAAGTTTCGCAGTCAGCTGTCTTTTTTCGCCTTAATTTCTCAGATGGCACCACCCATCGGTCTGATAATTCCCTATTTTTTTATCCTCAGTCGAACCGAGATGCTCGACAGCTATACCGGCCTTATCGCAATTCATATGACCTTGACGGTGCCGTTCAGTATCTGGCTGATGATTACCTATTTTCAGGATCTTCCGGTCTCGCTGGAGGAGTCCGCAGCCATTGACGGCGCTTCGCCTTTTACCACTTTTTTGCGGGTCGTTCTGCCCACCGCGTGGGGCGGGGTCGGTGTCACGGCCATATTCGCCTTTATTGAATCCTGGAATGAGTTTTTATATGCGGTTGTTTTAACCGGAAGCAGGACCAAAACGGTTCCGGTAGCTATTTTCAGTTTTCTGACCACGGAAGAAAGTCTCTGGGGACCGTTCACAGCCACCGGGGTCACCATCATGGCACCGGTTATTTTCGTTGCACTTTTTGCCCAGCGTCAGATGATCAAAGGTATGACCCTAGGTGCAACCAAAGGCTGATGATTTATTAAATTATTTCCTATTTAACATTAAAAATAACATGAGGTGAAACTTATGCGTCCACATAAATCCAATAAAAAACTTCTAATGCTGGGATTGGATGCCGCCCTGCCTGACCTTATTGCCAAATTTACCGAGGAAGGCAGCATGCCGGTAACTAAAAGGCTGATTGAAAAGGGCTGGTTTTCCAGAATGGTTACAACCTTTCCACCATTGACGGCCGCCGCCTGGGGGGCGATTACGACCGGCGCGGGACCTGGAACCGCCGCCATCCCCAGCCTCATGGTTCACAAGCCCGGTGAACCGCTGGATAAATGGCACACATCGTTTTGCCGGCATATCCTTGAGGCCGAAACCCTTTGGGAGGCCGCCGGCAAAACCGGTAAAAAAACAATACTGGTCAATTGGCCGGTTACGTGGCCCCTGAGTGTTGATAATGGTATCCAATTGGCCGCCTCTTTGAACCCTCCCTTTCGATATTTTTATATGCCACTCTGGGATATCGCTTCTTCCAGCATTTTTTCGACCAGTATGGAGCGTTGCAATCAAATTCCAGGCAGAGCCATTGAGGTTCATCCACAGCAGGCAAAGGATTGGACTAATATTCCGCAGCACACCGGGACACCACTGGAGATTGAGATTGAGGTGCCGCCCACCTACGCCAGAGGGCTGAAGTACCATGTGCTGTTGCTTGATTCGAAGGGCAATGGCTACGACAAGGTCCTCATTGCACGGTCCAAAGATGCTGACGAAGCGGTTACCACATTGCATATAGGAGAAAAAAGCGCCTGGATCAGTGAGACTTTTACAGATGCCGAGGGTAAATTTAAAGCTGGACGGTTTTATTTTTACCTGGCCGAACTTGACGGACCAGCGTCATTTAAACTCTATCAAAGCGCCATTAACACCGCCGAAGAGATCACCCTTCCGCCGGATTTGACTGAAGAGCTCGACGAGGCGGCCGGTCCCTATATTGAAGTCGATGACCCCTGGGCCTATATGGATGGCTGGGTTGATATTGATTTTTACCTTGACCAACTCACGGCTCAAAATGACTGGTGGGCCAAAGCCACTGAATTCGGGCTTAAAAAGACCAACTGGGACCTGGCCTTCAGCTGGGTTGGGACCATTGATCATATTCAGCATGTTCTTTATGGCGGAATTGATCCCAAAAGCTGCCATTACAATCCGGAAGAAGCGCCAATAATTATGGGCCATATCCGGCGCATTTATGCCGAAGTTGATGCACGTATCGGGCACATCCTCGAACATGTTGATCTGGATAATACCCTGGTGTGCCTGGTTTCCGACCACGGTTTTTCCAGCCTGGAACGAAGTCCTTATATTAAACACCACTTGGCCAAAGCAGGCTTGCTCTCTTTCAGCCTCGACACCGAAACCGGTGTGATGGATATTGATTGGTCTAAGACCAAATGTTTTCCGCTGGAGCCCGGGCATGCCCATATTTTCGTCAATCTCAAAGGTCGCGATCCTCACGGAATTGTTGAACCGGAGGATTATGAAAAAGTACAGGAAGAAATCATCGATGTACTCCTGTCCCTGCGGGATCCGAAAACCGGCCAACATGTTGTGGCCAGCGCCATCCGTAAAAAAGAAGCCGGGATGCTGGGTGTCGTGGAAAATCAAGGTTATGACCGCATTGGCGACGTGTTGTTTGCTCTCAAACCTCAATATATGGCCAATCCGTTTGTCTATCCGGCGGCCGTAAAATATCGGGACGGCACCGAACGATTTATTCCCAATCCCGAAGATTTCGAACCTGCCGAATTACATCGGAATTTTACCGGGGTCCACCTGTCCCTTCCTTCTCTTAAAGAAATGCACGCGACTGTTGTGTTGGCAGGCAAGGGCATTCCTAAGTTGAGACGCAAAAACCCCATCAATATAATTGATCTGGCACCAACGCTGGCTTATCTGCTGGGAACACCAACGCCTAAGGATGCCGAAGGTAATATCTTGAAAGAGATGGTCAAAAAGGATTAACCGGATAAAAAAGCAATGTCCGATATTTAATAAATTTTTAAGGTTTACTGTAGGAATGGCCATCTATCTACGGCCAAAAAAATCGAAAGGAATAAGCATGCAGAATATATTACTTGAATACGGGGATACGAGCATGTCGGTGGAACTTCCCGACACGGCCTGTGTCGTTCGCTACGGCCAAACCTATTCTGACCCGCCTGAAGTCGACCCCCACGAAGCCACTCGCAGGGCGCTTGAGAAACCATTAGGATTCGAACCCCTTAGAGAACTTGGGGGCCCCAATAAACGGGTGGTCATTGGATTCCCGGACCGAGTCAAGGGCGGGGTGCAGCCAAATTGCCACCGGCGTGTGGCTATACCGCTAATTGTTGAAACGCTAATAAAAGGCGGCACCAAGCTGGAAAATATTACCCTGCTTTGCTGTATGGGACTGCATCGTAAAAATACCCTCGAAGAGTGGTATTGGTATCTGGGCAAAGAAATTGTCGATCAGTTCTGGCCGGATCGCCTGCTCAACCATGATGTTGAAGCCCCGGATCTGTGTGATTTTGGTACCGACGAGATGGGCAATGTCGTCCAATGCAACCGCCTGATGGCCGAAGCCGATGTGCCCATAGTTGTCGGCCACGTCACAGGCAACCCTTATGGCGGATACAGCGGTGGTTATAAAATGATTGTGACCGGTCTTTCCGGCTGGCAGTCGATCGCCTCGCACCATGTCCCGGCTACCATGCACCGCGAGGATTGGATGGGTGCCTCGTCAGACTCTCACATGCGCCACCAGTTCACATCGATTGGCAAGGCTATGGAGAAGGCGATTGGGAAGAAATTTTTTGCTGTCGATGCCGTGCTGGGACAAAAATCCCAGGTACTGTCTGTTGAAGCAGGCGAACTTCAAGCTGTTGAAGAGGCAACCTGGCCCTTGGCAGATCAAAGGACCAATATTCACCTAAATAGCAAGGAACCGGCTGATATTTTGATCTTTGGGGTTCCCCGCAACTTTCATTATGGACCGGGAATGGGAACAAATCCCATTTTGATGAGTCTGGGAATTGGCGGGCAGCTGTCGCGTTGCTGGCATGCTTTTCGAGAGGGAGGTGTTATCATCGCTGTATCGGTATGTGACGGCTGGTTTAACCCTCACTGGTTTCCTTCTTACGAAGATACCTACAATGCACTGCAGAAATACTGTACGGCAGCGGAGTTTATCGGCTCAGATGACGCCATGCAGATTGTTCACAATTACGACTATCGCTACCAGTATTCGAATCACAATACCTATCACCCCTTTCATGCCCTCTCTATGATAAGCGGTGGCAGTGCCTCACTGCTTTGGACTTCGGCAGTTTATATCGCCGGTGCCAAAGCTCCGGGGTATGCGCGGGGGATGGGATTTATCCCTACTTCCACATTTGAAGAGGCTCTGAATGGTGCCAAAAAAATTGTTGGGCCTAATCCGAGAATTCTGTGCACGCCAGAGTGTTTTACGGGTGGTGTGGCCGTCCATTTACACACCAAGGCTTAAAAGAAATACTGCCGATCAATACAAGAAGCAATCAGAGGCTTATCATGGCGGAAGTAATATTAAAAAATGTTTATAAGAACTTTGGTAAAGCTACCGCTGTAAATGATTTCTCTCTACATATCGAAGATGGTGAATTTATCGTACTGGTGGGTCCTTCCGGGTGCGGTAAGAGCACCACCCTGCGACTGATAGCCGGCCTGGAAGTAATTTCTTCGGGTGAAATGATTATCGGGGATCGTCTTGTAAATGATATTCATCCCAGGGATCGCGATATTGCCATGGTTTTTCAAAATTATGCCCTGTATCCTCAGATGACGGTTTATGACAATATGAGTTTCAGTCTGAAAATGCGCAAGGTCCCCAAAGACAAAATCAACCGGACGATTAAAAAGGCAGCCGATCTTCTTCGTATCGACCAACTGCTTGATCGCAAACCAGGGCAACTATCTGGCGGTCAACGCCAACGGGTAGCCCTTGGTCGAGCCATTGTCAGGGATCCGCAGGTATTTTTATTCGATGAGCCCCTTTCCAACCTGGACGCCAAGCTCAGAATTGCCATGCGGGCTGAGCTTGTGGAACTTCACCAGAGACTTAAAACCACGATTATTTACGTAACCCATGACCAATTAGAGGCCATGACTATGGGGAGCCGAATTGTGGTCATGAAAGACGGCCTTATCCAGCAAGTGGATACACCGGATACGGTCTATGATCATCCGGTTAATAAATTTGTCGCGGGATTTATCGGATCTCCGTCAATGAATTTTTTAAATTGCACTATTGCCCGGGGAGACGGCGATTTGGTAGTCAAAAATGGGGGATTGGATCTTAAAATTCCCGATCAATTTGGGAAAAAGGCTGAAAAATATCTTGATCTTAAGGTGACTCTGGGGATTAGGCCCGAACATTTGACGGAGTCAACTGGGCTCCAAAATCCAGATCCGAAAAGCAGCTTTCGCGCATCGGTCAGGGTGATCGAAAGTGCAGGCTCCGAAAAACTGGTTCATATTCGTAATGGGGATGACACAATGGTTGCCAGGCTCGACCCCCATGTCAAGTTAAAGGTCGGGGATGTTATCGATTTTACCGCTCGGATGGAGTCGGCCCATATTTTTGATATAAATACCGGAGACACTGTATTCTAGCGATCTGGCGATTTTGCTGGTCTGGTGGGCGCTAGCCTTGCAACGGCTCAAGTTTCTGGCGGTGATCCACGGGACGGTTCTAAATTCTGCGCGGAGAATGAAATGGCGAAGGTAACGATGGCGGAAATTTCGAAAATGGCCGGTGTTTCACTGGCCACCGTCTCGCGGACCATCCATTCCCCGCACCTGGTCCGAAAAGGGACCATCGAGCGCGTCAACCAGGTGATGGAAGAAGTCAACTATGTCTACCATGCAACCGCCGGTGACCTGTCCCGAAAGCGTTCTTCGATTATCGGTGTGATCATCCCCACAGCCAAAAGCCTTGTCTTCTCATCAACGCTTCAAGCGATTCAGGAAGCCGCTCAGCAAAACAATTTTTCGCTGGTTGCCGGAAGCAGCAAGTATGATATCGAAACTGAGCTCAGCTTATTGCAACAATTTAAAGAAAGGCGCCTGGCCGGTATTATCCTGACCGGCTTTGTGGTCGGCCAGAAGGACCTGATAAAAGAGCTGGTGAAAGGCGGCATGCCCTGCGTGGTCATTTGGGACAAGTTGGACGACTCGGATCTAAGTTATGTAGGATTCGACAACTATAAAGCAACCTATAGGATCACAGAGTATTTAATCAGTCTCGGGCACCAGCATATTGGCCTAATCGTCGGGCCCTATACAAAGGTTGAGAGGGTAAAAAGGCGACTGGAAGGCTTCAAAGCCGCTCTTACGGACCATGGGCTCAGTTATGATCCCGCACTGGTTATCCAGAAAGAACCAACCCTTATTGATGGCAAAGAAGCCATGAGCAGACTGCTTTCTTTGCCGGCAAGACCGACTGCCGTACTTGCCGCCAGCGATACGCTGGCAGTGGGTGCTCTGGCCGCAGCACGGGATATGAATGTGCGTGTACCGGAGGATATCTCTATCGCCGGCTTTGACGATATCGATATCGCCGCATACTGCAATCCGCCGCTGACGACAGTGAGAGTGCCAGCCTACGATATCGGACAGATTGCCTTTAAAATTCTTATGGACATGATCACCAACAGCAGCGGTCAGGTACAACAATATTGCCTGGACACGAGTATTATAATCAGGGGATCATGTCGTCAATTGGGTAGCGATGCAATTGGCAAATCTTAGATTTGTCGCCCATCGCACAACGATAATACGATCAACAGCTTGGGTACGCCGTATCATTTCGCAGAGTGAAATTTTTCGGCGGGTGGCTGGTAGGGAGACAACAAAATGGAAAATATCGGAATCATCGGCACCGGTGTCATGGGGCTTACCGTTGCTGAAAAAATCATTGCTGCCGGATACAACCTGACGGTCTACGATGTCTTTGCGGATGCTGCCAAAAGAGCTGGAAACCTTGGAGCGCAAATCGATCAATCCCCAAAAGATGTTGCCAAAAAGTCGGATATAATTCTTTTGTTCTTACCCGGTCCGGGGGAAGTAATCGATTGTATTACATCGGATGAGGGGTTACTGAGCGCCATGCAGCCCGGTACCTTCATCGTTGACATGAGCACCTCTGACCCTGATGTTTCCGTAAAGATGGCCAACCTGGTAGAGAAAAAGGGCGTTGTTTTTTTGGACGCCCCGGTGCTTGGTCGCCCGATCACCGTAGGGCAATGGGCCCTTCCCGTTGGCGGCAAAGAAGAGGCAATCGAACGCTGCAAGCCGCTTTTTAAGATTTTTGCCGCCAATATTTTCCATGCGGGCCCGGTCGGTGCTGGACATAAAATCAAACTGCTGAATCAAATGATGTTTGGTGCCATAAACGCGATGACTGCGGAAATGATGGCCATCGCAGAAAAAATTGGTATTGAACCTCGCCGGCTATTTGAAATAATTACTGCCAGTCAAGCTGGGACAATCAGCAACCTTTTCAAAGAACTAGGAAGCCGAGTCGCCGAAGGAAATTACGAAGATCCGACATTCACGGTGGACCTGCTGGTTAAAGATATAAAACTTGCCGTCCAGATGGCCAAAGAACATAATGCACCACCGCTGCTTGGCCGCGCTATCGAATTTATCAACGAGGTGTCCCAAGCTCAAGGATTAGGGAATAAAGATACCTCGATTATGTGGACAAGTTACCAGGGGATCTGGACCGGTAAGTAAATACCGACGCAACAAACTGCCGGCATGGTTAAACGGCTTCATGGTTGGAATAAAATGGCCTACCTTTTAAGAATCAATCCATGAAGTTCAATATATCGGTCCAATTATCTTAGGGTTGCTTTGGTACCTTTATCTTCTTATTAAGTCTATTTAAAAAATAACAAGATATAAAAATCTAACTGGAGGCGTGAAGACAATTGATGCAAAAGAATGGTGAGTTGTCCAATCCAGTTATCATTGGAGGAGTCGGCGGTAGCGGTACGAGAGTAGTGGCTGAGATAATTAGTCATTTGGGCTTTTATATCGGTGACGACCTGAATACGGCTAAAGACAACCTTTTGTTTTTACTTCTGTTTAAACGCCCCCGGTGGTTTAGTCGAGCCCGTTACGATAAAATTAAAATCTTCACCGGATTGAGCTTGTTTTCGAAAGTGATGCTTCAAAAAAAGGTTCCCAATTGGTCTGAACTGAGTTTCTTAATCCAAGCTGTATTTGAGATATCCATTTACGGTCATAATCATAAAGGCGACGGAAGGGGAACCTGGCCTTTTTTGAGAGTATGGAATATGATTCCCAGGCAATCAAAGATGACTTTAAATCAACGACGGTGGGGATGGAAGGAGCCTAATTCCCATATCTATCTGGAATATCTCGCTGCCTATTACAGTAATATGAAGTACATCCATACGATACGGCACGGTCTTGACATGGCATTCAGTTTAAATCAGCAGCAATTATATAACTGGGGTCCGATCCTTGGCTTGGATTTACCGAAATCAAGATCTGATGAACCTGCGGCATCCTTGAAGTACTGGTTAAAGTCAAACCGACGCGCTATGGAGATCGGCGAAAAAATCGGTGACAAAAGATTTCTTACCATCAACTATGACCGGTTATGCTTGTCTCCGAGATCAGAAATTCAGAAAATTTTATCGTTTCTGGATATCAAGCAAAACACTGATAATCTAACCGCAGTGCATCGTATTCCAATAATTCCAGAGTCCCTTGGGCGATATCGGGCGCATAATATCAGCCAATTCAATCCGGCTGACTTGAACGAACTAAAGGATCTGGGTTTCTCAACGACTGTTGATTATCTATAGCCGTTAACAAGGTGGCAAGCTCTCAATACAACTTCAAATACTTTGGATTACACCAGCTAATGAAATACCCTAATTGAGCGTAAACAAAATGGAGAAGTAACATAAAACACCCAAATACATGCATTTTTTAAGCGATAGACAGGTTTTTTTACAACGCTTGCACCAGTGAAATATAAATTTCCAAAAAAACGGCTCCATTTTGTATACCCTTCGGGAAAGCCGATGATACCTCATCTTCCGCGTTGCCAAGGACTCGCAGTAATTTACTACGGCTTCGCCCTTGGACGCCTTGAATCTGAGGCACCCTCGACTTTCGCTCTATTAGGGTAATAAATTCCGGATAGCCTAAAACTTGAGGTGTCGTGCCTTCATCGTTCCTTTTGAATCCCATCAAAATTATTGTAAATTTCTTTTGGCAATTCTAATATTTTTAGAATAGATCTTGGATTTAGTTAGAAAATATAAACTCAATGATCCGGAAATGAACAATAAAAACCGTATTCATATCAGTTCACTTTGTGTCACTGTCACCTGTCGTCTAACCGTTATTATCAAACACGTCCTTCAAACGGATTAATTCCGCCTCTGCATGGTCGATCAGTTCGGTCAAAATCTCATCGAGGGGCTGCGTCCGGTTGGTTAACCCCACCGATTGGCCTGCCATGAGCGAGCCTTTGGTCACATCCCCGTCCACCACGGCATCACGCAGGGCACCGACCCAGAATCGCTCGACAGCATACTGAGCCTCCTGGCGGTCGATATCTCCCTTGTCTAATTTATGCAGCAATTCCAGTTGAAGTTTACCGAATTCGATGGATCCTTCGTTTTTCAGTGCCCGTACCGGAATCACCGGCAGCCGACTATCAAACTGAGGGGTGGCCAAGGCATCGCGGGCACGCGCTTTGATAAACGCTTCCTTGAAGGCCTTGTGAGCCAAGCATTCATCAGCCATGATGAAGCGGGTTCCCATCTGAACGCCGGCTGCACCCATCATCAACAGATGGGCAATCATCCGGCCCGTAGCGATCCCACCGGCTACAAATACAGGTACTTCTTTCACATCAAACAGGATTTGTTGAATCAAAACGGAAAGAGCCACCGGACCGATATGGCCACCGGCTTCGGAGCCTTCCAGAATCAAGGCATCGGCACCCATCTCGATTAATTTATGGGCCAGCGGTGCCGTCGGCGCAAAACAGATGGTTCGGGCGCCGGCTTGTTTGGCCTGGTGTATTTCCCTTTTCCGGGGAATCCCGCCTGCAAAAACCACCATCTTGCAGTTTAGATCACATACCATCTCAAGCTGATCCTGATATACCGGTGCCAGAGTGATCAAATTGACTCCAAACGGATGGTCTGACAAGTCGCGACTTTGCAGAATTTGATCTTTCAACACTTCCACCGGCGTATTCCCACCTGCCAGTAAGCCAAAACCGCCTGCCCTGCCAATGCCGGTGACCAGCTTTGGATCGCTCACCCATGTCATGGCACCGCACAAGATCGGGTAACGGCAGGTTAAAAAAGTTCTTCCTTTTTCCATAAAAGCATCGATCAACATCCGGATGATCTCCCTTGCTAAAGTCAACACCCTTCGGCTAAAGCCGAAGGCTTGGGGTCCAAGGATCCAAGGGTTCCAGGGGTCAAGTGAAAAGACTATCTAAGCCTTTGCTTGAATCCTTGAACCCTTGACCCCTTGAATTCATGCGGCAGCATCAACAAATAAACTAAAGTCTTCACCTAAAGGCGAGGGTTTTTCTCCCATTCCCCGAGTGGGACAATAAAATGTTATTAAGAACAGAGCGGGTGTCGCAATTTTATTTGAAATCCGGTTTTAACATCCGAGTGATGTCTTCCGGAAAGGCCATGCAGAGGGTTTCGTTAAAAAGATTGCGCAGGGCCCCGATGTCCGGTGTTCCCAGCGCCTGATTGAAAAAGGTCCGCGGGGAAAAGAGCAGGTGGAAGCGGGAAAAGTCGTCGGACAGCTTTCCGGTGAAAAAGTTCATGTTGAAGCTGAAAATCCCCATCTTGTCGTAGGCTTCCATCAGGTGGCTGAGCCCGAGGGCGATATCGGCAAGGTCTTGATCGGTCAGCCCCAACGTGCCGTTCACTCCGTCTACAACGGCCAGAACGTCACCGGCCACTCCAAGTGGCGCATAGCTGAGCAACCAATCGGTGCGGCCGATGCGGCCCAGATACCTTTCTTTCGCCTCCCGTTCATGGGCCACAAGATCGTCCCAGTAGTTGGAATGGTTGCGATCCATGTAGTTTTTTGCGGCTGCCAACTCTTCGCGCATCAGGTTGGGAGCCGAAGAGGTCGTAAAGACCTGCAAGTGAGTATGGATTAGGGAACTGCCCGCCGGCGGCATATAGTTCCAGTTGATCAGGTGGTAAACCGATTCGGGGTGGCCCAATGTCTCTATCCGCTGGAAAAAGGCCATCGCCAGTTGAAAAGCTTTGGTGATTCTCTGCGGCTCGATTTCCGTCATCGGTGAATAATGTTGGGAACCCATTGTGGCAACGGCTCCCAAGCTGTCATAGGGCGCGATATTAGGAAACAGCACCATGTCCTCGGAGATCATGCGACCCTCGGCGACAATTTCGGGTGGAAAACAGGGCGTCACCTGCATGACCCGTTCGGCACAGAAGGGACAGCTCTTTTCCGTTCCGGCGACCATTTTTTGGAAATCGGGCTTTTCCCAGTGTAATTCCATGAAGTGACAGATCCGCGCAGTCCTACCGGTCAGAGGGTCTTCCCGGATTTCGCTTGGAATCGATTTGCGGGCCATCTCTTTTGTGGGGTTGAGCACAACCGTTTCTTTTCTTTGGGCTTTGAATTCCATAACACCTCTCCAAGTTTGAAGGTCCACAGGATAATCAAATGATACCGTTTGGTCCGGCATAAGGCAAATGTATTTTTTAAATGGGAACATTGTCGCAGGCACATCGGCGGCACGTGATGCATGGGTAAGCTGAATCGACCTGTCAGCTTGGGATAACAACAGCGCTTTTACTCCAGCCAATCCATCCGCCACAAAATGTTGTCGAAAAGTTGCTTTAATTTGTCCAAAATGCTATCCTAGGAGCAGAATCCCCATTTAGATGAATTCAATGCCCAATTACGAACGGGAGGTGTATATCATGGATAAAACCATGCATATCCTCACAGAGAGTCCGCTCAACGCTGAAACGCCGGTCGAGCGCCTGCGGACATGGATTACAGGCAACGATGTATTTTTCAAACGCAACCAGGGCCTGATCCCGGAGGCACCGATCGACTTAAGCGCCTGGAGATTAATTGTCGATGGACTGGTTCGTAATGAATTGAACCTGACCTTTGATCATATCCTTGGCATGCCAAAAGTTGAATTGGCCAATACCCTGGAATGTTCCGGGAATAGCCGTTCATTGTTAAAGGAAAAGGCTTCGGGCAATCCCTGGACCATCGGAGCCGCCGGGAACGCGATTTGGGGCGGGGTTTGGCTCAGGGAGATTCTGGAAAAAGCCGGTCTCGGGCGAAAAGGCCAACATGTTTGCTTTGAAGGGTTTGACATCCCGAAGGGGAAAGCTCAAATCAAGTTTATTCGAAGCATCCCGCTTGACAAAGCAATTGACTCGACGCTGCTGGCATATGAAATGAACGGAGAGCCCCTCCCCATCGAACACGGCTTTCCCTTGCGCGCACTGGCACTGGGATGGACCGGGGCGAATTGTGTCAAGTGGGTGAATAAGATCACGGTTCTCCAATCTCCCTTCGAAGGGTTTTTCATGGATAAGGTATACAGGATTTTTCAGAAAGGAGAAGACCGCAAAACCGGGAAAGTCATCAACGAAATATCGATTAAATCAATTATTACCCAGCCACTGAAAGACGCACGGCTCTCGACGGGTATCATCCCCATAAGAGGTGCTGCCTATGCTGGAGAAACCGGAATCAAACGCGTTGAAGTATCACTTGACAGGTGTAAAACATGGGAAACGGCGGATCTGATTGGGCTGAACGTGCCGTATGCCTGGAGACACTGGGAATACTTGTGGGAAGTCAAAGAAAAAGGCGAGTATACTATTTTAAGTCGAGCAACGGGCACCCATGATGAGCAGCAGCCGAATGACGCATCTTGGAATGTTCTCGGTTATTGCAACAACGGCATCAGGGAACATGCCGTCAACGTCGAGGTACAGTAGCCGCCTATCCTATGACACAATAAAGGAAAACCCCCATGTTAAAAAAAGTCGGGGCAAGGAAAACAGCTGCAGTGGAAAGGCCATGAAGACGCTCCTGGTACATGATTTGCTACATTTTAGAATATTAAATTTCAAGGCCAGGCAGGAACTTCCCATCCACAATCATGATATCGATGGTCAGCCCAATATCGTGGTGCTATAGGGAAAAGGTGCATTATTAGACAAGGAAGATCTGAGTCTTCCCGCCAATCCAGGAGACGTTTCGGTTTCAGGCATCAGCGAACCTCATGGCATTCGTGCCATCGACGATCTGAGAGTGCTGGTCACCATCGCACCGCCGATTTAGGATGTCCCTCATGGTTTCTAAAGCGCTCGTTCGAACAATACCATAATGATACCTTCCATTGATTTTCCGCAAATACTGGCTGATGAGAAAAAAAAAAAGTGGTCCGAGTATCGCCAGGCGGCTGATCAAGCCGGTATCGATATACCGAATGACAGTTCCTTCGTTTTTGCCGCAAAACGCGCATTCTTGTTCAGCAACTTCATTTTTAGAAACTGTACCCGCCAACCTGAACTACTGACAGATCTGGTCCAAAGCGGTGATTTGCAGCGTTCATATCCTGCGGGTAATTTAACCCAGCGCTTAATCACCGCACTGGGTGATGTCAGTGACGAAGCGGAATTGATGGTACGTCTTCGTCGATTTCGATGCCGGGAAATGATCCGTATCGCCTGGCGGGATTTGTGCGGATGGACCGCCGTTCCGGAAGTTGTGGCGAATTTATCGTCTTTGGCTGATATCATCTTGGACATCACCTTAAGAATACTTACGGATTGGCAGGTGGAAAGATTGGGCCGGCCGTTGGATGCCGACGGCCGTTGTCAACAACTGGTTGTAATTGGGATGGGTAAACTGGGAGCGCAAGAGCTGAATTTTTCTTCCGATGTGGATTTGGTGTTTGTCTATCCCATTGCGGGTGCTACCTCCCGTGAAGTCTCAAATGATGAATTTTTCACCCGGCTGGGTCGGCAATTAATACGGGTAATTCATACCCCGACCACCGATGGTTTCGTTTACCGAGTGGATATGGGCCTCCGACCGTTTGGCAATAGTGGCCCCTTGGTGATGAATTATGACGCCATGGAAGATTATTTTATTAGTCAGGGGCGGGAATGGGAACGATACGCCTGGATCAAGGCCCGCGCCGCGGCCGGAGATAAAACGGCTGGTGACGATTTGTTAAAGCGGCTGAAGCCTTTTGTATTTCGACGTTACTTGGATTACGGCGTTTACGAGTCGCTCAGGGAGATGAAGGCCGGCATTTCGGCCGAGATCAGGCGAAAGGGAGCTCGGAATGATATCAAGCTCGGCCCAGGGGGGATTCGGGAGATCGAATTTTTCGGCCAGGTGTTTCAATTGCTTCGAGGCGGTATTATTCCGACGCTTCAGCAGCGGTCTATCTTAAAGGTACTGGCCGGTTTGGCCGATGAAAAAATAATTTCCACTTCCGTCGCAAGAGCATTATCGGAGGGGTATCTTTTTTTTCGTTGTGTCGAAAATCGGCTTCAGATGCATAACGATCAGCAAACCCACCGACTTCCCGCCGATGATCCCGGATGGTGGCGGCTGGGCCTTTCCATGGGGTTTGATGATATTTCAGAATTCCGGCAAACGCTGGATCAACACATCCAAACGGTTCAATCTCATTTCGAAGCCCTTCTGGAACCGGAACGAAATAGTTCGGCCGCCAGAAGTGAAAATGAAGATATGAAAAGCCTGCAACACCTGTGGAATCGTATTGATAGCGACCCGGATGATGAAGCCGAGATGGTTCTGTCCGCAGCCGGTTTTCATGAATCACAAGTTGTGATTCACCTGCTAAGGCATCTCTGCTCGCTTCCAGCCACTCAATCTTTGAGCCGGGAAGGTCGAAAACGTCTCGACCGATTGATTCCGCTCGTTCTAAAGGCGGCCGGCGCTGTCGAACATCCCGAAGAAACGTTGAACCGAACCCTCGACCTGATTGGTACCATCGAATCACGCTCCGTATACCTTGCGATGCTCCTGGAAAACCCTGAAGGCATCAAACTTTTAGTGCGCCTGGCCGAGGCCAGCCCGATGATTGTCACTCTTTTGGCCAAACATCCAGTCCTTCTGGATGAGCTGCTCGATCCCCGCCTTTTGTACGATCCCCCCCGTCGGGCCGAAATGGAAAAAGACATCGCTCACCGCATGGCGGCGATTCCTGCGGGCGATCTGGAATTTCAAATTGAAACGTTATGCGTGTTCAAACAGGTGAGCTCTTTACGAATTGCTGCCGCTGATGTTACCGGCAAACTGCCCCTGATGAATGTGAGCGACCGGCTTACCGATATCGCTGAAATTATTCTCGTAGCTGTTGTTAATCTTGCCTGGAAATACCTGGTTGCCAGGCATGGCCGGCCGGTATGCGATCTTGGGGAAGGACCTCTTGAACGAGGATTTGCCGTCATAGCCTATGGGAAGCTGGGCGGGCTCGAGCTAGGCTACAGTTCCGACCTGGACCTGGTCTTTTTGCATGCCGGCCTTAGCGGACAAACCACGGATGGTGACCGGCCCATCGATTCGCCCCAATTTTTTGCCCGATTGGGCCAGCGCGTAATTCATCTGCTTTCCACCCGGACTCGCGCCGGCGTACTTTATGATATCGATATGCGTCTGCGCCCCGACGGAACCGGGGGCATGCTGGTTACCCATATCGATCAGTTTAATACCTACCAACGCGACACGGCCAGAACCTGGGAACACCAGGCCTTAATTAAAGCCCGCCCTGTCATCGGCGATTCACTGTTGATGGATACTTTCGAACGCATTCGAAGAACGGTCCTCCAACATCGGCGAGATCCCGTTCAGCTGCGAAACGAAGTAAAGGAAATGCGTGAGCGGCTGTTTAAAGAACATGGCTCGCAAGATGTCGAAACCTTTGACTTAAAACACGATCCCGGTGGAATTGTCGACATTGAATTTCTCGTTCAATACCTGGTTCTTCGTTTGTCGCCGGATCATTTGGAGCTTGTAAAATGGACGGACAATGTCCGTTTGATTCAAACCCTGATTGAGACTGGCATCATCCATGATCGCCAGGCCTACTTGCTCAAACAAGCCTACCTGAGTTACCGCATGACGGCGCATCGATTGGCCCTTCAGGAAAAACCGGCTAAAATCAAGGCCGACCGTTTCAGGAATCGGCGGCAGGCGGTGGCGCAAATCTGGCGCCTCTTTTTCGAGCCATCTGAATACAATCCTTGATCAACTATTTACAATTTTGTATTGTATCATAGTAATCATAAATTCTACAATTTTGTAATATTTCATACGTAATTTACAAAATTGTGCGCTAAATTTGACCGTCCGGTGATTGCCATATCTCTATATATTACTGATATTAAATAAAAATACCGAATCAATAATCAGTTGGCATAAATATTGGATTACTCATTTAGATTGATGGCTCTGAAAAGGGAAATAAAATGATTCAGAAAGCGGAATTAAATAAAAAGACCGGAAATACGAAACTCCAGCAAAGGCGGCAGGTCTTGATCCAAGCATTTACCAATGGACAATCGCCTGATTTTATCCTTGAGCATGCCCGGATTTTTGATGCCTATTTCCGTGAACAATACGCCACCAGTGATGTTGGACCGAAAACAGGACCAACCCGCAACCCTTTTGTCATCGTCGCCCTGGGGGGATATGGACGGCAGGAACAATGCGTCCATTCCGATATCGATCTTCTTTTTTTGTTTGAAAAGCGTGTGCCCAAGATCGCCGTCGATCTAGTTGATGAGATGCTTTTTCCCCTTTGGGACCTGGGAGTCGAAGTGGGTCATACCACCCGATCCATCAGTGATTGTGTCGAAGAAGCCCGTTTGGATCTGGAAAACCTCACCGCCATGCTCGATGCTCGGTTTATTTGCGGGATGTCACCACTTTTTGCCAAGCTGGAGTCAACCTTAAGGGATCGGATATTAGCAAAACAGTCTGATCAGATCATCCACCAGCTCGTGGTAAACAATCGTCGTCGCCATGATCGCTTCGGCGATTCCACACATCTGCTCCAACCCAACCTGAAAGAAGGTCATGGCGGCTTGCGCGACTACCATACCCTCTTGTGGATCACCCATATCAATTCCAGAGTCCGGAACCGCCGCGATCTTGAATACAGCGGCTGCCTGTCGCATGAAGAGTTCAGTTCGCTTGAGGACACGCTGTCATTTATCTGGCAAGTACGGAACCACTTACACCTATTGATGGGCCGCAAATGTGACCAGCTCTACTTCGAACATCAGGAAAAACTGGCCCAGATAATGGGGATTGCTCCCGTCAACGGCGAGCAGTCGGTAGAACGATTCCTGGGTGAGCTCCATGGGAAGATGGCTTGGCTGAAGTACCTGGGGGACATGTTTTTATACGAACACGACCGGGATAAATCAACAGCGCGGACTAAAGTAAGCGGTTCGCGAGCTGGCCATAGTGGGCTAGTACTCGAAAAAGGGATGCTCAATTTCCGTTCGCCCGAAGATATCATCGCTGAGCCGGAACTGTTGATGAAGATATTCCAGGATAGTGCCCGCTTAAACGTTCCCCTGACACCTGAAGCCAAGCGCCTCGTCAGGGAGTTTTCACATTTGGTGGACACCGGTTTCAAGCGATCGAAATCCGTGATGAACGCTTTCGAGAGAATTCTGGTGACGCCATCGGGCCTCTTCAATGTATTAAACGAAATGCTCGATACGGGTTTTTTAATTCATTTTTTGCCCGAATTTAAAAACATCAGCAACCGGATTCTTTACAATGCCTACCATATTTATCCGGTGGACCGGCATTCCCTTCGGGTGGTACGTACCTTAAAAAGTTTCGGGACACCAGACGATATCACCGGATGTCAGCTATGCGCAGATCTATACAAAGAGATGGTAGATAAGAAGCTCCTCTGTTGGGCAGCATTGCTCCATGACATTGCCAAGGGCGATCCGGTACAACATCACGCTGAGAAAGGGGCCGTCATTGCCCAAAAATTGCTGAGCGAAAGGGGAATGAGCACCAAGGGGATCGACACGGTCACCTTTCTGATCCGGGAGCATCTATTTCTCATCCACACTGCCCTCAGGCGCGATATCCAGGATGAAGAAACGGCTATTTTCTGTGCCCGTCATATTAAAAGCCTTGGTCGGCTTAAGATGCTCTACCTTTTAACTGTGGCGGATTCGACAGCCACCGGCCCTAAGGCCTGGAATGAATGGACCGCCGTTTTACTGCAGGATCTTTTTCTGAAAACAGCCAATACCCTGGAAAGGGGGGAGCTGACTTCCGACCAGGCAACCCGGAACCTGGAAAAGAAGAAAGCGAAAATTTTCTACTCCGTTTCAGCCATCGCGGAACAACACGATATGAAGGCAATATTTAAATCCATGTCTCCGCGATACCTGCATTATACGCCGGTGGAAGCCATTTTGGCACACGTCGAACTGTACCGATCTTTAGCCGGACGCCCATATGCCTGGACGATTACTCACGCAGCGACAAAGAACACTCGAACGATTACGATTTGCACCCAGGATCGCCCAGGGCTTTTCTCGAAAATTGCCGGGGTATTCACCTTAAACCGTATCGACATTTTAAATGCGCAAATTTATACTTGGCGTAACAAAATCGCCCTGGACATTTTTGAAGTCACTGCCCCTCCCGATAATATTTTTGAAAAGGAGAAGTGGGAAAAAGCCGGTTGCGATCTCGAGTCCGCACTGACCGATCGGTTGGATTTACCGACGATGCTTAATAAACGACTGTCCGCCTATCGGACTGCGCACCTACCTGGAGAAGGAAATCCGCCCCGAATTACGATAGACAATAATAGCTCCAGTTTTTTTACCATCATTGAAGTTTTTGCCGATGATTTCCCCGGCCTGCTATTCAAGGTGACCGATACTTTGTATCGATGCCAGCTTGATATTTGGGTGGCCAAAATCGCTACCGATGTCGATCAAGTGGTTGATTCTTTTTATGTTCGTGATTTTGACGGGAATAAGATCGATTCACCCAGATTGGAAACGTCTATTAAACAGGCAATGACCCGGTCGTTGACGATGGGTGACCGCTAGGTTTAACAACAATTATAGCGGCCAATGGCGATAACATCCAATAGGAAGAGGAGATGAAACTAGGCATGAAATTAAACAAGTTTTTAATCACCACGGCACTTTCTCTTTTACCCCTTTCTGAGGCCCTGGCAGAGGAAGCAGTTCTCAATGCTGGCGATACATCCTGGGTTATTGTATCCACGGCCCTGGTAATGATGATGACACCGGCGGGGCTGGCACTTTTTTACGGCGGTATGTCCAGGTATAAAAACCTACTCAACACTTTTGCCATGACGATTATTGCATATTGCCTGGCCAGCGTGATTTGGGTGATATGGGGGTATACCTTGTCTTTCGGGCCGGATCAGGCCGGGATCATCGGCGGGTTAAACCATCTTTTTATGACCGGCATCGGTGTTAATGACCTGTCCGGAACGATTCCCACCTATGTCTTTGCACTGTTTCAAATGACCTTTGCGGCCATCACCGTCGCCCTGGTTCTTGGTTCAATTGTCGATCGAATGAAATTCTCCGCCTGGATTGTTTTCACCATCTTATGGGTTACAGCGGTATACTGTCCCATTGCCCATTGGTTCTGGGGCGGGGGGTGGATGGGAGAAATGGGTGCCCTTGATTTTGCCGGCGGAAACGTGGTTCACATCAACGCTGGGGTGGCCGGCCTGGTGCTTTGCCTGATGTTGGGTAAGAGAATCGGATATGGAAAAGAAGCCATGTTTCCGTCGAGTATTTCCCTCACCGCGCTGGGTGCGGCCCTTTTGTGGTTCGGCTGGTTTGGTTTTAATGCGGGCAGCCAACTGGCTGCCGACGGCGTGGCTGGTTCGGCCTTCCTGGTTACCAATACCTCGGCAGCCACCGGCGCCTTGACCTGGATGTTTGTTGAATGGAAAGTGAATAAAAAGCCGACACTCCTGGGAATCGCGTCAGGGGTCGTTGCCGGCTTGGTCTCCATCACCCCGGCGGCAGGGTTCGTTAACCTTTCGGGCGCCCTTATCATCGGAATGGGGGCCGGGATGATCGGATTTTACGGTGTTGCCGTGCTTAAGAAAAAACTTGGCTACGATGATTCCCTGGACGCTTTCGGTGTCCACGGGATGTGCGGCATCTGGGGCGCACTGGCTACCGGACTCCTGGCCGATCCGGCGATCACTGAAGGTGCCAGGGGGCTTTTTTATGGTAATCCGAAGCAACTTTGGATACAGTTTGTATCCATTGTTGCAACGGCACTCTTCACGGCCATCGGTACCCTGTTCGTTTTAGTGGTGACAAAATACCTTACGCGCGGAATCCGGGTTAGGGCCGATGAGGAAATCGAAGGACTCGATAGCGCGATTCACGGAGAAAGGGCATTCGAAATTTCATAGCCTTTTTAATTGATGAATAAAGGGAGGAAACGTTACATGAAGAAGATTGAAGCGATCATCAAGCCGTTCAAGCTTGATGATGTAAAGGAGGCACTGGGCGAGGTTAACATCCAGGGAATGACCATCTCTGAAGTCAAAGGACACGGCCGCCAGAAGGGCCATACGGAAATCTACCGTGGGGCCGAATACGTGGTCGATTTTATTCCAAAGGTCAAGATTGAAGTCGTCGTTACCGATGAGGTGCTCGATACCGTCCTTGACAAAATAGAAGAAGCCGCCCGAACCGGTAAGCTAGGAGATGGCAAGATCTTTGTATTTAATGTAGAGCAGGCCGTTCGTGTCAGAACCGGCGAGCGGGGGGAAGACGCAATCTAATCAGCTGCTCAGCTGATGTGTGGGGGGAAAGAGAAATCTATTTCAGTTCACGATTAAATATTTTTTAATAATATTCATATTTAACTTAAAGGGAGGAGATAAATCATGACACCGGCAGATGCATTAAAACTTGCCAAGGAAAAGGACGTGAGAGTCGTGGATATCCGTTTTATGGATTTTCCAGGCGTATGGCAGCATTTCAGCGTTCCCATCAGTGAGCTGGACGAATCGAGCTTCGAGGACGGGTTCGGTTTTGACGGATCGAGCATTCGTGGATGGCAGCCGATTCACGCCAGTGATATGCTGGTTATACCCGATGCAACCACAGCTAAAATTGATCCATTTTATAAGATACCGACACTGGTTCTGATTGGCAACATTGTCGATCCGATCACCCGGGAACCCTACTCGCGGGATCCACGACATATTGCTCAGAAAGTAGAAAGTTATCTAAAAGGCACCGGCATTGGTGATACTGCTTATATCGGACCCGAAGCCGAATTTTTTATTTTTGATGACATCCGGTTTGAGTCAAACCGACAGAAGGCCTTTTACCAAATCGATTCCATTGAAGGGACCTGGAATACTGGGCGTGATGAGGGTCCCAACCTCGGTTATAAACCCCGCCACAAGGAAGGCTATTTTCCTGTGCCGCCCATGGACAAATTTCAGGACTTACGTTCGGAAATGCTTGTGACCCTGGAAGAGTTGGGCATCGACATAGAAGCCCAGCATCATGAAGTGGCTACCGCCGGTCAGGCCGAAATCGACATGCGCTTTAAACCGCTATTACAAATGGCCGATCAGTTAATGTGGTTCAAATACGTGCTCAAGAATGTGGCCTATCGGAATGGTCACACGGTCACCTTTATGCCCAAGCCCCTGTTCGAGGATAACGGTACGGGCATGCATACTCATATCAGCATCTGGAAAAACGATCAGCCCCTGTTTGCCGGTGACAAGTATGCCGGGGTTTCCCAGGAAGCGCTGTATGCCATTGGCGGAATCCTTAAACATTGCCGCTCCTTGTGCGCTTTCAGCAATCCAACCACCAATTCTTACAAGCGCCTGGTCCCCGGTTTCGAAGCTCCGGTGAATCTGGCCTATTCGAGCCGCAACCGGAGTGCCGCCGTCCGGATTCCCATGTATTCCACTTCTCCCAAGGCGAAACGAATCGAGTTTCGTACGCCGGATCCATCCTGCAACGGGTATCTGGCCTTTTCAGCCATGCTCATGGCTGTAATCGACGGCATTGAAAACAAGATTGATCCCGGTGATCCTCTGGACAAGGATATCTATGGCCTGCCGCCGGAGGAGCTGGCTCAAATCCCGTCCGCACCTGGCTCACTGGACGAAGCCCTTAAAGCGCTGGAAGATGATTGCGACTTTCTGCTCAAGGGGGATGTCTTCACCCAGGATGCGCTCGATATGTGGATAGCGTACAAAACAGAGAACGAAGTCAACCCGGTTAAACTCAGGCCGCATCCTCATGAGTTTTTCCTTTACTATGATATATAACCCAATCTGCTAATCTGTGGGCCCATCCGTCAGATCATGTTAACCGACGGATGGGCCTGTGGAGCGTATGTCGTCGAATGTAAAGAATGCCATACGAGATTTAACTGGTTTCCATCCAGAAATGGTCTTTTTACCCGATCCCGGCGTCAATCGGCTAAAGCCTGGCGCCGCCGTAGAAAAACAAGCAATATGAGACCGGCCAGTATCATCAGCGCACAAAGTATCTGACCCATAGAAAACCCTATCATAACGAATCCCAAGTGGGAATCGGGCTGTCGGAAAAACTCGATCCCGAAACGAACCAGACCGTAACCGATAAGATAGATGGCAAGCATGGCACCGGATGTTCGCACATGTTTTCGTAAAAACCACAAGATACCAAACAGGAATATCCCCTCAAAAAAGGCCTCATAAAGCTGAGACGGGTGACGTAAGGCATTCGTCGGAGCTGTGGGAAAATACATGCCCCATGGCTTTAAGGTGATTCTGCCGTATAGTTCGCCGTTAATAAAATTTCCGATTCGGCCAAAAGTATAACCCAGCGGTATGATGGGGACAATCAGATCAGCCGCCTGAAAAAAATCGATTTTCGCCTTGCGGATATACAGCCAAACAGCCATGATGACGCCGATCAATCCACCATGAAAGGACATCCCGGCGATTCCCGTATACGCCATACCGTTTGAGAAATCGAAAGGAAGCACAATCTCAAGGGGATGATGCAGGTAATAGGAAAAATTATAAAACAACACGTAGCCGATACGAGCACCGACCAACAACCCGATGATCATTGCCGTAAACAGGGATTGCACCTGCTCCGTTGTTATCGTTTGGTCTTCCTGCCGTTTCAGACGGACCATCACCAGCATGTAAGTGAGAGCAAAGGCGACGAGATACATCACTCCGTAATACTGTACCTTGACCGGACCGACCTGAAAAAGGACCGGGGAAATATGTTCCGGCAAGTGCTGCCACCAGTTCCAGAATTCATTCATAAAATTTGACCTTCCGAGACCTGTTGGTTATGCTCTGGGTAATGTCAGGGTTACGCTTAAAAGCCCGATAAATTGCCACGGATCCGCACGGACTGACACAGACTTTTTTAGAAAAATAATAGCTGGAGCAAGGGGGAACCCGGTCTGTGTTTGTCTGTTCGCGCCCGTAATGGATTTTTTATATTTTTATATGTCAAAACCTGGCCGTTCCTATGACAAATTTATAGACGTGAATCAATCTTAATCTTTTCCGTCACTGCATCGAAACGGCTAATTACAGCTGCTATACCCGCTGTCTTCCCTGGTCCTAATTGGCCAGGCATGGTACAGCCTTGGTGTCCTTAAGGTGGGATCGCCGCCATCGAATCGGTATCCTAATCAAATTTAAAAATTAGATGGCTTCGGGGCTGACCGGTGAATGGTTTGACCGACCAGAGGTTGATCGGCCGATTATTTTACATTTTTTTTACAGATGTTTTACCGAACGGTGACAACATCCCCATTCGGCGATGGTAAATCGGGATCATGGCAATCAGATTCCGACTCAATTCCGCGGCAGGGCAAATAATCCCGGCCGGACCGACGCCGATTGAATCCATCGCGAAACATGTAAATGGTCGAATCCTGATTACGACACAGCCCTCAAATGGCGTCGATGCCGGCTTAAGGATCACGGCAAAAAATGGAGGTGTTTTCATGAATTACACATCAACAATGAAAAAAAAGACGATCACCTGGGTTTCGGCTATATTGAGTATCGGTTTGATTACAGCCGGCATTTTTACATCCCCGGTCGTCGCTAAAACCGGCGGCGGAAAAGTCAACTGTCGGATCGAGCTGGATAAAGGCATCCTGCCCGCCGATGTTACCCGTAACGCCATCCTTAAGGTCACTCTGGACGCACCCCCGCCGCCGATACATCAGGAGCGGCCGCCGGTGAACTTGGCCATTGTCCTGGACCGATCCGGTTCGATGGCTGGACGCAAGTTGTCCAAGGCCCAGGAAGGCGCTATTACAGCCTTGAGACGACTGTCATCAGAAGACATTTTCTCCATGGTGGCTTATAATCATTTGGTAGAAACCATTGTTCCCGCCCGTCGGGCGCATTATTTGGAAAATATTGAAGGGCAAATTCGACAAATTCGCGCCGGTGGCAACACGGCTCTTTTTGGCGGAGTCAGCCAAGGGGCTGCCGAGGTGCGTAAACACGTCAACGACGAATTTGTCCATCGAGTGATTTTGCTTTCCGATGGTCTGGCCAACGTGGGACCGAACCGCCCTGAAGATCTGGGACGACTGGGAGCGGCCCTGATCAAAGAGCGGATTTCGGTTAGCACGGTGGGGGTTGGGACCGATTATAATGAGGACTTGATGACCCGGCTGTCCCAAAATAGCGACGGTAATACCTATTTTGTCGAATCCAGTGCGGACCTGCCCCGAATCTTTGCTTCCGAACTCGGTGATGTGCTCAACGTTGTCGCCCAGGAGGTCCGGATCATCATCCGATTGGCCGCCAATGTTCGGCCACTTCGAATAATCGGGCGGGACGGCCGTATTCGAGGAAAATCAATCGAATTCAACCTGAATCAACTTTACGGTAATCAGGAAAAGTATGCTCTGGTCGAGGTGGAAATTTCCGGTGGCCACGATGGAGAATCCCGAGAGATTGCCCATGTCGAGACCATTTACCACAACCCCTTTTCCCATCGCCAGGATACTTCCTCGGATAGCCTGATGGCGCGATTTGCCAGTGATCGCTCGAAAGTTGAGCAATCAATCAACGTAAATGTTCATCGGGAGTATGAATTGAATCTAAACGCCGTGGTTCAGGAAAAAGCCATTACCTTGTCTGACGAGGGGCGTATGACAGACGCGGTAGATGCACTGAGAGAGTCGGCCCACCGGCTCAAATCCACCGGCAAGAAACTAAAAGATGCCGACTTGATGAAAAAGGCCGAGGAGATGGAGGTCCAGGCGGGCCGAATCGAATCAAAGGGGATGACCAAGCGAGCCCGCAAGGTGCTTCGAACCGATGCTTATCAGATGAAGCAACAGCAACAGAGTCAATAATGCGCGGGTGTTATCTACTGGATAAATGATGAAACGGTCCGTTCTACGATACTGGCTGCTCCTCTTTCTGCCAACTCTGGTGATAGCCGTGGCGGCCTTTCGGTTACTCCGATACGAGCAGGCCCGGATCGATGGTTCCTTCAAATCCGCGCAACTGGACCGAGCCCGTTCGGCGGCCCAAGGGCTTAAACAAACCGTCCAGGCGGTTGAAGACACCCTGCTGGAGTCATTGAAAGGCCTCGCACCGGAAACGTTGGGCGTCACCCTTCCCGTTTGGGTCAATCAAAACCCCCTGGTTCGAAATGTGTTTATTTGGTCATCGAACAATGGGCTGCACTATCCGCCACCGGGTCAGGTGGCGACTCGGGAAGAACGCCGGTTCGTGTCACGGTACGCAACGTTATTTGACGGTCACCAACCTTGGCTACCTGTCACGAAGGATCACCAGGGGGAAGAGATAGACACCCGCGCCGATTCATCTGCAACGCTGGTGGAAGAAAAAACGGGTCTCGGTCAAAGATTGTCGTCCCAGACCGGTCGGGAAAACCTGTTGGACCTGGCCCGGAGCCGTGTCCCGCTTTCCCGCGAAGCCAAACTTTCGAAATTGACGACTGCCACCTTCGACGGGGGATGGATGCCCTGGTTTACCGACAACCGATTATACATTATCGGGTGGGTACATCCGCCGGATCGAGATCTGATTTGGGGAGTGGAGCTGGAACTGACGACACTCCTTTCACGCCTAATCACCGATTTTCCCAAGGAATCGAGCAATGAGGCCGTGTATGTCTTAAGAGACGGCACCGGGCGGATTATGCATCAATCCGGCGGGCAGGCGCTGGATGAAAACACAGCGCCAGATCTAACGGTATCATTATCGCCGATCCTGCCCCACTGGCAAGTAGCCGTCTACTTCGATAGAGGTTCGGGCGGGCGTGCCACCGGTCGGGGATTTTTAATCGTTTCGGGACTACTTGTGATCACTGTGGTTGCGGCCATTCTTTTCGGAGGACTGCTCCTATATCGGGAAGCGGAGCGCAACCGACGGGATGCCCAGCAGAAAACCACTTTCGTTGCCAATGTATCTCACGAATTGAAAACACCCCTGACCAGCATTCGCATGTATGCCGAACTGCTCAGGGAGGATCGGGTGAAATCGGCGGAAAAACGGAGAGGTTACCTGCAGGTCATTGTGGATGAGAGCCGGCGTCTCAGCCGCCTGGTCAACAATCTGCTCGATTTCGGCCGGCTCGAACAGGGCCGTAAAAAATATCGGATCGGGCCCCTCGATTTAAACGGTTTCCTTAATGAATTCGAAAGGACCCATCAGTTGCGCATACGAAAAGAAGGCTTGGCATTAACTATACAATTGCCGGAAGAAGTGTTTCAGGCAAACACCGACCGGGATGTGCTCGAACAGGTCCTGCTCAATCTGGTGGATAATGCATTAAAATACGGCGATGGCAATGAAGAGCTGATTATCAAGCTTGATCCGATCGAAAACGGCTGGCAATTATGCGTGCTGGATCGCGGACCGGGGGTTCCATCCGAAGATCACCGTCGCATTTTTGAAAAATTTTATCGGACAAACGATTCATTAACTGCCAGCCAACCGGGCTCCGGTCTGGGTCTATCCATCGCCCAAAAGCTGATGCGTGATATCGGCGGTGATTTGCAATACGAACCTCGCCAGGGGGGTGGAAGTTGTTTCAAGGTAATCATCTCCATAAGAGACCTTTGAAAAACCAATAGAAGGATAACACACCTGAAAGATGATCGTATGAAAACACTCCATATCCTGGTTGCGGAAGATGACACCCATATTCGCAACGGTCTGATCGATACCCTTGAAAGCGAGGGGTATCGGACCACGGCGGCCAAAAACGGAAAAGATGCCGTTGTTCTTTTCAAAGCCGGCACTTTCGATCTGGTTTTACTCGATATTATGATGCCCTCCCTAAGTGGATATGACGTCTGCCGGGCCATCCGGAAAAAAGATGAGCAGGTCCCGGTGATCATGTTGACCGCCAAAAGCGAGGAGATCGACAAAGTGCTGGGGCTGGAATTGGGCGCGGATGACTATATCACTAAGCCGTTTGGGGTACATGAATTATTGGCCCGGATTGGGGCGGTTCTCAGGAGGTCCCGGCGTCTTCAACCACCCATCGAAAAAGGTGATCGTCGGTTTCGATTTGGATCGGCTGAGATCAATGGCCGTCAGTACCGAGCGCAAACAGGGGATCAATCCTTTGATCTTTCCGAACGCGAATTAAATCTACTGAATTATTTCCGGTCTAATCCCGATGCGGTTTTAAGTCGCGATGAGCTGCTTAACGTCGTTTGGGGAATCGAATATTACGGTACCACTCGAACCCTGGATCAACATATCGCCCAACTTCGGAAAAAAGTCGAACTCGATCCTAGTTCTCCCCAAGTGATCACCACGGTTCATGGCGTAGGGTATCGCTACAATAGCCGCTCTTAAAGTTGCCGTCCAAGTGAAAAGACCATCCAAGCCTTTCCTTGAATCCTTGAACCCTTGGATCCTTGTGGCTGCCAAGGCGAGCGTGCCCCGCCTTCCACGCGGCAAATCCCGAAGGCGGCATCGCGAGCTGAACAAACAAATATTGGAACTCAATTCCCAGATTGAAGCTTTTGATCAATCGCGTCAGGATTTTTATCGTAAGGCAGCCAGGTATCAGATGGATCCCATTTCGGAATTGACTCCCATACCCTATACCCCGCGGGCCGAAAGCAATTCGGAGGCGAGTGACTGATCTGCTCGGATCCCGGACCCCTTTTTCATGTTTGCCAAAACCCTTCCCCTCCGCCGGTATGGTAGCTTGTCTGATATTACCGTTTTTGGCAGTAGCTGAATTTGGGCGTTACGTTTTTCAACAGCCCTTTATAAGTTGAAGTACCCCGATTGAGCGAAAGTCGAGGATGCCCCGGATACAAGGCATCAAGGGTGACGCTGTAGTGTACTACCGCAAACCCTTGATAACGCCGTAGGTGGGGTATGATAGGCTTTCCCACCGGACCGCTATCGCGGGGGCCGAAAGGCCAACAAAATGAGATTGTTTTGTGATTAACTATCGCATTCTTTGAAGCATTATGGAAATTTAACTGAATTGAAAATTTATACCACAAATCTAAATGCTTAAATTGAGCTTCTCATTTTGTTTACGCTCATTTGGGGTAGTAAATTCCCGCCTTGACATTTAAACAGGGTTACGATAGCTTAATCATAATCGACTGGTTGTTAATGACAATAGGCATTAGGCTTCCGATGCCAGGTTGGCATTCAATCGGCTACAATCCGAAACTTTAAATTTTTCCATACTTACATCTCAAAAAGGAAATAATTAGCATATGTCGATTAATCTGCGAGTGAATCCTACATTGAGTTGTGCAGTTGTAGCAGGATAGGGTCTCTCGTAAAATAACTTATCATTTTTCACCGCCGATCCATACCGCCCTGGTGTTTTGCGTCGCAAAGGTTTTGAAATTATATCCTTCACTTTCACGCATTACCGGACGCTCCCATCAACGCTGTAAAATGTGAGATTATTCTGACGCGACTTCTCAGTGATGACGATCAATGTTGATCCACAAGATCTTCGATAGTAATCAAAAAAGGAGTTAAAACATGGTAGATACCGTAAAAATTCTGGGTTCGTTGTTGGCTGGTGGTGGTTTGTCCTCAGGATCAGGGGAGTCTTTGTTAAAGACAGTGCTTGGAGCCGTGACCGGAGGCGGAGGCTCCCAAGCCAAGGGAGGGCTGGGTGATTTGCTGGGAAGTGTGCTGGCTGGCGGCCAACCGGGTTCGCGCGGTCAATCGGGCGGTGGACTCGGTAGTATTTTAGGCGACGTACTTGGCGGAAAACAGTCGCATCAGCCATCCGGTGGCGGCTTGGGGGATTTATTGGGAGGCTTGTTGGGTGGTGGGTCCAACGCGGGCTCCCGCGGCTCAGGTGGCGGTGCCGATCTCGGCAGTTTGATTAGTGCCGCCCTAAATCAATTTGCGAATAAAGAACAAGCGGTACAAACCCGAACACAGCCTAAAAGCTTTGAGGAACACTCTCCTGGCATGTCCTACAGTGCTGCCGGTGAGCAGGCGACACTGATGATTAGGGCAATGGTTAATGCCGCCAAGGCCGACGGTCGGGTTGACGAACAGGAACAAGAAAAAATACTGGGAAAATTGGGCACCGTCACCCAGGATGAAATCAATTTTGTGCGCAATGAGCTGGAAAGACCGCTCGACGTTGACGGTTTTGTTCGAAGCATTCCAGCCGGTATGGGCAATCAGATATACGTCATGTCGTTAATGGCTATTGATCTTGACACCAACCCGGAGGCACAATATCTGCATCAATTAGCCCAAGGCTTGCACATCTCTCCGCAAGACTCAAACCAGATACATTCGCAACTTGGTGCACCGAAACTGTACTCCTGATCTGGCAAGCAGATGTTATGTATATGGAAAAATCAACTACCTCCGGTTAAAGTCGAAGGCTTGGGGTCCAAGGAACCGAGGGTTCGAGGGGTCAAGTGAAAAGACCATCCAAGCCTTTCCTTGAATCCTTGAACCCTTGCGGCAGCATCAACAAATAAACTAAAGTCTTCGCCTATAGGCGAGGGTTTTTCTCCCATTCCCCGAGTGGGACAATAATATGTTGAAACCCATTCATCTGATCACTTTTTTGATTTTGTCCCACTATTGACCACATGCTGTTTGATTACCTTCGGTATCCTCTTCTTAGGGCTTATGCGAGGCTTTCTGGAGCCGCGGAAAAACAAAAAAATCGTTATTTAAAAGCGGATTACGAGATCCAGATACGCAACTCCCCATCACCTATTTTCACTGGATAGTTGGGGACGGGTCGGGGCGCCGGGCCGTGTATTTTATCACCGTCAAGCGAGTAGGTGGATTTATTCACACTGCAGCACTGGATGGTTTCAGTTCCTGGCACATAGTCCAAGCGGCGATGCGCCAGGTGAGTGCACCGGTTATGGAACGCTCGATATTGTTTGTTTTCACCGTACACCACCAAAATCCGTTGCGGCAGGTTCTTCCCCTCGAACCGGACCGCCCTTCCAGGTTGCGTCAACTCGGGGATTTGTTCCAAGCGGATGGTCAGCTCACCCGATTCATAGTGCCAGCCGTCTGGGTCTTTTGGTTTGCTCGTGGCGGAGATGCCGAGAATTCGTTGCCAGATACTACGCTGTAGAAAAGTGACGGTCATTGGACATCCTCATTTTTATTTATTCGTTATTGGTTGATAAGTCAGCAGATTGCAGGATGCTGGAATGCATGCAGTTTCAATAATATTCAACCGGTACAAAGCATCTTTTACATAAACATTTTTAGGATTTATTATCCTTGAGTAAATCCTTTAATTTGGCGAACGGTCTGTTGTCCGTGCTGGGCTCCGGGTCGTCGTCCGGCGTTGTTTTTTCATACCAATCAGCAACCTGATCCCGCGAATGCTCATTTTCATGACAATAGATACACAGCAACTCCCAGTTGCTGCCGTCGGGCGGGTTGTTATCGTGATCATGATCCTTGTGATGGACCGTAAGTTCTCGAACTTTCTTACCAGAAAATTCACGTCCGCACCGCGCACAGATCCACGGGAACATCTTAAGCGCTCGTCCCCGATAGGTCTTCTCCTCACGCTTTCTTTCTTTCCGGGCCTCAGCAATGATATGATCCAGATCGTTGGAATCAGTGTGCGTCTTCTTTGATGACATGCAAGTACCCTCCAATAAGCTCATCATAACTCACGGAATCAATATTAATTTTCATTATTCGCATCTCGATCGGTATTTGGTTACTAAAATATTTGCAGCCTGTCCGTAGCGTGTATTTACGGTTGACTAGCCAATTAGGATTAGATTTTGGGACTGACCAGTCTAACCGACGGAAAATAAGTGCGATACAATGATACATCTCGTGTGATTAATTTCATATCAAAAATAGCCGCATGGGCGCCGATATAAAAATCTGGCAAGGGGGATCTCTGGATGCCGCGAAGCTTCCTATAATTTAAGAAGGCCTTTCCAGCCAAGAAAAGTGCCTCTTTGGGAATTTCGAGCATTCGGAATCCGCCTCTAGTGAGAGCCGATTCCAATTCCTCAATCTTTTTAAAACTGTTAGAGACTTCAGTATACACAATCGAATTGATATAGAGATGGGCATATTCGCTATATTCCGCCAATTTAGATTCAGCCCAATCGGCCCAATTGGGATCATCCAGAAAAATGTCTAAAATAACGTTTGAATCAACGAGAATCCCTTTCATTTGCCCATCCTCGTTAAAGACATAATCTCATCAGTTGTCATTTTAACCGTAGCAATACCACGCATTTTGGAGAACCTACGGGTTGCGGCTTTGTTCCCCTTTTTCTTTACCAAGTATATACGGCCTTTTTCCTCAATGAAATCAATTTCCGTGGCTGGCCCTATCGCCATTTTTTCGCGGATATGTTGCGGGATAGTGACTTGACCTTTTGTGGTTACTCGCATGGACGGGCCTATAGTAGTATGTATTACTGGTAATGGTAATACTTTTAAAATCGTATGTCAAACACAAATTGAATGTTTTGGAAAAAACTGGAAATCAAGGAAAGATGTCGGAGGTGCCTTATATGCTGGCAGATAAGAAATCTATAATATTTGAGTATCCCCACCGAAGAAACGGTACCACAAATAGAGCGATTGTCAGAGTAATGTTCTGATTAGTTTATACTCTGTTAATCCACGGTTGATATAAAAAACACCACCGTCATTCCGGCGGACGCCGGGATCTTCTCTAAAGCAAGCTGCCAGCTGCCTCGGTAAATATCTTGAAAACGCCAATGGGCCGTACGCAGGCAGTCAGGACATTTTTCAGGGCATCTGTTCCTTTTGGATAAAGCCGTAGTTGCTGCAGCGCCAAACCCGTTTTTCATCCCTTTTGAATATCCGATTTGTTGCCTCCTTTTAATATGGTTCAATGGATGAATCGGCGTCGTGAATTGCGCCACATTCATGGGAACCAATTTATATTGGCATTACTGGATTGACGAGTTCGAGCCACCCGTTCAATCCGGCCAAGCAGGCAAAATTCCCTCCGCAGGCCCACAGATTGGCAATACAAATGGCATTGATTGACAATTATATAACTAATCAGGTATTTATGGAATCAATGCAAAATCTTGGGGATTCCGCAATCTTTCTGTAAATAGTAAAGACATCGACAAATTGTACAATTTAGGGTATCGGCGACCCCATGAAGGAGTGTTACCATGACCAAGGATACAAAAAACAGAAGTGAAAACACCCAACAAGAAGAATCGGTCAGATGGGTAGCCGCCCCGATCTCTTTAGATAAGCTGAGAATTACCGCAGGACACGAGAGCGCTGCCAACGAGCTTGTGCAGATTATCCAGCGAGCGCTCAAGGCAAACAAAAAGGTGATCTTTGCTGCTGGAGGAGAATCGGGCACGGGCAAAAGCGAGGTCGCCTACCTTGTGGGAGAGTCCTTGAATGAACAGGGGATTCCAACTCTCGAGTGGTCTTTTGACAATGCCTATGTGACTTCGCCTGCCGAGCGTGAGCAAAAGCGGGCGGAAGATTACGATAATAATGTGGGCTTGAATGAAATGAACAGAGCCAGGATTGAAGAAGTAATGTCTTGTTTTGAACAAGATAAGCCTGTTACGGTTCCCGTTATCATTATCAACGAAAATGGTTCCCGTCCGGTCAAGCAAATCACTCTGGAGATGGAAGGCAAAAAAGTGCTGATTTTTGATGGTCTTTACGCAGCTTTAATTGGTCAGATCAGTACCAGCGAAAATAAGATAGCCCGTGTTATTGCAATGAGTGAAAAAAGATTCAATTTGGCTGCTCAACGGGAAAGAGGAAAAGAAGAAGTAAATGAACACCGCATGAAGGTTCTCGAAAGAGAATGCCGGGCGGTGAGATCCCTCTGGCCATATGTCACCCACAAAATATCCGAAGATTGGAAGGTTTCCAAATACACGTATGACCGATAACAGGTACGGCGACCATATCTAAATAGGCGCCACCATCGGTTGGACCTTCCTTGATTCACGCTGGGTTTATTGCTGACCGCGTCCCTTGATTACCATATCCGTATCGCGGGCAACCACATGTTCTCGGTTTGCTACCACAATTACCACATCTTCCTTTTTCGGTTCCGGGCCAACTTCTTGTGAGACCCTTAGTTTTAGTTCGTCCCCAATGGATTCAATGTGGTAACGATCTCCCCTGATCAGGACGCTGAATTTAAGGGATTCCCAGGTTTCCGGCAACCCGGGGTTAATTGACAGTTTGCCGCCCTGCCAGTCCATCCCGGCGAAGTTGGTCACCACGCCTTTCAGGCAACCACCCATGACGCCTAGATGGATCCCCTCCGCGGTTGTACCGTCCTGAATATCGGCCAAATCACTGATCAGGGCCTGGCGGTAAAACTCCCAGCTATCTGCTGTTCTTCCAGCATAGGCCAGCACCATCGCGTGGGTAATAAAGCTCAGGGTGGAACCGTGGGATGTGCGGGGCAAATGATGGCTGATATTTTTAAGCAAGTGATCTTTCGGCAGTTCATACCCCATCATTGATGCCACACGCCTTACTTCATCAGGTCCTAAATTATAATATGCCATCAAGGTGTCTGCTTGTTTTTGGACCTGATAATCGTCTGGGTCCATTCCCACTGCTCTGATGCGACGATCTGATCTTCCCGGGTCGTAAACGATCGAAAACAGATCCTGCACCTTGCCATCCTGCTCAATTTTGACTCCCTTGACATCATCCGGACCCTTAAGACCAAACCAATCTGTGTGATTGGCAATAACGCCCTCTGCATTGACATGGAGTGAAAGCTGCCGGCGAATATTCTGCCAATAATCGTAAGAATTCGCCATCTCCTTTTCAGTAACCCCAATGTTGCGGTAAGCTGCTTCGAGCGCATGAGGGGCTGCTGCCTTCACCGCCGTCACTAGCTTCTCTGCCTTTTCCAGGGTCCAGGCCAGCATAATGTTGGTATAGGCATTATCTCTGACCCCGTTTTTCTTCTTGCCTTCATGGAACTCGTTAGGCCCCATTACCCCATCAATTGAATATCTACCGGTTTGGGGATCGCGTTCGCACATGCTGGTGAAAAAACGACAGATATCGAGAACCATTTCTACACCCGTATCAAGGAACTGAACATCTCCGGTCGTTTCTATAAAATCAAGCACATTATAGGCAATGGCCAAGGATACATGACGCTGGCGGCAGCTATTGTCGGGGTCCCATTTGCCTGAAACCGGATTAAAGCGTGTGGTTTGGGTTTGTTCATCACCATCAATACCTGCTTGCCAGGGAAACATGGCACCTTGATAGTGATGCTCCCGAGCAGCCTCTCTGGCCGCATCAAGGCCATGGTAACGATGCCCCAACAGCGAGCGGGTGATTTGGGGATATTGAAGGGAAATGCCGGGGTAATAGAGAATATCGTCCCAGAATTCATGGCCCCGGTATGTTTCACCTGTAAGGCCCCGCGGGCCAATGCCACCGTCGTTATGCTCCGAGCCCATAACAAACAGATGGTAGGTTGCCAAGTTCAACGCTTGCTGCCCAAGCCTATCGCCAGCCACGCGTATGCCGGTTTTTTCCCAAATTTTCGCCCACTTCAAACTGGAGGGTTCAAGGACGCTGGAAAATGAAGCAAGGCCCGCGATGGATCGATTGGCCACGTCCAGGGCGCCGGGCTTTACCGTGCACCTCCTGTGGGTATGAAGGCCAACCAGTTTATGCACAACAAGGGTTTGTCCTTGTGCTACCTTCTGCCGAAAAAATGCATCGGCGCGCCTGTCGGCCGTTTCGATCTCAAATCGCGGCTGCTGTCGCTCACCGTCTAGTTCTACAACAACGCGTGCCGCAGCGGTAATTTCTGCCGGCTCAGATATCTTTCCCGGCACCGGTGATGGATTGGTTTGTACGCTTAAAAACAAGGAGCCATCGGCATCCCCACCTTCAGCTAACCTCTCAAGGTGGTGCTGATCGAGCTTGGCATAGCGACCCACACCATCATTAATGTGATCGGCATGAAGGCCCGCTTTAACAACAATTTCGCCTGAATAATTTACCGGTGTCACCCGATATTCAACAGCTGCGAGGTGTTTGTCGGCCATACTAACGCAATGCCGGGCAACGACATCTGTTTCTTTTCCATCCTGATCGCGAAAAGCCAACCGTCTGGTAAACACGCCATCATTGAAATTGAGATCTTTTTCATAGCGCAATAGGTTTGATTCATGGGGATAAAACCAGTCACCATCGTCAACTTTAAATGTTACCGGAAGCCAGTTGATACAGTTTACCAGGTCTTCATTGAAAACGGGTTGGCCCTCAATTATCGATTTGCGGGTATTACGAATCGTGGAAAAATATGTTCCGGCATATCCCCACGAATCCTCCCCCTGTCGCTCTTCATAATCGGCGCCCCGAGTGCAAAAATAGCCATTTCCCACGGTCTGCAGCGCCTGCTCGGCCCTGAATCTGGCTTTCAACACCTCCGAATCCGCCTCCGGATCTTTTTCCATTGGTGTCCCCACATAGGTGAGCCGTTGGCATGCCTTCGGAAGTCTTTCCAGATACCAGCGATTCAGTTCCTGAAGCGGATCCGCCATGTCTCCGATATCCGCCAGCACCATGTCTGCACCATTCTCCCTGAGCTCCTGGTGGTTACCGGATCGGGCAAGACCGAGGACCAGCCCGAAATTGCCGTTTTTGCCGGCTTGAATACCCGAGCTAGCATCTTCAAAAACGATGGCGCGATGAACCGGTACGCCCATCCTCTTCGCAGCTTCCACGAAAATATCAGGCGCTGGTTTTCCGTTCAGTCCCATCTCTTCTCGGACAATACCATCAATAATGAGATGCTCGTCGAATAAATCTATCAGCCGCGCCTTCTTTAGGATTTTTTTGGCGTTCTTACTGGACGAGGCAATCCCAATGTTAATCCCCTCTCCCTTGGCCTGCTGAATCATATCGAGGGTATGCTGAAATTTAACGATTTCAACTGAATCATCATCCAGCTTGTCGTTGATCCACTTATCTTTAATGTCCCCAATCATACGGACAATGATATCGCCCAAGACAACTGGTCTTTTCGCAAGCTTTTCAAGCAACAGGTCATGGTGCTTTGGATTGACGGCACATTGATCCAGTAACTTCCCGAGTTTTCCTGGATCATGAGTCCACTGGTCTATCACCGCGTCCAGGTTTTCCGGTGTTATGGGATTGGACAACGGATAGGCGCTCTCCTGAATTGCTGAGGTAATGAACTGGATGAATTTAGAAAAGCGAGGGCTTCCGGCAGAGGTCTCCCGAACTTGATCTGCCACTTTAGCACCAAGCCAGTTTTCGCCATTTCCAAGGGCATCAATAAATGAACGAACACCATCATAGCGAGGTTTTCCGTCCACATAATCCAGATAATGTTTTTCGTTAAATTCCTCCGGGGCATCATATGGAAGCAGATGGCTTTGCTTAAGAGAAGCCAACATTTGATCAAAGGTTACTTTCCAACCGTCAAAGTGCAACTTTGCGGTTGATGTAATGACACCATCAAGATCAAAAATCATTGCATCAAATTCATATTCCCTTGAAGCTCGAAATTGTCTTGCGCCTACACCCCTAGCACCACGGCCGTCTGCACCATCATTTTTCAGTTCCATAGACTTCCCTTTTCGAAACAAAAAACCGCCACAGGCATGTTGCACCTGTCCAACTTTCAAAAGGCGTATAACCTTCAAGGATTGACACGACCTGAAAGGTCGTTTTTAATCTACTGTTCAACCTCATTTTTCACCTGACATATAGCAGCTTTATGAAAAAAGACAAGCTATTAGAAGATTTTGAAGTAACATCTCGATAAGCCATGGCAGTAAATTGCCACGTTTGAAAGCTTTATTGAGCATTCAAATAATGTGAAAGTAATTTACAGCAGGTGAAAAGAGATTTATCCGGGGCTCTGCGACTGTTGTCGAATCAAAACCGATAAGTCAGGAATGATCCCGATATTTTCGATTCGGCCTTTGAGATAACGCCAAAACGATACACCCAATTTGCGGCCGAATATGTCGGTGAAAAAAACGAATCGATTAATTGCAATTTCGAAATCTGAAATTGTCCTTTTAAAATAAGAAAACATAATGATTATCCTATTAAACCGAAAGGAACCATATTGATGAAGTTAATCATTCAGGATATGGTTAATCACGGGACCTTCCCAGAAATAAAAAACCGAAACTGAACCCGAAGGAAAACGCCATGCTCAATTGGTTAGACAAGCTACCCTATCCACTTCTCCTCGTGGCTGCGGTATTAGTGTTTTTAGCCCCGATAAGGCCAATGCCCCATGTCCTGGAAAAACTAATCCTATTAAAAATGGAGCGTTAAACAACCCAATGGATATTTTTGATCTGTTTTTCCATTTAATCCCAAGCATTATTCTCGCCGTTAAATTCGTGCGGGATGTTGGTCGCCCATAACCGGTCATTGGAAGGAGGCAGGTAATAAAATGAGCGTCATGATCGCACACCCGAATACATATTTTAGCCAATGGATACCCGATCGTACCGAGCTGCTGATGGTCTTGGAGGAAGAAGCCGAGCAGCAGGGCATTCCCATTGTGGGGCCCGTGGTTGGAACACTGCTTTACTTGTTGGCAAATATAAAAGGTGCCCGTAACATCGTCGAACTAGGAACCGCCACGGGATATTCAGCCATATTCATGGGAAAGGCCTGCCGGTCAAACAATGGCCGGCTCACTACTTTTGAAGCCGATCCTGAAATGGCCGCGCGCGCGGCCCATAACATCGAAAAAGCGGACCTGGATCAATGGGTGCGTGTGCGTTACGAGGATGCCCTGGAGGGCTTACGGAGACTTGAGCAACCGGCGGATATGATTTTTATGGACATTGAAAAGGAAGACTATGCACTCGCTCTGCCGCTGTGTAAAGAAAACCTCGGCGAAAAAGGTCTGTTGGTGGCAGACAACACCGGATTTCAGGATGCCCATGCCTTTAATCGGGTGATATTTGAAGATGCCGAATGGGAGTCGGTGAACCTATGGACATTCCTGCCCGGCCATTCCCCGGAAAATGATGGTCTTTGTATTGCGTCGAAACGCTCATGAATTCCCTGGAAAGCAAAAAGGGGATCGATCCGAATGACTTGGTTAACGGCTGAACAAACCGTTTTCCGATTCGTTTATTGTCCCACTCGGGGAATGGGAGAAAAACCCTCGCCTTCAGGCGAAGACTTTCGTTTAATTTTTGATGCTACCTCAAGGATTCAAGGAAAGGCTGGGATGGTCTTTTCACTTGACCCTTCGAACCCTTGGATCCTTGGACTCCAAGCCTTCGGCTTTAGCCGAAGGGTGTTGACTTGAAACACGCCAGAACACTATAATGTATAGTCTTTCGCCTGAAGCACTACCATCCCAACAATTCCAACAATAAACCCACCATACCCACCGATACTGTATGCCAACCCATGCGGGGACCTAGATGTAAAATACGTAAGGACTGGCATGAGCGCCGAACCAACTCCCAACAACACACAGACCCGTGTTATTAACCGCTTGAGCCCATCCTTGTCTGTTACGGTTGATGCTGTTTTCTCATTATAACCGGCGATTAATTCCATCTTGCCTTTGACCCCGATTAAATAAGCAAAAACAAACATTAAAATGGCGATGCCTTCCATTACAAATATTTCGATCAGTTTTGCAGTCATAATGAATGAGCCCTTTCGATGGTTTTATCCGGCCAATTTCATTTCTGATTTCACCAAATTGATCTCACCAATTTCCTTTGGTGTCAACAGGTTGTTCCTTGACAAATTGAGCAAGTGGAGATATGTAAAGTCCGTTGTATACCTACTTATGATGACCCAACGCCCATCAACCCAATGCCCGATTCATCCAAAAACTTTTGAAAAAATACAATATAAACGGGAAACAATGACAATCCATCGGCGGCATATGGTAATCCAGATCTTAATCACCACACTTGTCTTTTTAATAGTGCGGGGGGGAGAGTGTGGAATCATTGAAAAAAACCTGAGGATGACCGCAGTTGATATAAGTTCCAGAATCAATACTGGAATTGCCGACAACACCGGACCTTTCTGGAGCTGGTCAAGCCTGCGCGCCACCTGCCTTTCGCCCTCACCCAGTGGAGAAAGCAAGGTGGGATGGCATGATACGGCGGGGAATATCCATATTACCCCATTAAACGCCAGTGATAAGCGTAAGTCAGATGATATCGTCATCAATCGCGGTAGGATATACGACCTGGTTTCCCATAATGACGGCTTTGCCATTCTGATCCTGGAAAACGACCGCATGTATATTGAAAGATATGATAATTCGGGTGCACGGCGGTTTCAGACGGAACTGAACGATAGTGATGATGAGACTCATGGATGGCATGGGGGAAAATTATCATGGGATGGTACTCGGTATGCCGCCTATTTTGCCATTCACGCCACCGCCGGCTGGGCGGCTGGTCATGAAGGTGATAAACTGAAATACATAGACTCAAGCGGTACGATCCTATCGGGCGGATGGGAATGGGGGTGCAGCCACAGCATGGATGTCAGAATCCTTTTTGCGGGACCCGACCCAATGCCTGTTTGCATTTCCGATTGTTATCCCGGCAAGGGCTTGTATCTAAAGAATCGTTTTCTGATTGCTGAATCCGACGGAAATTGTGCGGGGATCACCAATGCACGCTTCGGCCAGGCTGCCTATTTCAAAGGCCACCTCGCACTTATTTTTCTCGCAATCGACGGACGAACCAGCTGGGATGTCGTATTCGCCTCCCTGTCAGCATCTTCACCTCATAATGTCAGAATGGTGCAAGCCCTGACGAATACGCAAGGAAATGAAATAAATCCTAAAGTTATTGCTTATGATCAAGACCATCTGCTGGCATCATGGGAAGCAAACGGTATGAGAGAGTTTGCATTACTCAATCTGGATGGCCAATCCGTTGAGCCCAGGGAGAGGATTGCTGTCATGGCGGGACCAGTGGATGATTTTCAGAGATTTCCAAATGGTGAAATCGGCTGGGCCTATGCCTGGGGAGATATGAATAAATTAAAGATCATGCGGATCCAGTCAGCCAATTCTCCGCTAACCCCTGTGATTGTGCCTCAGTTGATGTTGCTTTTAAAAGAATCATATTCCCAATGACTTTACCAAAGATCGATATTGATCGCTTTCTTAACCTATCGAATATTCCAACATTTATACAACCCTGGTTGGACCGATTTTTTGAAGATGTGGAAATCGAGTTGGTGTTGCTGCTGGGGCAAAAGCCGTTGCACATCGATGAAGTTTCGGTAAAGTGGCGGCTGGCCAGGGCCAATTTCAATCCTGACAAAACTCAAGCTTTTCTTGAGCGCTGCTACAAACGCGGTATCATCGTCAAACGCGACGACGGCCGGCTGCAACCGGCGGATTTTCATGCGCGTTTTGATATCTGGTCCATGTTCGAAGGTTGGAAGGATCTTCCTGATGAAATTCGCGACCGTCTGAATGGGTGGGAGTTAGAATATTACCAGGAAAAGCATGTCGATCAAATCGACTCACTTAAAAAGGACGAACGCGGGGACGCGTCAAAAACCTGGCCGGCCTATCTTCTCTTGCACGAAGCCGAAGCCCTTATTGATCGGGTTGATCACGTTTATCTTTGGCCCTGTAATTGCCGGGCGATGATGGAAGGCTGTCAGAAAAACCTTTACACCTGCTTGCGGTTTTCGAATGACCGCGATTGGGGATGGGAAATATCAAAATCCCGCGCCAAAGGGATCCTTCGCCAAGCCAACAAAAGTGGACTGATGCAAAATGGCGAGGTAGCGATGGCTCCCGATGGCTCGATAACTGGGGCCATTTGCAATTGCTGCGAAGACTGCTGTTTTCCCCAACAGCTTGCCGAACGTTTGGACGCGGGCAATCTATGGCCACTGACCCGTTACAAAGCCGATTTTCTTAAAAACCGCTGCACCGGGTGTGGTCGCTGTGTCAACCGCTGTCCGTTTGGGGCATTCGCAAAAAAAGAACCATCCTTGATCAGTGCTAAAAAGTCGGCCTCAGAAAAAAAACAGCGGCCGGAAATTTTGTTCGATCATGATTTATGTCGGGGATGCGGTGTATGCAGCACCGGGTGCCCGGAAAATGCCATAGACATGGTCCGGCTGGAAAACATTATTTGGGTGTGGGAGAAAATCCTCCAATGGAATGATTGTTAAGCATCTTTAAAACGCTTTCAATTTTGCTCCTAGTATACGCAAGGATAACATGACGAAAATTGTACGCACGGATTGTGAGATAGAGTGCCCCTTGATCGATGCCGATTTACGCCGGGGCGACGCGGATCTCGTGTTGCTGCCTGATGGGGTGTCGGAGGATGAGCTAATCGGCGAAGTCCGTGACACCGATTTGCTGTTGATGTGCTACACGCCGATCACCGCGCTTGTCATCAGAAAAGCCCGCAAGTTGAAAGGCATCGTCAAATATGGGGTTGGCATCGACGCGATTGATATTCAAGTGGCGATCGAACGGTGCATCCCCGTTGTCAATGTCCCGTCTTATGCCGAGGAAACCGTGGCCGAGGGCGCGTTCTGTCTGATGATCGCACTGGCGAAAAAGCTTATTCCCATGGACCGAGCAATGCATGCCAAGGGTTGGTTGCCGCCCACGTCAAATTGGCTCGGTGCCGATATTGCTGGGAAAACGCTCGGTATAGTCGGGCTTGGCCGCATCGGCCGAAGTATGGCGCGCATGGCGGGGGCGGGGTTCCGTGCCCGTGTCATGGCCTTTAGCCCGGACCTCACCAACAATGAAGCCGCCGCCCTCGGGGTGGAGAAACACGATGATCTCAAAACCATGCTCAGCATGTGCGATTTCGTGTCGATCCATTGCGTTCTCAACGCGCATACCAGACATCTTATCGGAGAGGCCGAATTAATGGCCATGAAGCCCACGGCCTTATTGATCAATGTGTCCCGCGGCGCCATTGTCGATGAAGCGGCCTTGCTCCGGGCGCTGACCGAAAACCGGATCGCCGGTGCCGGGTTGGATGTCTACGGTCAAGAGCCACTCGCCCGCAACGGGCACCCGATGAGCGCGTTGTTCGATCATCCCAACGTCATCCTGCTGCCGCACCTCACTTTTTACACCCATGAGGCCATGGCGCGTTTAGAGCTGGAAACCCTGGCGCGTTGTCGTGAAATCCTTAAGGGGGAACCGGTGTTGGTGACCTCCGATGATCCTCGCTTGCGGGCGCAAAATCACGGTGTAGTCTTTAGTCCACTTTGAGTTGGGTCAGTGCCTCTTATAGGCGACACGTCTCTCTAACTCAATTTGAGCATGGACCCCTTTTCTTCTTTAGGGTGGTGGCGGCCGCCTAACTGGCCGCAGGCGGCCATAATTTCGGCCCCTTTGGAGGCCCGTTTGCGCACAAAGACCCGTTCCTTGATGAGCCATTGACGAAACTGTTCCAGCTTCTCCGCCGATGCCGCCGTAAAAGAGGCATTGGTGATTGGGTTATAGGGGATCAGGTTGACCCGCACATTGGGAAATTGGCGGGTAAAGCGGGCCAAAGAGAGGGCGTGATTTTTAGAATCGTTGATACCGTCAAAGAGCACATAACCGAACATCAGTCCCTCTTTGGCTTTGTGGGGCACGGTTTTGAGCAAACGTTTAAGATCATCCAAGTGGTGATGCATATTGATGGGCATCAGACGGCTTCGGAGCGGATCGTCCACCGCATTTAAGGAGATGGAGAGCTTGAGCCCCTCAATGGGATTTTCGAGGTAGCGCTTTAACGGTGCCAAAAACCCCACCGTCGAGAGGGTGACCCGTTTTGGGCTGATATCGGCTCCCCGCTGATCGGCCAGGACATGGATCGCCTGAATCACCGCGTCATAGTTATCCATGGGTTCGCCCATGCCCATGAAGACCACATTACGCACCGGGGCGTCAAAGTGCCATTTGGCAAGCAGCACCTGGCCCACAATCTCGTGGGTGGCAAGATTGCGGAAAAGCCCCATCCAAGCCTTTCCTTGAATCCTTGAACTCTTGACCCCTTGAATCCTTGTGGCAGCATCAACAATTAAACAAAAGTCTTCGCCTTAGGGCGAGGGTTTTTCTCCCATTCCCCGAGTAGGAAAATAAAAGATTTTTGATGTGAGTGGACTAATCTGAATGATGATCCATGCAAAGTGGATGTACACTTTGTAAACAACGCCCCCCTTCATTCCGTATGGGGTGTGTCGCGTGAAGGAGGCGCTCAGTGACGTGCAGAATATTCATCCAGAAGCCTGCGAATCATTTTTTGATACTGAGTATTATATTTCTTTGCTTCCTTTTTGAAAAAATCAATGCTCGTTTTACTCAGAGCAATTGTGACCTTGACAGTTTCGTCTTTCAAGGCAAGTTCTTCAGGTGACGGAAGAAAGTCGGAAATGACTTTCACCTTTCCAATGGGCTCATCCGTGTATTTTATTTTGGCTGTCATATATTTTCTTTCCTTTCCGCCAATATCCGGCGCCGACAATTCTGATTTTATTTTTTCTGTAGGGTAACCTAACGGTCATAATTCCGCCAGAGACCCTGCCAAGGCAATAAAATCGTTTTTCTTCATCGCTGTGCTCAAGATCCTCCAGAATAACACGATTATGATCCAAGAAAGCAAGCTGCACCAAGGCAAAAGAAACACCATGTTTTTCTTTATTGAGTAGCTCTTTATTGGAATCCCACTCAAAATCAGATCAGTTTTTCATAGATTTATGATATAATCAAAAAGGAATAGTATCAATATAAATACATGGCTATTTATATGGGTTGATCGCCTATGCCGCTGTTCGGTGGATGGCGAGGTGCGAACCGTCTCACACAAGTGTGAGATTGTGTGCCAGGTACGGCATATGTTATTACGGCCGGAAGCGGTCGGTCACAATAAACCTTCAGGAGGAAAAATGGACGAACAAGTATTTATCAAGAATATACCGTTTTCGGAACCACAGAATCTGGCTGAACTGGTGGAATACGAAGAGGGCCGGGTTGTCAGCCGGACCTTTGCCCAGAACCCTACGCTTAGCCTGACCCTTTTTGCGTTTGATAAGGGTGAGGGGGTTAGTACGCACACGGCGCCCGGAGATGCAATGGTACAGGTGCTCGATGGGGAGGCAACGGTCAATATTGATGGGAAAGAGATGACCGTTAATCCCGGCCAGGTGGTGGTCATGCCGGCCAATGTTCCCCATGCGGTTACCGCTGTCAAACGGTTTAAAATGATTTTGACGGTCGTGAAAGGGCCGGTGACGATTCAATCATAATATAGATGACAATCAGGGGTCCCGATGCAATTAAAGCGCCGTAGGTGCAAAGGGGAAAAAGGGAAGGAATATTCTGATATTTCTGGTATCGAAGAAAGCCTTACCGTAGGACTGGGGTTCCCAAAGTTCGAAGCCTTCGGCTCTCCCACGAGCACGCCAGCCCACTAAAAATAGTCAATCTATTTTCAATTTATTATTTGATTGTAGCTGGCTGCGAATTTTAATAACTCGGTTGAAGGTGTGTCCCCTTTCCCCCAAGTTTACTTAGTCAACAACGTCCCCATTTCGTCCATTCAATTGAGACTGAATTCGGTTGAATTCGGACCGCTTTATTACAGCATAAGCTCCCAAAACAATACATATGCCATTTAAAAGCTTACATACTCTAACTTTATAACATGAATAATTGATAGATAAACGGTTCTGGATAATCTATAGTGGGCTATGAAAACTCTAAAGCCCTAAAAGTCCTTGCCTAAGAATATAATGAATTAATTGGTAACCGTCTTCTGTAATCGGTTAATCCGCTCTCTGGTAAACTGATACCCCAAATGAGCGTAAACAAAATGAGAAGCTAAATTTAAGCATTTAGAATTGTGGTATAAATCTTCAATTCAGTTAAATTTCGATAATGCTTCAATGAAAGCGATATACATTCATAAAACAATCTCATTTTGTTGGCCTTTCGGCCCCCGCGATAGCGGTCCGGTAGGAAAGCCGATCATACCCCACTTATGGCGTTATCAAGGGTTTGCGATCCGCCAGAGTTCTTTGGCGGACCGCAAACCCTTGATGCCTTGTATCTGGGGCATCCCTCCAAAGGCGGATCTCCGACCTCGACTTTCGCTCAATCGGGGTGATACTCAATCCAATCATCCCGATAAGGCCCCAGCGCCTTTTTATAATATAGAAGCGCTTGTTTGGTCTCATCGGCTTCCTTCCCCCCCCATAATCCCAAGGCTGTATGACCGTTAACCAAGTGGACGAGTTTTTGGTCCGCTACTTTATATATGTTGGTTTAAGGCTCTTTATCATCGGGTAATGCTTGATATTTAATGTTTTTAACGCTGCATTTTCCGCCTGGCAGGTAGCTGCGATGATTGCGTCCGCGAGTCCAACACAGTGAGATTTGCCGTATTCGCTTTTGTAGAGTCCCCCCGCCTTGGCAATATCAGAAGATACGGGGATAACCGGGAAAAGGGATACGAAATTCTCTAAGATCGTTCGTTCTGATTCGTCTTTGACACCCGCATACAATTCGGCAACGACGATGGACGACAGGATGATTCGGGATGAATTTGTGTTAACAAAAGTAACTGCTTTAGTGTAGCCTCGTAGAAAATCTATCAGAACATCTGTGTCAAGAAGAAGTGGCCCCGGCATGATCAATACCTGTCCCATTCAGATCGGATTGCTTTGAAGTCAGGCAGATCTGTGCGGTCCTTCCACATTCCGGCTGCTTCGCGGAGAACGATTTCTCGTCGACTCTGACCCGTTTCGTCAATGAGGCGGTCAATGGCCTCTCGGATGAGTTCACTTTGTCTTTTCCCTAATATTTTTGACATAGCAGCCAAATCAGCCCGTTGACGATCTGTCAGGTATATTTGTGTTCGTATCATGCTGCCCCCCTAATTGATGTATACATTATGATTATACATCATATGCATTTTCTGTCAAGGTCAACCAGTGTCGGGACATAAAAGCCAGGCGTCAACCTTATCGCATTCAATCTCTATAGACATATGATTCAAGAATTTTTTGCTGCCAGCGCTCATTGTAATCATCGGCTTCGGAAATACCTTCTCTTCTCCGGGTGTGGGCAAAATGGATGCGAACGAAATCTCGGAATCGCTTTTCGACTACCTTGCGGATCGGGGGGTATAATTCGGCGTGCATCTTGTCGTCGACATCACTAAAATTGAAAAAGATGGCCAGATTATTGATGACGCTGTCCCGTGTGGTTGGGGGAACTTCCTGTTCATCCAGTGTAAGCATGAGCTGGTTGGTCACGTCCACCATGCATGGCGGATAAGTATCAGGGTATGCTTTTTTTGATCGCCGGTCCAGAAGATGCGGTTGCGGTTCATGCTGAGTTCGCACTTCTCCGCACCTTTCAGGTTGATTCGGCCGATGACATTGGCCCGGGCGCTTTCGGGCAGCAGGGAATCCAGTTGGGTCACAAAGATGCCGTCCTGGAATACGGAAACGCCTCCCTTGGCCGTGTCCAGAGCAAAGATATGGTCGTTGTTCATTTTGGCACCTAAAAAAATGTATCCTTCCGAGTTTTTAAACTTTATTTGGGCCACAAACCCGGCGGAAGATCTCTTGTCATGGGCGTAAGAGAGGGGATAATTACCGAGAATGGTGGTCTTGCCCGCTTCGTCGATCAATTTGACCGGGATCTGCAGGAATCGGATGTTGGTTTTTAGATACCCCATGTATTCCAGGCTGCGGGAGTAGTTTGTTTTAGATTTTTTCAGATGCAGCGTTACTTCGGTGCCGGTGGGTTGATCATCGGTAAGGGGACGGACGTCAAAATAATCCCTCAAGCTGCTGACGGTGATCATCAGGCCCTGGGAAGATTTTTTACGGGTTTTGATGATGATTTTTTCGGCCACGAGAAAACTGGATAAAAAGCCATCAAAAGCGATGGCAAGGTAGACCACTTAAATGTGGATTTCTAAACCATTCTTATATTGTTTTTTGGCTACATTTTGGGCGTTAAAGAGCCATTTAAGTATTTGTGCACCAGGCTGGAGATAAGCGTCTGATAGGGGATCCCTTCTTCAATCGCTTTTATTTGAATTAGATGAAAATCCTTTTGAGTGAGGCGAAGGTTGATACGTTTATCTTTTTTTAATGTATTTCGAGCAGCTGCAATTGCCGCTTCTTTTTCCCGCTTAAAATTTTTAACAGGCTGCCATTCGTCACGCTCAATGGATTCCATCAGGTCTTTTTCTTCCTGATCCATTGGCTTAAATGCTTTTTTACTTATTTTTTTCATGAATCCCCCCTTAAACCGTATCGTTTTGTATACTTACGGCTTGGAAAGGCTGTCTTGAGAAATATCTCATTTTCGTCTTCTACAAAAGGGACGATAAATGCATAATTCTCAATCTCCAGAACAAATATTTTTTGATTAGAACGTCCCGGGTTTTCCTCAATTCCAATTATTTGACCTGACTCTATTAGATAAGCTATTTCTTCAAATGAAATACCGCGTTCACGCTTCAGGATTTCGTTTTTATCGGAATTCCAATTCAAATATTTCATATGACAAATATATGCTTATATCTGCCTTTTGTCAACGATGGAAATAAATTATTTGGTGTCCGCTTCCTGCAACCGCTTAATCCGTTCCCCGGCAAACTGATATTCAATTCGATCATCCCGATATGACCCCAGTGCCTCCTTATAGTATCGTAGCGCTTGTTTGGCCTGATCATTTCCTTCCGCCCAAAACCCTAAAGCCGTATGGCCGGTCACCAGGAAGGCGGGTTGTTGACCGGCTTTTTCGGCCAATGATGTTTCCTTGGAAAGATCCAACAGACATGCGCTGATCTCCCGGTACCAGGGATCTTCAATTCGTTTTTGAAAGGATTCAAGGCTGGTTTTGGCTTCGTCCGCTCGGCCGAGTTTGTTTAAAATAAGGGGTTCCAGCAGACCACCGGCCAATCGGGGGGCGCTTTCGCGGCCAGGTGATTTAAGCAATCGTTTGGTCTGGTTCAGGGCCTGCTCCCATTGTTCGTCCATGGCGCTGTAGTAGGCCGATTGAACCAACCAGTTGGCATTGGTTTTATCTGTTTTGAGAATTTTTTCCACAATGGCCTGTTTTTCCGACGGACTAACCGAGTCCTGAATAAGTTTGGCCTCAAGGGGGGCCACTTGTTCGTAGGATTTTGTTCTGACGATCCAGTTGTTGCGGGTTGATTGGGTAAACATTGTCGCTTCGGATTGGTAGGCGGTTTTTTCGGGTGAATCCGACATGGTTGCCAATTGGTTCTCAATGAGATTTTCCAATTTGGCCATGGCCAACAAGTATGGCCACCGGTCCCCACCGGCGGCGGTTGATGCCGCTAGGCGAAATTGTTTTTCCGCCTCGGCTGGGCGGCCTTGTTTGGTTTCCATCAGCCCGGCGACATAATGGAGCAAGCTGGTTTCCTGATCCGTGTCTCCCATGTTTAAAGCGGTGTGGATATCGATTTTACCGGCCAAGATTTTAACGATATAACCGAAGAATTCATAAGGGGATCGCCAGTCAAGCGCCATCAAGGCCTGCTGATGGGCGCTTTTATCCGCTTTATCGGTGATAAAATCGATGAGATATAACATCAGCCGGGCGAGATCGTTTTCCTTGTGCATGGAAAGCGCACGGGTAAAAAGGGATTTTGCTTCGTCATAGTCGTTGCGGCAGTAGTGCATCAAACCGGCTGCCATGGCCAGGGCCAGATCAGAACTGGCGGCAAAGGCGTCATCGGCCAATTGCTGCGCTTGTTCCCATTCGCCTTTGTCGGCGGCGGCATGGATCTTTTCAAGCTTCTCGTCAATGGCCAGATCGAGATATCCGTTCCACTTGGATTGCCCTTGTTCCAAGTCGGCCAAAAAAGCGACGGCTTTGTTGATGGGCAGCACCAGCCCGATATCGGATAATAAGGTCACCACCGGCACCGGGGCCTTGGCCAAATCCACGTAGACACTGGAGGCAATGCCGACCACCCGGCCGCGGGGATCGATCACCGGACCGCCGCTGTTCCCCTGGTAGATCGATGTGTCCACCTGGAACATGTTTTTAAAGGTACGGCGCACATGCCCCGTACTGACGCTGACATTGACCGTATCGGTCTGGGTGCGGCTGCCCAGTGGGAATCCCAGGGTCATGACCGGCGTCAGCTTGGGGATTTTTATGGCTGCCATTTGATCGTCCAGGGGCAAGGGGATTAATTTTTCAGGGACGGGATCGATTTTAAGAACGGCAAAGTCATCCTTTAACGGGGATTGAATGACTTGCCAGGTCTTTACCGGTGGCCGGGCAACGCCGGCTATCCTCAAACTTTTGGGACCATCTGACCGATAGGCCGATTCGATATGGTAAATATCTTCCAGATCAACGCTCCGGACTGGTTTGGGAAGTCGTTTAAAGGCCCGTTGGCCTTCAAACCACAAGAATGCCCGATAGTCCAGTCGCGGGGAATGGCCGAGCTGCTTCAAGCGGGCAATCATTTGAAACAATTGCCTGTCCTCTAGCCAGGGACAAGCCACATGCCGGTTGGTTAATAGATGTCCCTGGGTATTAACCAGAAACGCGGTTCCTTCGGTGCGATTGCGATAAGCGGACCGCTCTTCCACCATTAGCTGGTATTCAACCATAACGAAGGCCACTGAGCCGGCATAGCGGTTGGCATAATCACCTAGCGTGGCCGGGCCCTTCTTGTGATTGGCGAAGTAATACCAGGTGAAAAGACCCAGCATGATCAAGATAAATAACAGAAGCGCTGAAAACCGGACCCATCTTTTAAGCCCCCGGATATCACCGTCTGGAGCTTTTTTTTGAGCGCTGATAATTTCTTTGTCCGAGATTTGAGACAGGGATTCAGCCACCTGGGCCATGGTGGCGGGGCGCAGGTCGCGATCATCCGCCAGCATGGTTTTTAAAAGCATCCTGGCCTTAGCCGGAATCGCCAGGTGATCGATTGTTTTGACATGATCGGTCTCACCGCTTAGATCGCCCGACAGGATCTCAACGAATATCTTTCCCAATGACCAGATATCACTGCGAGCATTAAAAGGGCGCTGGTTGATGATATCGGGATGCGTTTGCAACAGGTTTTTCAACATGGCTCCCGGTCGATCCAGGTGGGGATCAAGAAACCGGGAAACTTTGTAATCGATTTTGACCGCCAGGTCTTCATCTAATCCTTCGCCGTCTTTTTCAAACACGATGATATCATTTAGAATAAGATGGGGAATGAAATGACCGATCTGGTGCAATCCTTCCAAGATTGACGCCATTCGATAAAACAGATGAAAGACGGTGCGATAATCCTTGAAACGGTCGGAAGTGAGGAGTTGCCCCCAATTTTCGGCATCGATCCATTCACTGACGCGATACCACAGGCCGGTATCCGACTGCCTGATTTCCAGATGCCGGACGAAATAGTCCTCGGGGAGTTCTTTGAGTGTTTCCAGTTCCTGCTTCAGTCGGTCGGCAATTTTGGTATCAACACCGGATTGGGGCGTAAAAATACGAATGGCGACATCTTCCTGGATGTCTTCATTAACGGCATGACAAAGGACACTCGAATACCCTTCGTGTAAAACGGACAGGATTCGATAGTTGTCGATGGATTGAATCCCCTCGACGACTTTGCTGCCGCAGGTGGGGCAGGTAGTAATTTTTTCAGCCAGCAACTGACCGCAATGGTGGCATTGCTTCATGATTTAGGCCTATGATGCGATACCCTTATCGTAAGGAAAGAACCTTATTCCTTTTTTACCCACCAGAAATCGTTGTTATCCACCGGATCGTAATACTTTGCCTGGCCATTTACCCAGACGACCCGCGCCAGCCGAGTTTCATCGCGGGCGCAGCGCATAAGCCGGTCCGTGGCCATCAGCCATCCTGTAACGGGGCCATGTTTGGCCATTGCCTGGCGGGCGTATTCAGAGCAAGAAGGGTACATGGGACACGGTCCCCGTCGAACGGCGGAAAGGTGGTTTAGGGGACCGCGATACAAATCGAGCAGCATCGAGGACGACGCCTCCGGATTCTCCCTTTGATCAATCGGAAGCGTCGTGCAGCCCATTTGAAAGACAACCACCAACAGAAAAATCCATGGGATACCGGTGCTTAACCGAAATAAAGTTTTAGGTTTGGATGTCATCGCTTTTTAAGGATATCATATCCGCACCATCGACGCTACCTTTGATAGAAAAAATGAACTGGTGAATTTATTGACAATAACATAAAAATACCATATTCAATCCGCATATTAAAAATATCTTTTTCACTTCAACCATTAACAATACACTTTCGGAAAAAGGGAGACAAAGATGGCCACGAAAGAAGAGCTGCAGGAAAAAGAAGAGGGCTGTGATTCTACCGAGGATTACGTCAATCTGGTTAAAGAGGTGATTACAGATTTGGACGATAAAAAATGGGCCGGAGAGTTGATGGAGGAAGCGGTTGACTGGGCCGAAACCACCGACGATTTCATTTTGCTGGCCAAAGGGGCCGCCGAGGCGCTCAAGGACCCGGACCAAGCCAAACAATATATCGTGCAGGGCAAGGACTACTGCATGAACGTGGATGAATTTACCAATCTGGGCAAGATTGCCGCCGAAATCGGTGATGTGGAGGCCGCCAAGGAGATTTTTTCCGCGGCCGAGGGGAAATGCGTCAAGATAGATGATTTTTTTACCGTAGCCGCCCAGATCAAAGAAGTCCTCAAAGATTCGGATCTGGCCAGCGGTGTTGTTGATAAGGCCCGGGAAAAATGTAAAACCGCAGCCGATTTCGCCGTTTTGGCTCAGCGCCTCAAAAAAGACCTGGGTGATGACAAAGGGGCCGCCGAAATATTTACCCAGGCCGTGGAAACCTGCAAGACGGCGGATGATTTCGGAGAATTGGCAAAGGGGGTGATCGATACCCTTGATGATAAAGACACCGCTCGCACAATTTTCGGAAAGGCCGAAAAATCGATCGAGTCCGGTGTGGAATTGGGTAAGCTGGCCGAAGGCGCCGTCAATATTTTAAAAGATAATGACTTGGCCAAGACCCTGTATCGCAAAGCCATCGATGGCACCGAGAGCGGTAGCGACCTGATGAAACTGGCGGCGTCGGTGATGAATGGTTTAAAAGACCGGGTCCTGGCCCTGGAAGTTTACAAGGCCGCCGAGGCCCCTTTGAAAACATATAAGGACTTTATCGGTCTGGCCGAGTCCGTCTTAGCTGATACGGGCGACAAGGCCTATGCCGCCCAGGTGTTTGGCAAGGCGGCCGAAGCCAGTGATAACGCTGGTGATATCGTTGGCGTGGCAGTGGCTTTGGTGGACAAGATCGGTGATGCCGCCACGGCCCAAAATTCCCTGCGGGAGGCCGAGCAGGCCGTTAAAACCCCGGCCGATTTTAAGAAAGTGGCCGAGGCGATATTGAAATATGCCGATGATGAATCCTGGAAAGAGGAGATCAACACTCAACTGGAAAAACGAGAGGCGCATAAAGATCTTTATGTTGATTTTGCCAAAAGAGAACAGGAAAACATAACCGGCGCATCCATGAGTAACCTCGCCCATGAGGTCATGGGTGCCACCGGAGATGCGCCATATACCCGCAAGCTCTACCGTAAGGCCGAGGCGATGTGTTCATATTTTGAAGATTACATGGCTTTACCCGAGCGAATTTCCGCTGATCTTAAAGACGCCGCCTGGGTGCGGGAAATATATACCCAGCAACTTGAAAAGTGCGATGATGACTACAAGGTAAGAACCGTGGCGGACGGTGTTCTGACCCAATTAAACGATCAAGCATGGGCCAAACAGATTTTTGAGGGTTGGGAAAGACGATGTCAAAAAAACACCGATTACATTAAACTGGCCGCCATCATCAATGATCGTATCGGGGATAAAGAATGGGCGAAAAAATTACTCGACAAGGCCGGGGAAACCATTGAAGGCCCGGCCGGCACGATCGGGCTGGCCGTTGCGGCCAATGACATCCTCCAGGACTCGGATTGGGCCCAGAAGTTGTTCAATCGCGTCGGGGATGATTGTAAAAACCGAGGCGATTTTGAATACCTGTTCTCCTCAATTGAAGAAAAGACGGGTGATCGCGACTTGTTACAACAGGTTCATCGGAAAGCAACGGAGAAACTCACATCTAGCAAGGATCTGGCATATTTGGCCGAGAGTATCCTGCGACGCTTCAAGGATAACGATTGGGCACGACAGGTCTACCAAAAAGCCCTTTCGGCCGGCGATATCGGTGCCTCTTGGAATCGATTGGCGCTCAGCATGGCCGACAAGCTTGGTGATGATCAATGGGCCGGGAAGGTGCGTCAGAAATACGCGTCATTCTAGCGTTTTTCACGATAGATGAGAAGCGCCGAACTAGAACGAAACAACCATTTTTCAAAGTTCCCACAACGGGCCGGCTGATAAACGGCCGGTCCGTTGATAATTGACAATACGAAACGTTTTCCCGCCGTTTTTGCCACCACAAGACCCAGATAAAATTCCTTTGAAATTATCCCGTTTTGTGTTCTAGTTGTGTCCAGCCAAGATATCTGTATAAAATAAGGATAACTGATGACAGTTCCCAATTTTGAACTAGCCCTCGATGTTATTCGGGCCGGCCAGATGGTCGTTCTGGTGGATGATCCCGACTTTGAAAACGAGGGCTCTTTGATGATAGCCGCTGAAAAAATAACCCCCGCAGCGGTGGCTTTCATGGCAACGCATGCCCGGGGCTTGATTTGTCTTCCCATGGCCGGGGAGATGATCGATGCCCTGGGGCTGCCTCCCATGGTGGGGAATAATACTTCCCCCTGGCAAACCGATTTTACCATTTCTATCGAAGCCCGTCACGGGGTGACCACCGGCATTTCAGCAGCCGACCGTGCCACTACCATTCAAACGGCTGTGGCCGATGGCGCTTCCCCCGCGGATATCGTTCGGCCCGGACATATCTTCCCCCTGCGGGCCAGAAAGGGTGGTGCTATGTTTCGAGCCGGCGCCACCGAAGGCGCCGTGGATCTGGCCCGGCTATCCGGATTTAAGCCGGCCGGGGTGATTTGCAAGATCATGGATGAAGACGGTAATATGGCCACGGGGCCCGTTCTTGAAAAGTTCAGTCAAACCCATGATTTCGAAGTGGTTACGATTGCCGATCTGATTGCGCATCGGATGCGAACGGAATCCTTTGTCCATCGCGCCGGTGAGGCCATTTTTCCGACACGCTACGGTGGACAGTTTGACATCATCGTTTACGAAAATGATATTGATGATTTCCAGCATATCGCCCTGGTCAAAGGCCCTATTGATCCACACCAGCCCGTGTTGGTTCGAGTTCACTCCGAATGCTTTACCGGCGACCTCCTCGGTTCTTTGCGATGCGACTGCGGCCCCCAGATGCACCGCGCCATGGAGATGATGGGAAAAGAGGGGACCGGCGTACTTCTTTACATCCGCCAGGAAGGCCGGGGAATCGGTCTGATCAATAAGCTAAAGGCCTATAATTTACAGGATCAGGGGTTGGACACGGTGGAGGCCAATCAAAAACTTGGGTTTAAGGCCGACTTGAGGGACTATGGCATCGGTGCCCAGGTACTGGTCGATCTGGGTGTCCGTCAGATGCGGCTTATTACCAATAATCCCAAAAAGATCGTGGGACTGACGGGATACGGTCTGGAAGTGGTCGAGCAGGTACCCATCGAAATTGAACCTAACGAATACAATCGGCACTACCTCGAATGCAAGAAATTGAAAATGGGGCACCTGATTGACTTGGATGTGGAGTGCTGAATCGGTTAGCCGGTTAAACCGTTGACCTGGCCGCCCATCTGGAGCGCTCGGAGCTCTAACCGATTCAACCGGCTAACCGGCAAACGGGTGATCAGGCTAACCGATTAGAAGACATTATTGTGACCAACTTTCGGCTTCAATTATCCCCCTTTTTTTATCCGATTCTCTACTTTGGGATTGTTATTCTGCTGGGAACCCTGTTACTGCATAGCAGCCCCAGTATTGTCCAGGGGCCTTTTTCCTGGGTCGATGCATTGTTCACGGCTACATCCGCCACTTGTGTTACCGGGCTGATCGTGGTAGATACGGGCACCTTCTTCACCGGTTTCGGTCAAGCGGTCATCCTGTGTCTTATCCAGCTCGGGGGCCTCGGCATCATGACCGTCACCGGTACGATCTTTTATCTGTGGCGCCATCGCGTATCTCTCACCGATCGCGTGGCCGTGGGCCGCAGCCTGTTGCATGACCCGGGTTTCAACCTGGGGCGCTTTCTTTCCCAAATCATCATCTGGTCTCTGACCATCGAGATTCTGGGTTCACTCTTGATAACACTTCAATCCCCTGACAGCTTTCCTCCCTTAATCGCCCTGTTTCACGCAATTTCGGGATTCTGTAATGCGGGCTTTTCTCTTTATAACACTAGCTTTATGGCCTGGCAGGATGAATTTTGGCTCAATTTGACATTTATTGCGTTAATTATTGCCGGTGGTATCGGATTTTCCGTTCTGGTGGAGTTGAGAGCCTGGTTAAGGGCACGGGCCTCTTTTCAAAAAAAAAACCGTCGTAAGGTCCGGCTGAGCTGGTACACGATGGTGATACTAAAAAACACCGCCTTTCTGGTGGTGGTCGGTGCCATCGCCATTTACCTGGCCGAAATCGTTGTCCCCGGCAGTGATCGGGCCGCCGGTAATTCCATGCTGCCCGCCCTGTTTCAATCGGTTACCTGCCGCACCGCCGGATTTAACACCCTGGATATCGGCCGGCTGACCAACGTGTCCTTACTGATCATGATCCTGTTGATGTTCATCGGGGGGGCTCCGGGTTCTTGTGCCGGGGGGATCAAAGTCACCACCGCGCGGACACTGGTTGCTTTTATCTGGGCCCAATTACGGGGAAGCACCGAGCAGGCCGAGCTGGGTCGCTTTGCCATCGACCGCCCCACCATAAACAAGGCCCTGATCCTGGTGGTTTTCGTCGGAGTCATTATTTTAACCGGAGTCCTTTTACTAAATATTACCGAAAGCGGTGGTGTTCCGCACCCCCGCGCCCGGGGGCTAAGCCTCGAAATTTTATTTGAAGCGGTATCGGCCTTTGCCACGGTTGGCCTCAGCATGGGATTGACCCCGCATCTGAGCACCGCCGGAAAAGCCATTATCATCGTACTCATGTTCATTGGACGCCTGGGACCGATCCTTTTTCTATCCGCCATCCAAAGTTACGAGAAGGAAAACCTGTACGAAAAAGCGGAAGAAAGCCTCTTGATCGGCTAAGGGTGGAAATAGAGGGGGACGGAAAGTTCCGGAACAAATTAAATGGAGAATTCAAATATGTCTACTAGCCGATTCGAACAGTCATTGATCAAAAAACTGGCGGAAATCGATGCAAAAGGGGCGTTGAAGGGCCATGAGAAAATTATTGCTGCCATTAAACCAGCCGAGAATGGACGGGGTCCGCGATACTTCATCGAGGGTCAGGGAGACAAAGCGTTCATCCGGATGAATGCCAATGCCTATCTGGGGCTGGCTCGTGATGAACGTCTCGTTAGCGCCGAAGAGGCGGCCGTCCGAGCGTACGGCACCGGTCCGGGGGCGGTGCGTTTTATCAGCGGGACCTATCAACCACATGTTGAACTGGAAAAGCAACTGGCTCGATTCCATAACCGTGAAGCGGCCATGATTTTCAGCTCCGCCTATGCCACGATCATGGGGTTGCTGCCGTCCTTCATCAATTCGGAAACTGTTGTGATCAGCGATGCACTCAATCATAATTGCATCATCAATGCCATCCGATTGTCCCGCCCTTTATCGAAAGGAATATATGCACACCTGGATATGACTGAGTTGGAATCACAGATCAAAGCCGCCCTGGGAAAAGCCAAACGGGTTCTCATCGTGACCGACGGAATTTTCAGCATGCGGGGCGATTATGCCCCGTTGGCCGCGATCGGCGATCTGGCGTCTCGATACGACGCCGAATTTTCCGAAGGGATTTTGACGGTCGTGGATGATTCTCACGGTGTCGGTGCCTTCGGAAAAACCGGCCGGGGCACGATCGAATACACCGGTGCGCAAGGGGTCGACATTCTGGTGGCAACCCTGGGGAAAGCCTTCGGAGTCAACGGCGGGTACCTGGTTGCTTCGGCTCCCATTGTCGCCTATCTCAGGGAAACTGCCCCATTTTACATCTATTCCAACCCCATTACCCCGGGCGAAGCCGAAGCCGCCTGCAAGGCCCTGGAAATTATCGACAGCCCGGAAGGTCAAAGACGTCTTGAACACCTTCGTACACTGACAAAAAGTTTTGAGGAGGGTTTAGTAAAACTGGGTTTTGAAGTTATTCGCAGCGAGCACCCGGTTGTGCCGTTAATGATTAGAGATAGTGCCCGGACTGAAGAAATTGTCCGGCACTTGATCACCAAGGGCATCCTTGCCACCGGTTTAAATTTCCCGGTGGTTCCCAAAGGCGACGAGGAGATCCGGTTCCAGGTTTCGGCCGAACATACCCAGGCGGATATCAATTATGTCCTTGATGTACTTAAGGGTTATCAACAAAAAATTAGATAGTGTCCATCCATAAATGGTCCTTGGGCCCAATCTCGGCGTTAAACGGTGGGATCGTTTTTGCGGCGTACCACGGACCGCCTCCACGCAATCCCTTGATTTCCTTGACCTCGGATAAAAAACCTCATTTCTGAATTGGAAACGTCACAAGGTGCCTATATTTAAAGAAAAAATTATTGGATGGACAATAGACGAAGATCCTAAAAAACATGTCAAGCTTTTATAACAGCCCCCGGTGGAAACTGCACTGATACTATATGCTGGATACTGGAATTTTTAGAGGAGAAGCTTTCCAGCATCCAGGCGCGGGACTGGGTGCCGGGTCTCATGGATTCCGGCATCCGCCGGAATGATGGTGGTTTTTTTTTCATTGACCGTGGATTAACAGAGTATACGCCAATCGGAACATTATTCTGACCATCGCTCTAATTTCTCCTCAACTCGTCGGTTTGAGGTGGAACGTTACTAAGTGATAGCCGTTTCACGAAGAAGGCGTTGTTTGACATCAAACAGAGATTCGGAAAGGCTGATGTGATAGGTATGGGGATTGTAAAACCGTTTAAAAGCACCATCGAGGTTTTTAAGGTTTTTCAGAGTGGCTTTCCTGATTTCATGAACGGAGGGGCTGTCGTAAACCAGACGTCCGGATTGAAATATGGGTACCATTAATTCTTGCGCTTGAAATTCTTCCGGGTAAGTTTTGGTAACATGAGGGAGCATCGGGTGGTAAACTCTATAAGCACGCCCGCTGGGTATTTTTTCATCATCCAAAAAAATAACATCTCCCCGCATGCCGCCCATAGGGTCATAGATCCGCACCAATTTTTTAACCCCTGGATTGGTGATTTTCTCGGTATTATCGGATCGCTTGATTTTGGGTGTCATGCTCTCCTGCCCCTCGTCCAAAGCCGTCAATTTATACACGCCACCCAGAGCGGGAAATGAGAAGGAGGTGATCAAGCGGGTCCCGATCCCCCAGATATCAATTTTTGCTTTTTGCCGTTTAAGGCTTAAAATGATCTGTTCATCAAGGTCGCCCGAGGCCACAATTTTGGCATCGGAAAAACCCGCTTCGTCCAGCATGGCCCGCGCTTGTTTGCTTAAATAGGCCAGATCGCCGCTGTCGAGACGAATGCCGAGGATTTCATGACCTTTTGCCCGCAGTTCTTTGCCGACCCGGATGGCATTGGGCACTCCGCTCTTGATGGTATCATACGTATCAACCAGCAGGAGACAGGTGTTGGGATAAATATCGGCGTAGGTGCTAAAAGCCGCAAGCTCATTGGGGAAACTTTCCACCCAGGAATGGGCATGGGTCCCCCGAACCGGAATCCCGAAAAAACGCCCGGCCAGTACATTCGAGGTGGCGTCCACGCCACCAATGTATGCGGCGCGGGAAGCCATCAAGGCGCCATCGGGACCATGCGCCCGGCGAAGGCCGAAATCAATGACCGGATCTCCCTTAGCGGCCCAGTGGATGCGGGCCGCCTTGGTGGCAAGGAGGGTTTGAAAATTCATCATGTTTAGGAGGGCGCTTTCGATAAATTGGGCTTCAGGCAGAGATGCCGTCACCCGGAGTAGCGGTTCATGGGGGAAAACCACTGTTCCCTCGGGAATGGCCCAAATGTCACCGGTAAATTTAAATTTTCCCAAATAGGATAGAACATCCTCCGAAAAAATGCCCAAACCCCTTAGATAGGAAATATCTTCTTCACGAAAATTTAAGTGCTGGATGTATTCAATCAGGTCGGCCAGGCCGGCTAGGATACAATATCCCCCCTCATTCGGGACACTCCGGAAAAAATAGTCGAAGTTGGCCCGTTGCTCCTTCTTTCCCGCCTGGATATATCCACCCACCATGGTAAGCTGGTAAAAATCGGTTAATAAAGCATGTTGTGAACGCATGGCAATGCCCCTTTACTTGTAAATAGTTCCTGGAGAAAGACATCAAGGTCGTTTAAAAATATAAAGTTGAGCGTATGCCGGCTTGACATAACCTGGCGTGTTTGGTATCGAATTGTTTTCAATATCAGCATATTACCCGATTGATAGCTTTTTTAAAGGGAGCTGAAACGGAAAGAACAGACCGTAGCACAGAAAAGCATTTTTAACCAGTTGATCCATCAAACATTCACAAGCCAAATTCGGGAATGAGTTGAAATCAACCGCTCTATTTAAGGAATTTAACCCTAATAGAGCGAAAGTCGAGGGTGCCTCAGATTCAAGGCGTCCAAGGGCGAAGCCGGTGTAAATTACTGCGAGTCCTTGGCAACGCAGAAGATGAGGTATCATCGACTTTCCAGCAGGACCGCAAACGCGGGGTCCGAAGGGCCAAAAAAATGAGGCCGTCTTTTGGCAATTTATGTTTCACTGATGTAAGCGTTGTGAAAAACCTGCCTATCGCTTAAAAAAGTATTAAATTAAGTATTTTATATTAGTTCTCCATTTTGTTTACGATCAATTAGGGTTTAACGTCAATCGATGAACCTGTACACCAAAAATAAAGGGAGTGACCGGATGAAATGGCAGGAGCGATTTGCCGAGCGGATGGACTCATTGGCCTCTTCGGTAGCTGTTTCCGAGCTTTTAAAATTGGCGGAACAACCGGATGTGATCTCGTTTGCCGGGGGGCTTCCCGATCCGAAAATTTTTCCCATGGAAGCGATTCAGGCGGCCATGGATAGGGTGTTAGCAGGAGACGGCCCCGCCGCCCTGAACTACGGTCCAGGGCTGGGTTATACCTTGCTGCGGGACTGGATTGCCGAAAGGATGCTAGTAAAAGAGCGCGCAGCGGCCTCAAGGGAGAATATTCTGGTGACTTCAGGTGGCGTGGAGGCGCTTCATCTCATTTGTATGGCACTATTGGAGGCCGGTGATACCGTCGTGGTCGGCGCACCTACCTACCTGGTGGCGCTCCATGTATTTCGGGCTCACCAGGTAAAATTGGTGTCCATCGAGTTGGACGAAAACGGCCTCGATACCGAGGGTTTAGAACAGCACTTAAACGAATTGGATCGACAGGGCGAGCGCCCGAAACTTGTCTATGTCATCCCCTCTTTTCAGAACCCCTCCGGCCTAACCATGAACATGGATCGCCGGCATCACCTGATAAAGATCTGCGAACGCTACAACCTACCGATCGTAGAAGACCATGCTTACGCGGATCTTCGATTCGAGGGTGAACCGATCGCGGCGTTGAAATCGCTGGCCCCCGACAGGGTGATCCTGATCCAGACGTTTTCAAAAATATTCGCCCCGGGTGTGCGGTTGGGATGGGTTGCGGCGGATTCCAGTCTGATCCAGCAGCTATCGCTTTGTAAAATCGGCACCGATACGTGTGCCAATACGCTGGGGCAGCGCCTCGTTTACCAGTACGCCAGCCATGGTGGCATCGACACTCAAATCTCGAAGGCCGTTCTATGCTACCGTCGAAAGCGAGACGTGATGATAAAGGCCCTTGCCGAGCATCTATCCGGGATTGTCACCTGGAGCCGCCCTGGCGGTGGATTCTATGTATGGCTTACCCTGCCCGAATCGTTTGATAGCGAGGCCCTATTGCGTCATGCCATTGAAAACGAAAAGACGGCTTTTGTGGCCGGGCCGGTTTTTTTCGCCGACGGCCGGGGGGAGCAGCACCTTAGACTATCCTACAGTTTCATTGCCGAAGATCAAATTGTGGAGGGTATCCGCCGGCTGGCAAAGGCGATCAAATCTCAAAATCCATATTGATATGGGCAAACCATTGTTGTTAATTTTAACCTGATTTGGTGTTTACTCACAGTCGATTGCGTAAAACCATAGCGGCAAAGAAAACGATCCCTACCAGCGAGAAATACAACCCATTGAGGATTTGCTGATATTTTATTTTAACCTTTTGATCCGGTTCTTTTTCAATCAGGCCTTTGAACTGCTGATAATCCGAAAGCCAACCCGTTAACATCGCGACCGTATAGCCCTTATCCTTCAGGGTCATCTTGATTTGCTGTAAATTGTACAATGCAATAACCGCAGAAAAGATTAATGCAAATTCGAGTAACCCCATGGCAATTTTCCCCTGGTCTGGATCTGAAAGTGATTTATCCTAAATGAGCTCAACTAACATCCAAAGCTCAGTTTCAGAGACGAATCTTCAAGGCATAGGCAAGTATATCGATTTCAACCTGATCATCTATCTCTCCCGGTAATCTCAAACCAATCTGAACGGTATCTTCGGGAAACATCGGCCTCCCCATAACCTATCCGCCATTGCCTGCTAGATTATATTTTGAACAGGATTATAATCGGATGTCAATCTTTATTACCAGTTTCCGTTAAGAGGAGTGGCTGTGGAAAGGAGAATCCCCGTTTCTGCCACGGGAATCTGAAACGCCCGACCATAGACAGTTGCAGTACCGCGACCAAAGCGTGTCTTGTGGTAACCAACACATGGTTATCACTAAAATCATCATCGGATAAATTTACTTTGAAGAAAGGATGTCCGAGGGTTTTCTATTCCAAGGAAGGACAGACGACTGCATCGAGTAGGGGGAGGCCTCACGACCTCCCTCTCTCACACCACCGGGCATACGGTTCACGTACCACGGCGGTTCCTTATGTCAATACCGTTCCAAACCGTTGCAGCGTCTTTAACGTTGAGATAAG
>Ga0316198_10000009_pt1 | contig 72663 bp, 66 predicted proteins | sample OudBieAanoxic_MG_FD_204935 | JGI IMG/M metagenome (GOLD analysis project Ga0316198, IMG submission 204935) | Coastal sediment microbial communities from Oude Bieten Haven, Netherlands - site A anoxic | ecosystem: Environmental > Aquatic > Marine > Coastal > Sediment | place: Netherlands... | reverse complement strand
GACTATCCGTTTTAATCTGAATTGATTTAACTTACTGAAAGATCTGGCTCCACTGACAGGTCGTGGGTTGCACGCTTTCCGTGTGTATCACCCCTGTTCAACAGGATGTGATCGAAGCATCCAATCCAGCAATGCACAAATAACTGATTGAAATTAAAAGATATGATACTTATTTTGAAGATACGAAAGTCGTATATGCTATGAAATGGTTAGTGATACTGCCAAATACCTATATCAACGCGTTAAATCTTTGGCAAGAAGTAAATGAAAATTATTTTATATATGGATATCATTTTTCCGCACCAACAGGGTTTCGACTCCTAATCAAAAAAGCCATAATTTGATATTAGCCATCCGCCGGTTTGCTGCTATAGCAACTTTCACAAAAACGTTCCGATTGAATAAATCATCGGGATCGAAATCGGTATCGGGAGCCATGAATGGCCACCACTACATCCTACAAATTTTTCGATACTCATTTCGATAGCAATCCCGACCCCGATATCTTTGGGAACAGTTTTTTGAAAATCGGTATAATCTGTCCAAATCGGATTTTTCCATCATCCCCGCTATTGATACCCTGGATTTCAATAGTAAATTTGTGGTGGAACTAAAGTGAAGCTACCGCTGTACCCAAGAGGTTTAGGATCGGCTGGGGAAACAATCCCAATGCAAAGGCTATCAATGCCAAGACAAAAAGGGGTATGCTCATGGTCAGGGGTGGGTCATTAATGGGGTGATCCCCCGGGTTGGATTTCAATGGCCCGAAGAAAATTCGAATGCCAGCCAGGAAGGTATAGATCAGCGTGATCAGGGTTGAAAGGACCGCTGCCACTACAAGAACAAGGCCGAAAGGATTGGATTGCACCTTTTGGAAAGCACCCGTAAAAAAAAACCACTTACCGACAAACCCACTGGTGGGCGGAAGAGCTGATAGAATTAAGGCTGCTGCAAACCAGAGAATAGCCGTTAGCGGCATTTTTTGCCAGAGCCCCCCCATCTGGCGCATATCGCGGGTTTCAACTGTATAAACTAGGATCCCGGCCGTTGAAAATAATATGGCCTTTCCGAGAATATGGCTGAGAAAATAGAACATGCCGCCCTGCACGCCCACCTGGTTCATGGCGGCGATTCCGAATACCGAATAGGATATCTGACTGATGGTCGAACAGGCGCAGAATCGCTTGGCATCAGTTTGGGCCAGCGTCAGAAAGCCCCCGTATACCATGGTCACCATGGCCAAGATCATCAGCGGCAACGAAAACACCTGCATGTCCGCAGTTAGCGGCAGGATCAGCACACGTACGGCCACGTAGGCAGCGATGTTGGCATAAATGGCCAGCAAACCGGCAATACAGGTGGGGTGTTCGGCATGCACCCAAGGCATCCAGACATGCAGCGGAATGATGGCCAGTTTCGTGGCCAGCCCCGTCAGAATCAGCAAAGCCACCCAGAATGTCTGTGGACGACCGGCCAGTTTCGGCAAATCGGCAATTTCGAAGCTGCCGATCTGAGTGTACCCCAAGACAATGCCGATTAAAAACAGGGTGGCTCCGGCAACACCCCAGAAAAGGCACATCAAAGCCACTTTGTATCGGGTGATATAATCTGAATAGCCGAACTGGGCCATGATGAAGTAGAGAGGTATGATGGTCAACAATTCGAGAAACAGATATACGGCGATCAGGTTCGTGCTGAAAGCCACTCCCATGAATCCGGCCGGAAAAAACAGGTAAAGAAAGAAAAACCGTTTGAAGTACAAGCTCCGGGTGTGCGCATCGGCCTCGGGATAGATGATGTCGATTCTGTGCTCGACGTAGTGCAACGAATAACAGGCAAGGGCGATACAGATAAGATTGATGATCAGCCCCACGGGGAGGCTCAATCCATCGGCCAGGAGGTTCAGGCTCACGTCCGGTCCAAGCGTATACTGCTCGAAGATGTGGCCTTCGGTGTACAATCGGAATCCGGCGATGACCAGGAGCACCATGGTATAAAATAGCGACGCAATGGTGATCCCGCCGAACAGAAATCCCTTGCGGGATCGTGTCAGCATGACCACCATCGCAGCCGCCAACGGCACAAGCACGGTTTGGAGCAGCAGATAAGGCATTATAAACACTAACCCATCACTTGAACACGAACAATATAGCCAGGAGTAACAGGATAAACGGTATCAATATATAGGTGACATTCCATGACAGTTCAGACTTTTCGGTCTTCAGTGGTTGAACGACCTGCGAAACCCGCTCCGGCAATCCGACCAGTAGGGTGTGAAAAATCCAATCCATCCGTTTCTCAATCTCCACAGAACGGGACGGAGCCGATTTAAATGCGGCCACGGTCGATTTTGCCCATCCGGTCGCCACCTCCGCAATCGCCTGGAGCGGTTTGTGACAGAAGCGGACAAACGCCCGCCCCGGCAGCCGGATAAACCAGTCCGTGTCGAGGTTCACGGCCCGCTGTTCCGCCGGGTAAAACCCGGAAAGGATCAGCATGGTAAACGCCAAGGCGCCGAACATCAGGAGTTGCAACATCCCCACCACGTGAAAGGCTGTGTAAGGATGGAAATCGACCGGATAGGGCAAAATTTGATACAAGGGGGCCGGATAAACGCCCAAAAAAATGCAGATGAAAGCGGCCATTCCCATCGCAATGCGCATGTTAATGGGCGGTTCCTTGCTTCGTATGCCCGAGTCATGGCCAAAAAACACAAAAAAAGGCACCTTGATGCCGGCATGATGGAATACACCGGCCGAAGCGAAAAGCAGCATAAACCAGACAATGACATGATGCGACTCGGCTACGGCAGCCACGGTCAACGACTTGCTGACGAAACCACTAAACAGGGGGAAAGCAGAAATGGAAGCAGCCCCGACCATACAACACACCGCTGTGAAGGGCATGGTTTTATATAATCCGCCCAGATCGGTTCCTCTGATCTTTCCGGTCATGTGCAGAACCGCGCCGGTAGACATGAATAACAGCGCTTTATAGATAATGTGACAAAAGGCATGGGCGACCACGCCGTTGATGGCCAACTGGCTGCCGATACCGATACCGCAAACCATGAACCCGACCTGATTAATGAGACTGTAGGCCAGCACCCGGCGCATATCATTGACGATAACTGCATAAAAAATCGGAAAACAGGTCATAAAAGCCCCTGCCCAGAGGAGAATGTCATTTCCGGGAAACGTCCGGGCCAGGATGTAGACGGCGCTTTTGGTCGTCAAGGCGCTCATGAAAACCGCTCCCGTAACGGTTGCCCGGGGATACGCATCCGGCAGCCAGGCATGAAACGGAAAGACAGCGGCATTCAGACAAAATCCAATAAAAATCATCAGGGAAGCCGAATCAGTCAGGCCGATATAATTAAATTCGGTGGTTCCCCGGGTGATGACAAACAAAATAATACCGGCCAGCAGACAGAGCCCACCGAAAAAATGCCACATAAAATAGCGGAACGCCGCTTTGCGTGAATCTTCCGTCCTCCGCGCCAACAGCAAAACCACCGATGCGAGGGCCATGATTTCCCAGAAAAGATATAGTGAGAACAAATCTCCCGAAAAAGTGACGCCCAACGCCCCTCCGGCGTAGCACAATGCAGCCATATGCTGAAGGTTGTCCTTGACGTGCAGTGAATAGATCGTCCCGATAAACGCGATGAGAACAAATACATATCCAAAGGCCAGGCTAAGTCGATCCACCCGGCAAAAAATCAATGAATAATCAAGAAACGTCGTGGCCGAGGATTGACCTGTGGGGAGATACACCAAGTCCATCCCCGCAATAACCGGTAGGGCCAGCAGATACAACAACTTACCGCGTCCCCTGAAAATTGGGACGAACACGGCCCCGGCGATAAAGATCACCGCTGGTGGAAGGGTACTAATCATAGTAATTTTCCCTTCGCTTGACCAGCAGCCGCAGGAGTTTGGCCACGAAAATGAGGCTGACACAAGCGACAAAACCGTATACCGCGTAAAAACAAGGCGCGTTCTCCCATGAAAAATGAACGTGTTTGTGTAGAAAGAAGTCAACAATCAGTAAAACCACCAGCGACACATAAAAATATGTCCTCACCCTCAGTTGGTTTTTTTTAGAGTCAAGAAACGTCAGTTCTTTTTTGGGTCTCATTAATCTTTCCTTACTTATAGAAGATGAAAATCAGAGAGAGATAGAAAATTCCACCGGCCACTAGCAGATAAAAGATCTTTTTAAATACCGGTGAGCCTTCATGGGCCAGTTCCATTTTTTCCTCGAAATCGGTCAACCAGGCGGTAATTTCACCATCCGCCTGCTGATAGACCACTTCATCTCCCTCTATGGTGATTTCTCCCATTTTTATCCCTTTTTAATAAGCTATTTTTGTTGCATTGATCATCCCATGTTTACGGAAACAACCCCCCGATCGCCAGGTCCGCCAGATCGATAATGTAAAACGTTCCGGGGAAGAAGCAGAATACGATGGAAAATATGGCCGTAATGACAAGCGGAATGACCATAAACAGATACAACGGCCGCTCCCTTTCGCTGCCAATGCCGACGACATCATTCGATTCTTTTATAACCGCCGCCTTATCAAAAAAGGCTGTTTTGACAATGGGGAAGAAATAGATGACATCCAGCAAGGAGCTGGTCAGGATAACGACCAGAAAAATGAGATAACCGGTTTGCACGGCCCCCAGACACAAATACCATTTGCTGATAAAACCAGCTACCGGCGGCGCACCGGCCATGCCTACCGCGCCAATGGTAAAGGCAACCATGGTGATCGGCATCCGTCGCCCGATACCAGCCATCTGGCTGATCTGTTTTTTACCGGTGATAACCATCACCGCCCCGGCGCATAAAAAGAGGGTGATTTTCATAAATCCATGAAACGGGATGTGAATCATGGCCCCCTTTACCCCGTACGAACTGAGAAGCGCCGCCCCAAAAAGAATGTAAGAGAGCTGACTGATGGTTGAGAAAGCGAGGCGCCGTTTGAGGTTATCCTCGCCGATGGCAAAAAAAGATCCGACGATCATGGTAAAGGAAGCCACCGCGCCAAGCATGAGGCCAAGACCGAGCGCCTGCATTAGATCAACGCCAAAGACATAGCAGACGATCCGTACGAATCCGAATACCCCGGCTTTGACGACCGCAACCGCATGAAGCAAGGAACTGACCGGTGTCGGGGCCACCATGGCCGCCGGCAACCAGGAGTGAAACGGCATCCATGCCGCTTTCATTGAACCCAGGGCAAACAGCAAGAACAATAATATCAGGGTACCGGGAGATGCCGTATCCCCGGAAAGAATCCCCCCTTCGGTAAAAGCAGTGGTGCCGGCAAGGGCATAGGTCATCACAACGGCGGCGAACAAAAACCATCCGGAAGCAAGCAGATAAGCTAAATATTTTCGGGTGGCCGCAAACGCTTCCTCATCTTCATGGTGTGCAACCAGCCAGTATGTTGAGAGGGTTAAGGCTTCGTAAAAGATGTAAAACGTTACCAGGTTGGCGGAAAATGCAATGCTCACGGCGGAAAAGATTGCCAGCGCGAACATAAAATAATACCGGGTCTGAGCATGTTCATCCAGCGCACGCATGTAGCCAACGGAATAAATCGAAACCAGAATCCATAGAAAGGAAGATGTAATCGCAAATATCAGCCCGAAGGCGTCCACTTGATATCCGATTTCTAGGCCGGCGGTAATGGTGATAATGTGGCTGACGATAACCTTTCCATCCAGGATGATCGGCGCCATGGATATAATCACGGCAAACTGGATGACAGCGGCGATGAGCGTACAGCCTTCCCTGATGTTGGGCCGGTGGCGAAAGAAGAAAATAAGCAGGGCACACCCGAAAGGGAAAGCAAGCGCTAATAGCGGCCGGAATGAGGTGATAACCGGACTCATGGCCGCCATCCCAGTCCGAACCCGGCATTGATCGCTCCAAGCAGAGGATGGAGGGTTCCGGATATCCACACGATACCGAAAACAAACGACAGAATCCCCAGCAATAATCCGGGTATCAGCATGCTTGCCGGTATTTCATTTATCCCGGGGTTCCCGGGAAGAAGAGTGGTTTCTTTCTCGCTACGGATGTACATGATTTCGATGACACGCCAGAAGTATACGATCATCAGAAGCGTGCTGGCAAAAATTATGGCCACGAACACGTACCCGCGAGCTTCAAGCGCAGCCTGGATCAGGTACCATTTGGTAACGAATCCGGCCCCGGGCGGCATTCCGATCATTGCCAGGGCAGCCAGGATCATCGCCAGGCTCGTATAGGGCATACGCCGACCGAGACCGGCAAATTGGCGAATATCCCACAAGTCGTATCGGTAAATGAAGCCGCAGGCGGTCATGAACATGCAGCCTTTGATCACCGCGTGATTCAGTATGTGCATGACGGCCGGTGTCAATCCCAGCGAGGATGATGGGGCCAGGGCAACAGCCAGAATGATATAGCCCACGTTGGCAATACTGGAGTAGGCCAGCATTCGTTTGAGATTGTATTGATTGATCGCGAAAATAGAGCCGATGATCATGGCCACGGCGGCCACCCAGCAGATGATCCCGAATACGGGTAAGATTTCCTTGATAAAACCCAATGTGAATACAGAAAAAAGGATGCGTATGAGGGCGTAGACAAATGTTTTGGCTACGGCGGTGGAGATAATCACGCTGACGGCCGATGGGGCATAAGTGTATGCATCCGGTTGCCAGCTATGCAGCGGAAACAAGGCGATTTTAATGGCAAATCCAATGAAGATAAAAACGAAAGCCGTCTGGACAACCCTTGAACCATACAGGTCCGGCAATAGCATGCGCAAATCTTCCATATTCAGCGAACCGGTGGCGATGTATAAATAGCCGATTCCTATCAGGTAGAACGACGCGCCGATGGTACCAATAATGAGGTAACGTAAGCTGACGATGGGGGCTTTCCCCCTTCCGATGGCAACCAGCGTGTAACCGGTCAGAGAGGCGACTTCGAGAAGAACGAAAAGGTTGAACATATCACCGGTAATGATTATTCCCAGCAGCCCGGTCATCAAAAGCAAGTAAAGGGTCCAGAACAGGGCTATCTTATCGGGCAGTTCCCGGGCAACACTTTTCTGGGCATAAACGGCCGTCAGCCATCCCAGCGAGGAAATCAGGACCAGCATAAAGACAGTCAGGTGATCGACCCGAAGTTCAATACCCCAGGGTGGCGGCCAACCCCCGAGGCGATATTGGATCGGTCCCAGATCGACGACTGCATCAAAAATACCCACTGCCGCCACTGCACAAACCGTCAGCCCCACCATCGCCAGAGGGAATGCCAGCTGTTTATTCTTCCAACCGAAGAAAAAGATAAAAAACGAGGCGATCAGTGGAGCGACAACGATAATGGCCGGGAATTGGTTCACCATTTAGTTTTTCCGGTTAATGTAAACGATCAGGTGTCGCTATTTTCCTGTTGCAGCAGGTTTCCGATGTCCGGATGGTGCCGGATCACTTTGAGGAACTGCTCCGTGCGGATATCGTAACGCTTTTTAACGACATGCAGCAGCCGGCGACTCATGATGTATCCCAAATGATAATCCTTTTCGAAAAGTGCTTTCAATTTATCCGCCCGAAACGATAGTAGCTGTGTCGGTTCCGCGCAGATGGCATCACTGCTATAATACTCCTCTGCTTCATCCAACATGGCCGACCAACCGACCGAGTATCCCGGTTTTACTGCACTTAAGGAAATAGTTATCGCCGGGGAAATTCGCTGTTCCAACAATACCTTCCCCTGGAGAACAAAATAATAACGGTCGGCTTTATCTCCTTGGTGAAATATGAACTCTTTCTCATCGTACTGGAGTAATTCAGTGATCGGAACCAGCTCATCGAGCATGTCATGGCTTAAGTATTTCATCATGACGATTTGTTTCAGCGTTTCCCTGGATATCATGATCATTCCTTTAGCGGATTATTATTTTTCCCGGATCTTCTCCAATATCTCGTTTTCTTCCAGCGTGTGATACTGCTGATGGATCTTGATCACCAGTGTCAGGGCCACCCCTAGCGTAGCCACAGCCACAACGATGGCGGTCAGCATCAGTACATGGGGCAACGGATTGATATAAAGGGTGGCCGTTGCAGCCGAATGGGCGGTATCATGCCCATGCTCGATAATGGGGATCGTTGCGTTTTTTTTGGCACCGATAGATATATAAAAAAGGATAACAGCAGTTTGAAGGATATTCATGCCGATGATTTTCTTGACCAGGTTCTTCTTGGCAATGATGCCGTAAAGACCGATCATCATCAGGACAATATATACCCAGTAGTTCGCCCTTGAAATCAGAATGTTAAAGAGCGCATCCATGGCTACAACCCCTCGTCATGTTTTCCGGCCGAGGCCAGGTTGTAGTACAGGGTTACCATGACGGCCATAACGGCGATGCCGACGCCTATTTCAACGATCAGGATCCCGTGGGAATGGGCCGTCACCGGATCGACGCCCAGCAAACTGGCCAGTGCACTATAATCAAGGTAGTTAAACCCTAAAAGCATGCACAACACTCCCGTACCGGCATAGATAAAAACGCCGAGGGTACTCAACATAACGGTTAAACGCTCACCCATCCGCTGGATGGCCGATCGCAGATTGAATGCAACGGCATAGAGAATCATGGCGGCACCCAGGATGACGCCACCTTGAAAGCCACCACCGGGGCTGTGGTGACCGTGGGCGATGACGTACAACCCGAAAATCTGAATAAATGGCACGATCAGTCGACAGGTGGTTTTAACGATCAAATCATGCGGCACCCAAACCGAATCGATTCGTTCAAATGCCGCCGACGTCTCTGGAAATTTGCCACCCTTTTCGATACGCAGCGTGATGCCGGTAGCAATATGACGGTAAAGCCTGGTTCCCGTTTCCTCCTTTCGAAAAATTCGCAACAGAAAGATACAGCCGATACCGGCCGTGAAAATGACGATGGTCTCGAACATGGTATCGTATCCACGGTAATCGGCCAAAACGGCGGTGACCAGATTCGGAACGGAAGTATCTTCCACGGACGTTTCGATATAGTACGGAGACAGATGACTGCTCGCCGGAGACACCGGATCACCCCACGGCGGAAATTCAAGTGAGCCGTAGATCAGCACGCTTCCCAGGATGACAACCAGAATCAGACCGCCTATCTTCAATCTTCGGTCCTCCTCGATGTGCGGAACACGGCGGCGACAAACAGTACGGTACTAACACCGGCCCCTACCGACGCTTCGGTGAAAGCCACGTCAACCGCGCCCATAATGGCCCACAACAGACACATCATAAAACTATAGGCTCCGAACAAGATGGCCGCACCCAGTAAATCTTTGACGGATAGAGCACCGATAGCAAGGATGATTACGATGATTAGGATAACAATTTCAATCTGCCAGATCATGCCTAACCCTTTCCCGCGGGTGGTTTTGTCCACGGCTTCAAACCGGCCCTGACACCGGCATCGACAATGGCATGGGTAGCCGTCGGACTCGTTATAAAGACGAACACAAGAATCAGGCCGATTTTCAAGGCCGTTAAAAACGCTCCTTGCGAAAAGGCGATATATAAGGCTAGGGTGCCGATGGTAGTCACCAATCCGAAGGTATCGAGTTTACCGGCCGGATGCAGTCGGGAATAAAAATCCGGGAATCGGAGAATACCTAAGGTGCCACCGGTAAAAAAGATCAGACCGCCTATCAAAAGAAGTGTAAAGAAAACGTTCATTAAGCTTTGTCTCCCTTTTGATCTGTGCTTTCATCATACAAGCCTTTTCGTTTCTGAAAATATCTTGAAGCCGCCAGTACGGCGATGAAATTCAACATGGCATAGGCCAGGGCAATGTCAACGAACATGTCCACCCGGTGATACATCAGTCCGATCAGAATCAGGAGCGTGGTGGTTTTGCTGCCGATGGCATTAACGCCGATTAAACGGTCCAGGATCGTCGGACCAACTACCGCCCGATAGAGGGACAGAAACATCAGTAAACACAGGTACAGGCCGGCATATAAAAAAACGTGTTCCATTATTCCTTGAATACACGGGCGATTTGATGCTCCATTTTACCTGGCAGCGGTTCACCCGAGTGAGCATCGATGCAATGCACCGTGAACCGGCCCATTACAGAGACATTTACAGTTATGGTTCCCGGGGTTAATGTGATTGAATTGGCAAAAGTTGTCCTGGAGATGTCGCTTTGCAGACGACTGTCAAATTCAATAATATGAGGATCGATCAACTCCATCATCCGGGGATGAAATGACAAACGGAGCAGGTACAGGTTGGCAAGGAAAATCTGATAGAGTAACCAGGGAACATACCCAGCAAACCTGATCCAACAGGATAGAAAGTCTGTTTTCAATCCGGTGGGAAAAAGCAGATCACTGGAAAAAAATGTTACCAGCAGGCATGAAATGACCCCCAATGATAGATGAAACAGATCGAATTTACCCGAAAAGATCAGCCAAAAACTGATCATGATGATGAAGGTGATGATAAAAGGTAATGGTGATGATCGCTTTTCGGTGGGGTGTTGCGGTTGTTGCGTCTGTACCACAGGCCGGTTGGGCTCCCGGGTCGAGGTTATTTTTTCATCTGCAGCCAATCCTTAACCCCCTCCTTTTCGAATTTACCGCATCGATCGCAGTGGTTGGGCTTGTTCAGGGGGCTATCTGGCGGTATTGGCCATAACGATACGGCAATAATTATGCCAATTTTTTTTACCTTTCGGTCATCGGTTATTGAGAGCTAACAATATGTCTCGCCAAGCCGATCCGGGAAGAAATAATCGCAATATGTTCGTTGCAGCGACTTTTTTTTTGTTGCACAGATCCCGGTAATGCAATTCCGACATTACCCCCTAACAATTTGATAGCTGGCCGATTTATATCCCTTCACCTTCCGGATGTGAAAAGCGAGGATCCGGCTTTCGTACCCGTTGATATAATTTTTAAGCGTTTTTTTGCCTTTACGAAATCGCGCGCCCTGAAGGTTTACGATCAGGCTTTGTACGTCGTTGACCCTTCCCTCGCAAAGCAGGCGGGGACCGTCGCCGATCAATACCTCCCATTCACCGGCGACCAAAATACCCAAATCTTCAAGCATCGGATAGAATTCTTCTGTAACATATCGGGTATACTCATCATAGTCTTCTTTACTTTCGGTGATCACGTTCCACATTTGATTAAATTTAATCGTGTTCTCACGAATATCGGTGGAATAGGCGTCCTTCTTACCGGTTGATACCAGCACCTTGGTTTTGTAATTGGTGATATGGTGTTGCAGATTAGACATCAGCTTTCGATATTTATCACTCCTTAGTGCCTCTTCGAGAAGATCAAGGTCTTTGCTGACCGTCTCGAGGATGAAATCGCTGTATGCCCCCACCATCACGGACCACGCCGCCACCGTATGCATGTTCAAACGATTCACCCCGGGGATAAATTGTTTAATGATAAATTGTTCGTAATCATCTCTTTTCCGGGGATTGACCGTCCAGTAATGATCAAATTTAACCGTCATTTTTCGTCCCTCCTATTCTTCCCAACGGATTTGCATAGGTTGCCACGGGGTTCATCCTAATCGACTTTCTGTGAATAACTGCTTTCATTTATTATAAGCTTAGAATTTGATTTTACTGGCTGATATCAGATCAAAACCACATCAAACGCGTCTTTTCATGTGTTTGATTATGCCAAATGTTCGCTCGGGTTGTCAAGTATCCAACAAAACGTCTATCGCCGCTTCAAGTCGGTGATGAGGTCGTCGGCCAGCTCTTTGAAAATGGCGATGACACTCACTTATGGGTCAAGGCTCCCACGGGGCACACCTCGATGCAGGCCGTACAATCGTTGCAGGGATAATCTGTTGAAGAGAACTGGGGGGATGCGTAAAAGCTAATGATGGTATCGAATCCACGACCCGCAAATGACATCAAGGGCTGGTCGTTGGCAGTTCGGCAGACATGGATGCATTGGCCACAAAGAACACACCGGTTCGGCCAATAATCGATCACCGGATGGGTGTCGATGCAATCCTGTGTTTTTAAATGAAGCGGTACGCCTCTGGCTTTTAACCCCACCTTCAAAAATCGGGCGATATTCTGCAATGCACATTTTCGATTGGCCGGGCATGTTTTGCAAGTGACCTTATGAACCGACAAGAGCAGATTCAGTGCGGACCGCTGCAGCTGTCTAATCATCTCTGTGCCGGTTTTTACTGACATCGGTAATTCAATCCGGACAGTACAAGCGGTCACCGGTTGGTCTTTTCCTTCAATCTCGACAAAGCACAGACGACATGAAGCCGCCGGCCGGTCAACGCCTTCCAGGTGGCAGAGATGGGGGATGTAAATGCCGTTATCGAGACAGGCCTGGAGCAAGATCGTTCCGGGCTCAACCTCGATTGTCCGGTCATCCACGATAAGGGTAATCATATTTCCAGAAGTTTTGGTGTTGTTCACGCTTTTTTTTCCGCTCTTTCCACCACGGGCGCCAATTCCGGGGGCGATATCCGTACGACGGCATCGTAATCCGGCGGACAGGCCACCTGACATTCGCCGCATTTAACGCAAAGTTGTAAATCGATCCCCTTTTTCCGGTTTTTCGTCGTAAAGACGGCTTCCGTGGGGCAACAGCCCACACAGGCATCGCAGCCACGCGCGCATTTGTCCAGATCAATGTAGTAGGCGATTAAGGTACGGCAGACCTTTCCCGGGCACTGCTTCTTATCGATATGGGCTTGGTATTCTTCGGGAAAGTATTTCAGGGAAGTGAGGACCGGATTCGGAGCGGTTTTTCCCAGCCCACACAGCGACCCATTTCTAATATCCTCGCTGAGTGTTTGAATCAGTGTGTCGTCACCGGCAGAGCCTTCACCTTTGGTAAGCCGTTCAAGGGTATCCCGCAGGTGGCGGGTACCGATACGGCAGAAGGTGCACTTGCCGCAGGATTCATTCTGGGTAAAATCGAGAAAATAGCGGGCGATGTCCACCATGCAGGTATCTTCGTCCATGACCACCATGCCGCCGGATCCCATCATGGCACCGGCATCGGTCAGTGAATCGAAATCGATGGGTGTATCCAGAAAGTCGGCCGGCAGACAGCCTCCTGACGGTCCGCCGATCTGAACAGCCTTGAATTCCTTCTTATCGGGAATGCCACCGCAGATATCAAATATCAGTGACCGCAGGGTGACCCCCATGGGAATCTCCACCAGACCAGGATGGGTGACATCACCGACAACAGAAAAAATTGCCGTACCGGGACTGTCCGTTGTGCCGATGCTGCGAAACCAGTCAGCCCCACGGGTGATGATCGGCGGAATCGACGCCAGCGTTTTGACGTTGTTGATCACCGTGGGGCGATTCCATAAACCCCGGTGAACGGGGAAGGGTGGCCGATGGCGTGGCATTCCCCGATACCCTTCGATGGACCGGATCAGGGCTGTTTCCTCACCACATACAAATGCACCGCTGCCCTGAAAGACCTCGATATCGAAACGGGTACCGCTTCCAAGAATATCCTCACCGAGTAGGCCAGCCTCCCGGGACTGATCAATGGCCCTGGTAATAATTTGGACCGCCAATGGATATTCCGCCCGAATATAGACATAGCCTTTATCTGCACCGATGGCCAGTGCGCAAATAATCATTCCCTCGATAAGCTGATGGGGATTGCTTTCAATTATGGTCCGGTCCATATAGGCACCCGGGTCCCCCTCATCGGCGTTACAGATAACGATTTTTCCAGCACCCGGTGCCGCCTTGGTCAGCTCCCATTTTTTACCGGTAGGAAATCCGGCACCCCCCCGGCCACGCAAGCTGGCGGTTTTAATTTCGCTAATAATCGCTTCAGCGGACATGGAAAGGGCTGAAACCAAAGCGGAGTATCCATCCATGGCGATATAATCATACATATTTTCAGGATCGATATAACCGCATTTTTCAGTAACAATCCGTTGTTCCTGGTTAAAGCGCGAGAAATCCCAGACCGAGGGGACCATTTCGTTTTCAACCATGGCCCCCAGGATGTGTTCAAAGCGCGGGTCGTTTTTTAATAGAAACTGGTTGACCAACATTCTGGCCTTGCCGGGTGTGACTTCGGGGTAGAAGATCGGTGGAAAACCAGAATCGGGATGGTCGATGATTACCACGGGTTCGGCATAACAATGGCCGATACAGCCCACCGTACGGATGGATGCTTCGACGCCATACTCGGTCAGTGCTTCTTCAAAAGCAGCTTTGGTTTCGAGGGCGCCTGCGGCGATACCGCAGGAAGCCAGGCCGATCTGAATCTTCGGCCCGGGTGCATCATCAATAAGACTTTTACACCTTTGAGCCTTATCCTGAAGCTCCCCCAGTCGTTGGTTCGGCATGTCGTTATTCGTCGGCATGATCTGGATCTTTTGCTTCTTTTTCCATTTTTTTACGCTGCATATCGATTTGCAGGATCAGACCCTCTACTTTACTCGGGGCCATGTGGCCATGAAGGGTATCTTTTACGATGGCAACCGGTGCCAGGGCGCAACAGCCCACACAGGCCACGCGGTCGAGACTGAATTCCAGATCCGGGCTGGTTTCACCTTCTCTTATCTCCAATTTACGTTCGAAATTTTCAAGGATGATGTCGCCACCGCAGACATGACAGGCCGTGCCGAGACATACTTTGATCGGATTTTTCCCCGGCGGATGAAAACGGAACTGGTTATAAAAGGTTGCGACGCCATAGACTTCACTGGGCGCGAGATCGAGATGTTCGGCTACCAATTGAATAGCAGAAGGGGGTAGGTAGGCATGTTTTTCCTGGATCATTTGAAGAATTGGGATCAGATCACCGCGTGATTTACCGAAATGGACCAGCTGGGTGCGGATGTCTTCGGCGATTTCCTTTTCCTCGGCAAGCAAGTCTTGGTCAAGCATGGCTTTTATCTGTTATTCCAATTATACATTCGAATGCTACTCGTATCCGCTGCGTTGTCGGCTTTCTCAACGTACGAATAGTACGTCTGCTTCGCCTCTCCTGGCTACCCTGGTATAATCTTGACTGCGAAATGAAATTAGATCTTTTCCAGAGCACCATAGGCATGTTCGATCCTGTCCCGCAGAAGGAAGCAGAGCCTTTCACACATGTAGAATCCAAGATCTGTTTTCTCCTCCATCAGCCGTCTGAGATCGTTTCCTTTGAACGCGATTACCTGGGTCGGTTTTTGACAGATGGCCGAGGACATCAGAATATGAGGCTGGTTTAAGAGGGTGGACCAGCAACCCAACATTCGGTTTCGGCCCAGCCGATCAATCACGACCCTGCCTTTTCGATCGGTCAATGTCACCGAACGTTCGAGTTCCACCTGACCTTCGATAATGACATAAAGGTATTCACCCAAATCACCTTGCTGGAATATGGACGCGCCGGCTTTGTATTCCGACGTGTGACATAATGCCGCGATCTTCGCCACGTTATTTTTTTCAATATCTTTAAAAAATAAGCACTTGCGAAGAGTTGCCTCTATGTCGTCTCGTTTCATGCCAGTGTCTCCTTGGAACAATGTGTGTCTTTAATCAGACAGGTAATATTCAACGGTCGATACCACCCGAATTCTTTTAATATGGGGATGGTTTTTATCTCTCGTATTAATACTGAATTGTCCTTGAGATGCCCGTTTAATTTTTTGGAGTTTGCTGCGAGAATCCTCTGAAAACTTTAAGGCAACCGCTTTACGATTTCATTAAGGTTCAAGTGTTACGAGCTAACCTAATCTATTTTGCATAGATCTCGACGCCGATGGCGCAGCGAACGGCGGTAGCGCTTGGATGCTAACTATAATTAAATTACAGCGATGACCTCATCCAAATCGGGTAGGACTCCAGGGTCATCCGTCACCCATTTATATTTTACAGTGCTGTCTTGGTCGATGACGAAGACAGAACGTTTGGCCAGCCCTTTGAACCCGGCCAGGTCTTCGTACTGAACTCCATATTGGGGGATGACCTCTTTATTGTAATCGCTCAAAAGGGGGAAATCCAATCCCACCTTTTCGGAAAATGCCTGGTGGCAAAAAGGGCCATCCGTGCTAATACCGATAACCTCGGCATTCAGTCCCCTAATCTCTGCAGCGCGGTCTCGGAACCGAGCCCACTCTCCCGTTCATAAGCCCTCCAGGTCCCCAGCGAAATCAAAAAGGTAAAAGACGAGGACCACTTTTTTGTCTTTAAGTACGTCGCTTAATGTCATTTTGTCTTCCAGGGAAATGGGAAGGGTGAAATCAGGTGCTTTATTTCCAACGTTTATTTCTGCCATAATAGTCCTCCTTGAATTGTGGCTTTTCAGTGGGGAGCCTGGCCAATGTTCCCCGTTATTCGAAATCCCCAGAACTGTATTTAGGAAGTTCGAGCTTCAATGGCCATTGTCGTAGGTTAATACCATACTTTTCCTTTTACCGGCAACAGGGATGATCTTTCTTTCTATTCCTGTGACTGCAAGGGGTCCATTTCAATATAAGTTCTGATATGTTATAGAATTCAAGTAAATATCTTAAGACAATACTGATGATTTCATAAAAAGCATCAAAACCGTCATGCTGGGCTTGAACCGGTATCCAGAAACAGTTGAATTTACTGGATTCCAGCTCCCGGATCAAACCCTGGATAGGTTCAATTAGAAGGACGATTATGGGAAATAAGACGCTTTTGACGATTTTATCAAAATTCAGAATAAAACCTGAAGGAAAAACCCAATGAGTAACAACGGCTGTTTTGACTTACCGCCTGACCCGCTGACAGATGATGAGCGGACCAAGGATTCCTATCTAATAATGGATGATAAAACCGGCAGCGACATCGCTTTTTCCATTCGAAAGGCGGAGATCTCCGATGTCAGAGACATTCTTGAACTGGTCAATGGATTTGCCGGTAAAAATTTAATGCTTGCAAGGGGTCCGCAATACCTTTTTGAAAATATCAGAGACTTTGTTGTGGCGGTGGCAGAAGGATCATCTGCCAGGGAAGCCCATCGCTCCGATCATCAGCCTGATCACCAATCTGATTATCAACCGGGTCGGATCATTGCCTGTGCCAGCCTGCATGTGTTGTGGGAAGATGTGGCCGAAATTCGATCCATCGCGATCCATCCCGGTTACCAGAACAAGGGTCTGGGAAAGAAATTAATCGATTTCTTAAAAGCCGACGCTAGTCGTCTCGGGGTGAACACATTGTTTACGTTTACTCTGGCCGACGATTTTTTTAAATCCCTGGGATTTGTGCGTAAGAAAAGAGAAGAGCTTCCATCGAAAGTTTGGGGGGAGTGCAGCCGCTGTCCTAAATTTTTTAAATGTGATGAAGTGGGCATGATTCTCGAGATTTGATGGCCGGGATCTTGGGTATGCAACGTTATCCCTATCAGAAAGTAAACGGATGATTTCGCGGATACTATTAAAAATAGGTGGACGTGCCTTTCAAGGGCAAGACGGTTTTCGCCAGCTGGCCCAGGCATTGAAAAGCCATCCAAACACCGAAGTGATGATAGTTCACGGCGGCGGTAAAGAGATATCAAAAGCCCTGACGGATGCTCGGCGCCCCACCGTTTTTATCGACGGGATTCGGGTCACTCAGGCTGAAGATATAGAAATTGTGGAGGCGGTTTTATCGGGGACGATCAACTCTAGAATTGCGTCCCGGTTGGAAGCATCCGGCATTCGATGCCGATGTATGTCAGGTAAGACCGACGGTCTCTTTTTAGTCAAACCACTCAAACGCATAAACCGGGATTTCGGTTTTGTGGGTGAAATCCATCGAGTCAATGCCACGGCCGTTATGGACGCATTAAAGAACGGCGAGATACCGGTAGTCAGCCCGATATCGGCCGATGAAAATGGACAAAGTTACAACCTGAATGCCGATAGTGCTGCCTCCGCCCTGGCCGTCACGACCCGGTGTACCGATCTGGTATATCTCACCGATGTGCCCGGTGTATACGTGGGTGAAGAAACGAAAAGATGCCTCACTGTTCAAGAGGCCACCCGTCTGATTGCAGATGGCACCATTGAAGGGGGTATGGTGGCCAAAATGGAATCCGCCTTTGAAGCCGTCAGGGGAAATGTGGCATGGGTTCATATCACCCGCTGGGAAGGACCGGAAACGTTTGACCGTCTGCTGGATCGTTCATCTGATGCTGGAACCATTATTGAAAAGTGATTTGTGTTTTTTAACTGGTTTTTGTTATTTTCTGAATTTTAGCGATTAACCAATTGCTTAAGTGGGAATGGGCTTACTGCGCGACTTTTTGGAACGGTATTAAAGGTATGAATTTCCAGTTGTTAACGAACTTCGGTGGTATGCGCCGCCCAGCCCCTTAGCTTAATCGTTCGGAAGGGAAAAATTGAGTACAATTGAGGAAAATTATCAACGTACCACAGATAATAGAAATTCAATGGTGGCTATGTACTGATTACAGCCGTGCGACAATTGCACGGATCATTGAAATGGCATGCGATGTCGCTCATTTGAAGTATGGCAGAGATCTTCAGGTAAATATCGGTGGGTGAAGATACGTCCTAACATCGTTACACCTGATACCAAGGGCCTGGCAGCCCACGGTTCAGGTGAGGTCGTCGACACACATATCGAAGGAGAAGAAAGTGGAAAATAATTGGAAGAAAAAATTGAAAATGTATTGGAAGGGATGGGGCTGCTCTATCTTTATTGCCTTAATTATTGCTACCTCATTTAAGTCAGCGATAGCGGATTGGAATATTGTTCCTACGGGGTCCATGAAACCGACTATTGTGGAAGGGGATCGGGTTTTTGTAAACAAATTGGCCTATGATCTTAAGATTCCATACACGACCTGGCGCATCGCCGACTGGCGTGAGCCCCAAAGAGGTGAAATCGTCGTTTTTTATTCACCTGCGGATAATAAGCGTTTGGTTAAACGCGTGGTTGGTCTGCCAGGAGATACGATCGCCATGCTGAAAAATATACTCTTCATAAATGGTCGCTACCTGAAATATGAGCCTATAAATGATCAATCAAATGATAAAGCTTCGGGGCAATCCTGTTTTATGGAAAATCTTACCGGCAGGGAACATCCGGTGATGATTAGCCCTTATCATTCGCCGGTACGATCGTTCGGACCTGTCATTGTTCCTGAAGGACGTTACTTTATGATGGGTGACAATCGGGATAACAGTGCGGATTCAAGATATTTTGGGTTTGTTGATCGCAATCGAATTGTCGGCCAGGCCACAGCTGTCGTGGCATCACTTGATATAAACAACAATTATCGGCCTCGCTGGGAACGGTTTTTTACAAAGTTGCCTTAAAATAATAATTTTATTGAGGCAGCTTTAATGGCAACATTCGCTAACTTTAGTCACTTTAGGCGCCTTTGGATTTAGGAAAATCTACCCTCTCTGTCGGGAGATGAAAGCCGAGTTCCCCGAACCCTAATTTCTTGCTACGAAAAGGAGCGGAAAAATGGCATTTAATCTCAAGAATCGGAATTTTTTAAAACTTCTTGATTTTTCACCGAAAGAGATCCGGTTTTTGCTGGATCTATCGGTGGATTTGAAGAAAGCAAAATACAGTGGATTTGAACAACAAAAACTGCAGAAAAAAAACATCGCACTAATATTCGAAAAAGCTTCGACTAGGACCCGCTGCGCCTTTGAAGTGGCTGCTTATGATCAAGGAGCCCATGTGACTTATCTGGGGCCGACCGGTTCCCAGATGGGGGCCAAAGAATCGATGAAAGATACGGCCCGGGTACTCGGAAGGATGTATGATGGCATTGAATACCGGGGGTTTGGACAGGACATCGTGGAAGAGCTGGCCCGATATGCCGGGGTTCCGGTCTGGAACGGATTGACTGATGCGTTTCATCCAACTCAGGTGCTGGCGGATTTGTTGACAATGATGGAACATAGCGACAAACCCTTAAACCAGGTAAAATTAGGATACCTGGGGGATGCCAGAAACAACATGGCCAATTCACTTCTAGTGGGGGCCGCCAAGATGGGAATGGATTTTCGAGCCATCGCCCCGAAGAATCTCCAACCTGACAGGGAGTTGGCGGCCAAGGCGCAAATTATCGCCGGCGAAACCGGTGCAAATATGACCATCACCGATGATATCGATGATGGTGTAAAGGGATGCGATTTTCTTTGTACGGACGTGTGGGTCTCCATGGGTGAAGCCGATGATGCTTGGAAAGAGCGGATCGGATTGCTTCAAGCTTATCAGGTGAATGGGACCGCCATGGATAAAACCGGCAATCCGGGTGTAAAATTTTTACACTGCCTGCCCGCCTTTCATAACCGTGAAACCGTGATTGGGGAGAAAATTTATCAGAAATTCGGGATGGACGCCTTGGAGGTCACCGAAGAGGTATTCGAGTCCGGTGCCTCCTTGGTTTTCGATGAAGCCGAGAACCGGATTCACACCATCAAGGCGGTCATGGTGGCCACTCTGGGGAATTGAAAGTGGTTCAATGCTTATCAAATTATTAGGGGCGACTAAGGAAAGTTGCCTCTGCATTTCGTGATGATAGGTTTTGGCCCCTGATGCTTAGTTTTTACAGGCGATAGTAATCCTGCAAGCATCGGTATTCTAATGGTTTTCTCTGAACAGTTCTCAAACCGCGCACAATAGCTTCGGCAGCTGATAATGTGGTAATGAAAGGTACACCACTCTTCAGGGCGGTCCAGCCGATGGCGTATTCATCTTCCCGGGACCGGTGACCCAAGGGCGTATTGATGATCAGATCGATCGTGTGGTTTTTGATATTGTCGATAATATTGGGGCGCCCTTCCCTTATCTTTAGAACGGGTTCCACGGACAGACCCCGCGTGGAAAAGTAGTCCGACGTTCCACTAGTCGCCACTATGTTGTATCCCAGCTTGTACAGTCCTTCGGCAATGGAAAAGGCTCGGGCTTTGTCATTATCGTTGACACTGATAAATACGGTTCCTTCTTTTGCGATCGTGGTGCCTGTGGCCTGAAAGGCTTTAAAAACGGCTTCTCCAAACGTGGGACCGATACCCATCACTTCACCAGTGGAGCGCATCTCCGGTCGCAGGAAGATATCGGCCTTGTCAAAACGATCGAAAGGGAAAACCGATTCCTTGACAGCCACGTAGGGAGGGTGTTCTTTAATATTGATTCCGAGTTGAGAAACTTTCTTTCCGGCCATGACTTCGATGGCCAGCTTGGCAATGGGAATTCCAGTAACCTTGCTGACAAAAGGCACGGTGCGTGACGCCCGGGGATTGACTTCAATGACGTATAAGGTGTCGTACATAATGGCGAATTGGATATTCAGCAACCCCTTGACATTCAGCGCCTTGGCCAGAATTCGGGTGTATTCTTTAATATCTTCGTTCTGCTCGCGGGACAGAAGATAGGGGGGCAAAACAGCCATGCTGTCTCCTGAATGTACCCCGGCCTCTTCAATGTGCTGCATCACGCCGCAGATCTGGGCGTCTTCGCCGTCACTGATGGCGTCCACATCGAATTCATAGGCATCTTCTAAAAATCGATCCAGAAGAACCGGATGTTCTTCCGATGCGGTAACAGCATTTTGCATATAATGCTTTAGCATATCAACATCGTATACGATCTCCATGGCCCGCCCGCCCAGGACATAAGAAGGACGAACCATCAATGGAAAGCCAACACTTTTACCCACAGTGATTGCTTCCTCGACCGATGTCGCCGTGCCGTACCTGGGATGGGGAATATCAAGGGAGTCGAGCAGTGCACCGAAACGGTCACGGTCCTCGGCCAGGTCGATGGAATCCGGTGATGTCCCCCAGATTGGAACCCCGGCCTTTTCCAGTGGTAAAGCCAGATTCAGAGGGGTTTGGCCGCCGAACTGGATGATAAGTCCATCAGGTTTTTCCAGCCGAGCCACGTTGAGCACGTCTTCATAGGTCAGCGGCTCAAAATAAAGCTTATCGGCCACGTCATAGTCGGTGCTCACCGTCTCGGGGTTACAATTGATCATGATGGCTTCAATTCCTAGCGATTTCAACGCCAGAATGCCGTGTACGCAGCAGTAGTCGAATTCGATTCCCTGGCCGATGCGGTTGGGACCGCCCCCCAGGATAATGACTTTCTTTTTATCCGAAGAGGTAGATTCGTTTTCCTGATCATAGGTGGAGTAGTAGTAAGGGGTGTAGGAGACGAATTCCGCCGCGCAGGTATCTACGATTTTATAAGCTGGTACGATATCGTGCTGTTTCCGCATGGCACGGATTTCATCTTCGGGTTTCCCCGTTAAAAAAGCGATATGACGATCAGAGAATCCCCATTGCTTGGCTTTCTTAAGGCTGGCTGCTTTGATCGTATTGGTTTTCCGATATTCGACCCACAGGTCGGACTCCAATTCAAAAATCTGGTTAAGGTTTTTGAGAAACCAGACATCGATTCCGGTGATGGTTGAAAGTTCCGAAGGAGAAAACCCCAGCGAAAAACCCTGCCAGAGCTTTAATATACGATCAGGCGTTCCCATTCGGAGGTCATCCATCAGGGCCTCACGGGACATATCGGCATAGTCGTTGGCATCTTTTTTATGAAAACCGAACCATCCATTTTCCAGGGATCTTAATGTTTTGTTCAACGCTTCCTTAAAGGTGCGTCCGATTCCCATGGCTTCCCCCACGGACTTCATCTGCGAGGTCAAGCGACAATCGTTTCCTGGAAATTTTTCAAAGTCCCAGCGAGGAATTTTTACGACCACATAGTCGATGGCGGGCTCGAAGCAGGCCGGCGTTTTTCGAGTAATGTCGTTGGGTAGTTCGTCCAGTCGGTAACCGGCAGCCAGCTTGGCGGCGATCTTGGCGATGGGAAACCCAGTCGCTTTGGAGGCCAGGGCCGAGCTCCGGGAGACCCGCGGATTCATTTCAATGACAACCATATCGCCGTCGGCGGGATTCAAGGCAAACTGGATGTTGGCCCCGCCGGTTTCCACCCCCACCCGGGTGACAATCTTCTTGGCCGCGTCCCGCATGGTTTGATACTCTACATCGGTAAGGGTTTGGGCGGGGGCCACGGTAATGCTGTCGCCGGTGTGAATCCCCATGGGATCGAAATTTTCAATGGAACACACAATCACGAAATTATCCGATCCATCCCGCATTACTTCCAGCTCGTACTCCTTCCATCCCAGCACCGACTTCTCGATCAGGATTTCAGTGACGGGGCTGGCATCCAACCCCCATTGAGCTGCCTCGGAAAACTCCTCCTTGTTATACACCACGCTGCCGCCGATACCACCCAGGGTAAAGGCCGGTCGAATTATGAGGGGAAAACCGATTTCTTCCTGCAGGCCTTGTGCTTCCTCCAGGTTCCGAGCGCAGCCGCCATCGGGAACTTTGAGCCCAATTTCACGCATGGCGTTTCGGAACAGCTCGCGATCTTCGGCTAGCTGGATTGTCTCAAGGTTGGCTCCGATCAGTTCAACACCGTATTCTTCCAATACACCGTTCTGGGCCAGTTCGACGGCCAGATTCAAACTGGTCTGGCCGCCCAAAGTGGGTAGTAGAGCGTCCGGGCGTTCCTGCTCGATCACTTTGGCCACAGCCTCTGCCTCTAAGGGTTCAATAAAAGTCTTATCCGAAAACTCGGGATCCGTCATGATGGTGGCCGGATTACTGTTGATCAAAATGACGATAAAGCCCTCTTCGCGCAGGGCCTTACAGGCCTGGGATCCAGAGTAGTCAAATTCACAGGCTTGCCCGATGACGATCGGACCTGATCCGATAATCAGGATGCGCTTGATGTCTTTACGTTTAGGCATTAAATCTATTCATATCCTTTATGAAATCTTCGAACAGATAATCACTGTCATGGGGTCCGGGTGCGGATTCCGGATGGTATTGTACTGAAAATGCCGGGATGTATTTATGTTTAAAACCTTCCAGGGTCTGGTCGTTCAGGTTGATATGGGTAATTTCAACATCGTCTTGGGGCAGACTTTCAATGTCAACCATAAAACCATGGTTTTGTGAGGTGATTTCCACCTGACCGGATATCATATTTTTGACCGGATGGTTGGCGCCGTGATGGCCGAATTTTAGTTTGGTGGTTTTACCGCCCAGGGCCAAACCCAAAATCTGATGTCCCAGGCAGATGCCAAAGATCGGTTTCTGATCCAATAACCGGCGTACCGAGTCAATGGCGTAGGCCACCGGTTCCGGATCACCGGGACCGTTGGATAGAAAAATTCCGTCCGGACCCCATTCCAGAATGTCATCGGGGGAAGTCTTGGCCGGAAACACCCTCAGCCGACATCCGTGACGGTGGAGTTGCCTTAATATCGAGTATTTTATCCCAAAATCATAGACCGCCACGCGGTGGGAATAGTTCGTCTTTCCCGATTCAATATCATCCGGGGGCCAATCATAAGGCTCTTTTGCGGAAACATCCTGGACAAGATCGTGGCCCACAACCTTTTTACCCTTGGCCAGTTTATCCAGCAGGACATCTTTAGGTTCGTCGGAAGTGGTGATCAGGCCCATCTGGGCACCCTGGTCCCTGAGGTGACGGGTCAGCGCACGGGTATCGATTTCGCTGATGGCGATGATGTGGTGATGCTTTAAATAATCATCCAGGGATCTGTTGGCCTGCCAGTGGCTAACCATCGGGCTATATTCGCGAATAATAAATCCAGCCGCGCGAATTCGCCGCGATTCAAAATCGATTGCATTCACGCCGTAGTTTCCGATCTGGGGATAGGTCATGGTAATCAACTGAAAGTGGTAAGAGGGATCAGTAAGAATTTCCTGGTAGCCGGTCATGGCGGTATTGAACACCACTTCACCGCTGGTGGTGCCTTGTTCGCCCAGGGATTGCCCTTCAAAAAGGGTTCCGTCGGAAAGAATCAGTCTGGTCTTCATATCTGACAGTATATTTTAAGGTTAAAAAATCCCCGATAAGGGGACACTGATATAATCAAATTTAACAAATAATTATGTCAATGATGGGCTGAAGTGTCAAATACAATTTAACTTTTTTAATCATTGACGAATCCTTACGTATTTTATATAGATGCTCGATTATTCCAATGGTATTGGATTTGAAATTTCGGGTAACGCTTATCAGGATATTCATGGCTGAACTGATTCTAGAGAATGTTTCCAAGCGGTTCGGCGGACTGTTGGCCGTCAATCAACTGGATCTTGAGGTTCCCGAAGGTAAGATTCTCAGCCTGATCGGACCCAATGGCGCCGGTAAAACAACGGTTTTCAATATGATTACTGGTGTTTACCCTCCAAGTGAAGGGTTCATCGCCTATCAAGGTGATAAACTTAATAATCTGCGTAGCAATCGCATTATTGCCAAAGGCATTGCCCGTACTTTCCAGAACATTCGGCTATTTAAATCCATGACGGTCTTGGAAAATGTTCAGGTGGGCATGCACTGTCGCACTAAAAGCGGGGCCGTGCGTGCTTTACTCAAGACCCCTACCGAAGTTCGCGAAGAAAAGCAGATCACCGCTGAATCTCTTAAGATTCTGGAATTTATCGGGTTGATTGATCACTATAATGACTATGCGTCCAATCTGCCCTATGGCGAGCAAAGACGCCTGGAAATTGCCCGGGCTTTAGCGACGCAGCCGAATATTTTACTTCTGGATGAACCGGCAGCTGGCATGAACCCGAGCGAAACCGCTGATTTGATGGATCTGATTCTTAAGCTGCGTGATTCCGGATTGACCATATTTCTGGTCGAGCATGATATGAAGCTGGTCATGGGGATTTCCGAAATTGTCACCGTACTGGATTATGGCCAGAAAATAGCAGAGGGAACACCTAAAGATATCCAGCAAAATGAGAAAGTAATCGAGGCGTATTTGGGAACCGGTGCCAAAACAAAGCACTAAGCACCGGGTGGGGTAGAGAGAGGACTACCCTGTTAGGATTAAATTATTTTATAGAAAGGTAAAAGGAGGTTTACAGTGAAAAAAGCCACAATAATCGGAGTATGTTTTATCTTTTTGTTCGCAATGACCAGTATGGCAATGGCTAAAACCCTGAAAATCGGTACCATGAGCCCGCTGACGGGACCGTACGCCCAGGATGGAACGGACATCAAGCAGGGCGTAATGACTGCGGTGGAGGCTTTTGGGGCGGTGGAAGGTTTTGACAAAGTTGAAGTCATGCCCGGCGATTCCGCCTGTGACGGCGGAAAAGCGACTATGGCGGCCAACAAGCTGATCAACAGTGGCGCCAATGTAGTGATTGGTGCTTATTGTTCTTCCGCCACCGAGCCGGCTCAGATTCCGCTCATGGAGGCCAAGGTCGTCCAGATTACCCCGGCCTCAACAAATGAGCGCCTTACCAGCAAAGGTTACAAGTATTTTTTCCGCATGCCCCCCCGGGACGACGTTCAGGCCTGGTCCACGGTCCAGTTTCTTGAGAAAAAGTTAAAAGCCAAGACTCTGGCCCTAATTGACGACAAACAGACCTATACCGCCGGTTTGACGGCCAATATCAAAAAATTTGCCGAAGAGAATAAGCTGGTCAAAATCGTCGCCCACGAACATATCACCCCGGGCGACAGTGACTTTACGGCCGTTTTAACCAAACTAAAAGGGATCAACCCGGACGTGATCTACCTGAGTGTATACCAACCCGAGGGATCTAAAATGATCCAGCAGGTACGCAAACTCGGTCTTACGTCCACTTTTATCAGTGAAGACGCTGTTTACCACCCCAAATTTTTGGAAGTGGGGGGCCCGGCGGCTGAAGGCGTCTATCTGACCTTTGCCAAAGCTCCGGACACCCCGGAACGCAAGGCCTTTGAGGAAACTTACAAGAAAAAATGGAACGTTGACAGCATCGGGTCCTACGCTTACTATGCCTACGATGCAGCCATGATTGCTTTAGCTGCCATCAAAAAGGCCGGCACCGCCGAAGCCGACAAACTCCAAATGACCCTCCGGGAAAATGCTTGGAAAGGTGTGACCGGGGAGATCAAGTTTGACGAAAAAGGCGATCGCGAACTGGCTCATATCGTCTGGATCGTCAAGGACAACAAGTTCGTACCTTACTGGGATCCACTGACCGGAAAGGATCTGTAAGCAATATACGGACCGGGAGAATCAACTTCCGGTCCTTTTTGTTTGAAAGAAAGGAAGGTTACATTCGTCCCATGGACATGACCGCAATTCTGCTTCAACAGATGGTAAACGCCATCTTCCTGGGAAGCATTTATGCCTTAATTGCGTTGGGCTATACGATGGTTTACGGGATCATCGAGTTGATCAACTTTGCCCATGGAGAGCTGTTCACCGCCGGCGCTTTCATCGGGGTCATCGTACTGACCGCACTGCAGCAGATCGGCTGGGTGGAATCCCATTTCGTGCTGACGTTGTTTATCACGTTTGGTTTGGCCATGGCCTATGTGGCGGTCTTGGGTGTGGCGGTGGAGCATGTGGCCTACAAACCCCTGCGGAATTCATCGCGCTTGTCGGCGCTCTTGAGCGCCTTGGGAATGTCGATTTTCCTTTCAAATGGCATGATGCTCAGCCAGGGGGTATCCGATCGACCCTATCCCCAGGTCTTCGGTCTTGACGCGATTGAAATTTTCGGCGCCCGTATTACCAACGGTCAGATTTTCATTGTTCTTCTGGCCATTGCGCTGATGGTGGGCCTCCAGCTCTTTGTTCATCGTACCCGCCTGGGAAAAGCGATGCGGGCCACGGCCCAGAACCGTACCATGGCCCGCATGCTGGGCATCAATATCGACCAGACGATCCGCATTACCTTCATGATAGGTCCGGCTCTCGGCGCGGCAGCTGGGGTCATGGTGGGTCTGCACTATGGCGCCGTGCGCTTTGACATGGGATTTATCTTCATGATTAAGGCCTTTGCCGCAGCGATTCTTGGTGGCATCGGTTCCATTCCCGGGGCCATGCTGGGCGGGCTGATCATCGGAACCATCGAAGTCGGTTGGGCTGCGTTTCTGCCCAGTGCCTGGAAAGATGTCACCACCTTTACCGTTCTGATTATGGTCCTCTATTTTAAACCCAGCGGCCTCCTGGGCGAAAGCAGCAGCGAGGCACGTGTCTGATGGTACGGCAAGAACTTCGAAAACTGGCCACCTATCTTTTTTTCCTGGCCATTTTGATCATCCCCATGCTGGGATTTCGAAGCACTTCCTTTGAATCACAAAGAGCTTTCAAGACGCTGGCAGTATTTTCCGCTATCCTGGTTCTGAATTTCGTTGTAAAAGCGTTTCGACGTGGGCGAAATACCGTAAGGGCCAAAGAAAAGTCCTGGGTTGAACGGGCGGGCGAACGGATCAACCAGGTACCCCGGATTTACACCATCGGCGGGTTAATCCTTTTGGCCTTGACGTTTCCCCTTATAGCCAACAACTATATGATCGATGTCGGCATCACCTGTCTGATTTATATCAGCCTGGGCCTTGGTCTGAATATCGTCGTGGGGTTATGCGGACTGCTCGATCTGGGCTACATTGCTTTCTACGCCGTTGGTGCCTATACCTACTCCCTGCTTAACCTTAGCCTGGGCCTGTCTTTCTGGGCGGCGCTGCCTATCGGCATCATTCTAGGTATGATTTGCGGCTGCATTATCGGTTATCCCACCTTAAAGATGCGGGGCGATTATCTGGCCATTGTCACATTAGGCTTTGGCGAGATCGTTCGGCTTGTCCTGAACAACTGGGATTCACTCACCGCCGGTCCCAACGGTCTGTTCGGCATGAAACGGCCAGCGCTTTACTTCCCTGATTTTACGGAGGGAGGGTTAACCTGGACGACCTACTATCTCAAATCATTGCCGGCCCTTTACTATCTCATCCTGATCATCGTGATTTTTACCATCATCGGCGTTCGGCGGCTGGATAACTCCCGCATTGGTCGTGCCTGGATAGCCATTCGCGAGGATGAAACCGCGGCCGAGCTAAGTGGCGTACCGACCATCTGGATCAAACTGCTGGCCTACGCCCTGGGGGCCGCTTTTGCCTCGGTGGCCGGCGCCTTTTTTGCGGCCAAGCTAAGCTACACCAATCCCAATTTTTTCCTGTTTATGGAATCGTGTATCGTCCTCTGCATCGTGGTCCTCGGGGGAGTGGGGAGTATCCCTGGTATTATCGTAGCGGGATTTATACTGATTGCAGTCCCCGAGGTCTTTCGTGGATTGGAAAACTACCGCATGCTTGCATTTGGCGCCATCATGACCACCATGATGGTGCTTAAACCCGAAGGGCTGATCCCGGCTTCCAGACGCAGACGTGAAATCCATGGCTCCGATCGGCACAAACAGGAGGCGTTTGATACAAGTGAGCACTAAGCCCATCCTGGAACTGACTGACATCCACACTTATTATGACAACATCCATGCGCTGAAGGGCATCTCACTTTCCATACCCGAGGGCGATATCGCCTGCCTGATTGGTGCCAACGGGGCCGGAAAGTCAACCACGCTATTGACCATTTCGGGTGTGCAGCCATCGGAAAAAGGTGAAATTCGTTTCAAGGGAGAGCCCATCCAGCAACTTCGGCCTGAGCAGGTGGCCGAAAAAGGGGTGGCGCAGGCACCGGAAGGCCGCCAGATTTTTCCGAGGATGTCTACCCTTGAAAACCTTGAGATGGGTGCGTTTTTGCGCAAAGACAAAGCCGCCATCGCCGAGGACCTGGAGTGGGTTTTCGGCCTTTTTCCCGTTCTCAAAGAACGGACCGGGCAGTTGGGCGGCACTTTAAGCGGTGGTGAGCAGCAGATGCTGGCAATCGGTCGATCGCTGATGTCCCGGCCGTCGCTTCTGCTCTTGGATGAGCCGTCTCTGGGGCTGGCGCCAAAACTGGTTGAGCGAATCTTTGAAACCATTTTCGAAATCAATAAAAGCGGTACGACCATCTTTCTGGTGGAACAAAACGCCCACATGGCTTTGAGCATCTCGGCTACAGGTCATGTCATGGAAACCGGTCGTATCGTCCTCACTGATAAGGCCTCGGCTTTGCTTGAAAACGACCAGGTCCGCAAAGCCTACCTGGGTGAATAGTTTCCCGGATAGAACCCTTCTCCTGGTATTCAACGTTTGGCGTGATTCGAAGTTTTTTGGAACTTTTAAAACACCTCTTTTTGACTGGGGCCACTTCGACTTTGAATCTATTCCGCCGGGTTGAAATAGATATTAAAACCACTTCTAAGAAAATTGGTCAAAAATTTGACCATCAACCTTAAAAAGATAGGCGATTAAGGCCGCCCGCAGCCACATGCCGTTTCGTTCCTGACGCCAGTAGGCGGCGCGGGGGTCCTGGTCTACATCCACTTCAATTTCATATCGTCGGGGTAGGGGGTGCAGCAGCGCACAATGGGGCTGGATCACGGAAAGATGCCTTACCTTGAAATGAAAATCCGGGTAGGTGCCATCTTCCTGGGTAGCATCGTCGGCATACTCATCCTGAATGCGGGTCATATAAATGGCATCCACCAGCGGCATCACACTCTCAAAGTCATTGGTTTCATGATATTCGATCTGATGTTTTTCAAGAAAGTTTAGGATATCCGGCTTCATTTTAAAGATGTCGGGCGAAACGAAATGCAAGGTGATGTCTTTGTAGTTCTTCATTAAATAGCTGAGGGAGCGAACCGTCCGGCCTCGTTTTAAATCTCCCACCATGGCAATCTTCTTTCCGTCCAACCCACCGATGTCTTTAAAAGATCTCTCCAGGGTATAGATGTCCAGAAGCGCCTGGGTAGGGTGTTGATCAGGGCCCGAGCCACCGTTGATGATGGGAACCGGCCGGTCCGTCTGGTTGAGGACCCAGGCCGTTTTTTCGGCAAAACCGGCTTCCGGATGGCGGGCTACGATCAAGTCGACATAGCTGGCAAAAGTGCGGATGGTATCCTCCTGGGACTCTCCTTTCACTTCCGAGCTGGTACTGGTACCCCGGCTTTCGGATACGTTTAAACCGAGGATATGACAGGCGTTCAAAAAGGAGAGAAAGGTCCGCGTAGAAGGCTGGACAAAATAAAGCATGCAACGCTTGTGGGGCAGAAGATGGCTTAATTGATCAGCCCCCATTTTCGTTTTAGCCAATTGTCGTATCCTTTCAGACAATCGGCAAATAAAATCCAGGAAAGAACGGTCAAATTGCTGGGCAAAAATAATATCGAAAAGTCTGCCCCCTCGTTTGAAAAAATCGAGTTTTTCATCTTCGGGTTTAGTGTAGAATTCGTCCCATCCTTTAAAAACTTGCCTTGTCTGTTTTGCTATATACGGCATCTCTTTCACCTCGGGTTGGTATTGCCAGATGTGTCGACGGGACCATCAACAGGGCGCTGAATAATTGTTGAGGTTTAAAAATGTATGCCAAAAAAGTGATTCTATGTCAAACTAGTAATCTGGCTGGAATTTGCATTCAAGCGCCACCGGTGTTCACTGTTCGGTGGTCCTCCTCTGCATTCGATTACACCCTAAATGAGCGTAAATAAAATAGAGAACTAGTATAACACATTAAATTTAATTCTTTTTTAAACAATAGGCAGGTTTTTTATTACCCTTGCGCCAGTGAAATATAAATCGCCCAAAAACCACTCCATTTTATTTACCCTGCGGGAAAGCCGATGATACCTCATCTTCTGCGTTGCCAAGGACTCGCAGTAATTTACTACGGCTTCGCCCTTGGACGCCTTGAATCTGAGGCACCCTCGGCTTTCGCTCTATTAGGGTTACAGTATGCCTGCTTCGCCTCCGCCTGGCTGCCATGATATCATTTAAACCAGTGAGGATGACACTAGTCCCGCTTGAACCGGCTGTAATCCGGAGTTCGAAAGCGGGTGTCGCCGGTGCCTTCGATAGCGAGCAGTGCCTCCACCTTCAGAGGCAGGCCGAACAACTGGATAAATCCGTGGGCATCCTGCTGGTTGTAGACATCTTCCTCACCGAAAGAGGCATAATCCTCTCGATATAGGCTGTGCGGGCTTTTCCGCCCGGCAATGATAATATTACCCTTGTAAAGCTTCAATCGCACGATCCCGGTCACATGCTGCTGGGTGACTTGAACAAAAGCGTCCATGGCTTGCCTGAGTTGCATGAACCACATGCCGTTGTAAACCAGCTCGGCGTATTTAACGGCTACAAAATCCTTGTAGTGCATGGTGTGCTTGTCCATGCAGATGCTCTCCAGGGCTTGATGGGCTTTGATTAAAACCGTTCCGGCCGGCGTTTCATAAACTCCCCGACTTTTCATCCCCACCAGCCGGTTCTCAACGATATCCACGCGACCGATGCCGTGGGCCCCGGTGATCCGGTTCAGGCGGGTAAAAAGTTCCAGCGCCGAGAGCGGTTCTCCATTGAGACTGACCGGTTTTCCCCTTTCAAATCCGATTTCGATATATTCCGGGTCATCGGGGGCTTCTTCCGGACTGACGGTTAACTGAAACATTTCTGCGGCAGGTTCGTTCCAGGGATCTTCCAGTAAACCGCCTTCATGAGAGAGGTGAAAAATATTGCGATCTCGGCTGTAAATGTCCGTTTCCGTCTGGGCAATGGGGATTTGATATCTGGTGGCATATTTAATGGCATCTTCCCGGCTGCGGATATCCCACTCGCGCCAAGGGGCGATGGTTTTCAGCTTGGGATTCAAGGCCATGGCGGTGAGTTCAAAACGAACCTGATCGTTCCCCTTCCCGGTGCAACCGTGGGCAATGGCATCCGCGCCTTCGGCCTCGGCGATCGCTACCATATGTTTGGCGATCAACGGCCGGGCAATGGAGGTCCCCAGCAGATACTCGCGTTCATAAATCGCTCCGGCCTGCATCGTGGGAAAGACGTAATCATTTATAAATTCCTCCCTGAGATCACGTATAATTAACTTGCTCGCCCCTGAGGCCAGGGCCTTTTTTTCCAAACCGTCCAGCTCTTCATCCTGGCCCAGATCGGCGGTGAAACAGATCACTTCACAGTCGTTATAATTTTCTTTTAGCCAGGGCACGATAACCGATGTGTCCAGCCCACCGCTATAGGCCAACACGACCTTTTTAATGCCTTTTTCCATCATTTCGTCCTCCATTTGTCTGAATTTAAACTTTCCATGGGTATAGTTTGTCTGAAATACCGGGATATCGGATAGAAAAACTGTATTCCAGTTTTAGCAGATAAGCAGTCCTTTGGGCCATCATTATTGTCCCCCTCGGGGAATGGGAGAAAACCCCTCGCCTTTAGGCGAAGACATTAGTTTAATTCTTGATGATGCCGCAAGGATTCAAGGGGTCAAGGGTTCAAGCAAAGGCTTGGATGGTCTTTTCACTTGACCGCTCGAACTCTTGGATCCTTGGGCCCCAAACCTTCGGCTTTAGCCGAAGGTGTTTGACCTCTGGGGCCAGGCCTTGAGCTAAAAAGAAAAAAACCCCGGCCGAGGCCGGGGTTTTTTTCTTTGGTTAACTGAATGTTACGGTATCATGTTTTTCGCAAAGAACCCCCGGCCGATAACTGGCGACGGCGACGGCGGACATTCTGGCGGATTGTCGGGGTCAGTATAAACATGGATACACAACCACAGTCATTTGTTAGTTTTTTATTACAAGATAGGGGATGGTGGCAAAAAACTGATGGTGTGTCAAGCGCTAACCAGGAAAAATACTTAAAACCCATTGGAGATGTATAGTGCAAGTCACATGATTTTTATAATCCATTGTTTTATTTTTCAAATGGTGAGCGTAGCGGACTACCTAATTAGTTTCCATCCATAAATGGTCTTTTTACCCAATCTCGGAGTTAATTGGCGGGATCGCTTGTGCGGCGTACCACAGACCGCCTCCGCGCAATCCCTTGATTTCCTTGACCTTGGACAAAAATCCTCATTTCTGAAATGGAAAGGTCACAAGGTGCTCCTCTTTAAAAACAATTAATGGATGGGCACTAAACGCGCATCCGTTTTCCCATAGGTCGGCTCCAGTTTTCGCTGTGGACTTCACAGTTCCTGCCGGTTGAATTTTCTTTGCACCCGGCCGATTAATAAGGTTTATATCCCTTTCCAACGGATCTTTAATGGCCTGGATGAAATCTCGTATCCGCGTTGACCGGCAAATCGAACCACGCTAACCGTAACTGAGGGTGCATCTGTTGGCAAACAAAATATGACTTTTCCAAGATTAAGAAGTGATAAAATCGACGACAGCTTTCCTTGACATTATTGGTTTCATTTGAAATGAGAAACAAAAGGTTTTTATTGTCCCACTCGGGGAATAGGAGAAAAACCCTCGCCTTTAGGCGAAGACTTTAGTTTATTTGTTGATGCTGCCGCAAGGATTCAAGCAAAGGCTGGGATGGTCTTTTCACTTGACCCATCGAACCCTTGGATCCTTGGACCCCAAGTCTTCGGCTCTAGCCGAAGGGTGTTGACTCAAACCACGATCCTAAAATTAACCGGAAAGCGACATGCCGATGAGACTCAAAACAAAACGCCTGTGGGGGAAGTCGCCCGAAATGAAAACCGCTTATGATGCGGTGATTATCGGCGGCGGGTTGCATGGACTGGCCACGGCCTATTTCCTTTCACGCCATCATGGCATGAAGGATATCGCCGTGATCGAAAAACGCTATATCGGGTTCGGGGGGGCCGGCCGCAATACGGCCATTGTGCGGGCCAACCAGCGGACCCAGGAAAACCTTCCCCTGTACCAGGAGGCGCTGGATCTCTGGCCGATTTTGACACAGGAACTCAATTTCAACCTGATGTTCTATAATTGCGGCAACTTGAATCTGGCCCATAGCGAGGCGGCCATAAAAGCCATGCGAATGAATGTGGCCTCGGCTCAATTCCACGGTATCGATATCCGACTTGTCGACCGAAAGGAATGCAAAGAACTGGTCCCCGCTTTGGATATTTCCGATCGACCCAGGTATCCGATTTGTGGGGGAATGTTTCATCCGGCCGGAGGTATTTTGCGGCATGATGCCGTGGTTTGGGGATTGGCCAAGGGTGCCGCCAAGCATGGTGCAGACATCTTCCAGGGGACTGAAGCGACCGGTATCGACGTAAAAAACGGAAGGGTAACCGCCGTGGATACGTCGCATGGCAAGATCCGAACACCGCGGGTATTAAACGCGGCCGGCGGCTATTCGGCGGATATCTCCTACCGGCAGCTCGGGATCAAACTGCCCATCAGCGTGTTGACTATCCAGGCGATGGTGACGCAGCCGTTAAAGCCGCTTTTACACCATGTCATCTCCTCCGGCGCTTACCATGCCTATGCCAACCAGACCTTAAAAGGGGAGATCGCCACCGGGGCGCACATGGATCCCTGGCCCAATTACACGACCCAGACAACGGGTCATTACATCAAGCATCAGGCCGAAGCATTAACGGAATTTTTGCCCTGTTTAAAGGGGATCAAGTTCATGCGCCATTGGGCCGGCCTGGCTGATATGACGCCGGACATGGCCCCCATCATGGATGGGAATGAACCCATCGAGGGATATTATATGGATTGTGGCTGGGGATATTTCGGGTTCAAGTCCTGCGCCGCGACGGGTAAATATATGGCCCAGTTTATGGCGACGGGAGAATACCCGAAAATACTCAAGCCGTTTACACTCAAACGATTTGAACAGCATCGCCTGATGGGTGAAACCGCCGCGCTGGTTCAATATAGTGCGGATAACTAATAAAAACGGTATGCCGGTTAGCCCGTTGGTCCGTTAACCGGTATAGGATTATAATGCCATTTGATTCCAAACAGGGTATGGGCTTTTGCAAGAACATCATCTGGTTTAATTGAGAAATTTCTATCCTTGAACCGGCCAACCGGCAAACCGAAAGAGGAGAACCACCATGTCATTTACCATCACTTGTCCAAATTGCGGTCCGCGCAATGCCTATGAATTTGGGTTCGGCGGCGAGGATAAAGGGCCCCGCCCGGATGAAGAAGGCCTTTCGCCCGGCGGTTGGTGCGATTATACCCATATGAATCAATGTGTCGCCGGGGTGGCCAGGGAGTGGTGGATCCATCGCAGCGGTTGCGGTGTTTGGTTTACCACTTCCCGGGACACTACCCGGAATCTGGAAATGCATGTCGAGGCCATGGAAAAAGGACCCAACCCGTCGTTGGAGCAGGAATAATGAATAGGATCAATCCACTGGAAACATTTCGAATTCGGCCGTCGCAAACGGTGTCGATCAGATATGGCCGCAAATCTTATCAGGGCGTTGCCGGGGATACGATCGCGACGCTTTTGTACGCCAACGGTGTGCGAATTTTCTCTCGAAGTTTGAAGTATCATCGTCCGAGGGGGTTGTATAGCCTGGATGGCGAGTGCAGTAATACGATGATGCAGGTGAACGACATGCCCAATGTCCGGGCGGAGAATACACTTGCCCGGGACGGAATGGAAGTCGTCGCTCAAAATGTTGCCGGTAAAACAGCGGACACGGACCCCATGGCCTTTATGAACAACCTCAGCTTTGCCATGCCGGCCGGCTTTTACTACCGCACCTTGCATAAACCGGCGAAGATCTGGCCACTGGCCATTAAAAATATTCGTAAAGCAGCCGGCCTGGGGGTGATGAACCCGGATTTTAGAATGCAGGGTCATTTCGATGAGATTTATCCCACGGCCGATGTATGCGTTATCGGTGGTGGCCCGGCCGGCACGACTGCTGCCCTGGCGGCGGCCGAGAATGGATTGCGGGTGGTTTTACTGGAAAATCGTCCTTGGCTGGGCGGTTTTTTCGATTACCGGTCGACGGAACACACGGAAGATGTCCTATTATACCGGCGAGCCCGGGAACTGGCCGGGAAAATCGAAACCACACCGAATATCCGCGTGTTTACCCATACCGCCGTGGTGGGAAACTATAATGACAATCTGGTTACTGCTTTTCAGCGCGGAGGCGAAACGGACCCGTTTGATGAACGCTACATCGAAATCCGTGCCCGTAGCCTGGTGGTCGCCACCGGATGCATTGAACGACCATTGCTGTTTGAAAACAATGAACGACCCGGGGTCATGCAAGTCGGGTGTGCGCATCGGCTGGCGCGAATCTGGGGCCTTTTGGCCGGCAAGCAGGCCGTGTTTTCAGTTGGTGATAATCTGGGGCTGGAAGCGGCCCTGGATCTGGCCGAATTGGGGCTTGAAATCGCCTGTGTCGCTGATACCCGTCAGGATGGCCAGGATGAATCGCTGGTAGAGGCTCTGGCGCAAAGAGATATCCCTTTTTATCGAGGCTGGATCGCTATAGAAGCCTACGGTGGCAAGCGGTTGAAAGGGGCTGCTTTAGGTGCCGCAGCGGGTACCCAGCGACAACAATTTGATTGTGATCTCCTGGTAGCATCCGCCGGCCAGACCCCGGTGAACGGCCTGTTGAGTATGCGTCAAGCCCAAATGCGTTATGATCATCATACCGGATTTTTTCTTCCCATTACCCTGCCGGATCGGGTTCATGCCGCCGGGCGGATGCTGGGTCTGCTGGATCCGCTGGAAATTGAAATCTCCGGCCGGCTGGTCGGGTTGAAGGCTGCTGCCGATTGCGGCCTCGATTTAACCAAAAAAATCGGCGCAGCCGAGGCACGCATGACTGCTTTTCCCGGACCGGTACGAGGGTCGAAAGTGGTGTCCGCATCGGTCAAGGGGAAAAACACCTTCATCTGTTTCGATGAAGACACCACCCTCAAAAATGTCGACCAGGCCATGGCTTCTGGGTTTGACGTGCCCGAATTGATCAAGCGGTTCACTTCGGCCGGTACCGGACCGGGACAGGGCGGAATTCCCGGCCACAATCTGCCCCTTTACGTGGCCCAGACCCAACAGTCCCCGGATACGGAACCGCGCCCGACGACGGTACGGGCACCGCTGATACCAACGCTTTTGGCCACTTATGCGGGCAGCCATCATGAAATGAGCAAACGCACCGCCCTGCATGAATCCCAGGTGGCGGCCGGCGGGAAAATGGAACGGATCGGCGTCTGGAACCGGGCCCGGCGATTTTCGGAAGATGTGAATGCCCGTGCCGAAATCAAGAACGTGCGCAGTAATGTGGGTATGCTCGATGCGTCCACACTGGGAAAGTTTCGTATCCACGGACCGGATGCCTTAAAAGCCCTGCAGCGTGTGTATGTCGGCGACATGGAAAAGATGGTCGCCGGTAAAATCAAATATTCGGCCATGTGCAATGAAGATGGCTGTATTATCGATGATGGGGTTGTGGTCAAGCTGGCCGATAAAGATTACTATTTTACCACGTCCACCGGTCGTGCCGGTCAAACGGTGGAGTGGATTCGTTTCCACACCCGTTACGATGGATGGCGCTTTAACCTGGTCAACCTGACGGATGCTTTCGGCGTCATCAACCTGGCCGGCCCTAATGCTCGCAAGGTGCTGGAAAAGGTAACCGCGGCCGAAGTCTCCAATGAGACCTTTCCCTATATCGGCTATCGCGAATTCATGATTGCCGATAGTATTCCAGCCCGGGCCATGCGCTTGGGATTCGTGGGCGAACTCTCTTATGAATTTCATGTTCCTGCCTCCTATCTGCAGGCACTTTGGAAAATCCTCGAAGAAGCGGGTCAGGAGTTCGGGATTCAACCTTTTGGATTGGAGGCACAGAGCACCCTGCGGCTGGAAAAAGGGCATCTGATCATCGGTTCTGAATCCGAACAGCGCACCACCCTTCACGATGTGGGCCTGGGTTTCTTGTGGACCCGCAAGCCGTTCGCCAAAACTGTCGGCGCTGTGGCTTTAAAGGATACTGAAAAACAAAAAGGTCGCCTGAAAATGGTGGGTATCAAAATGGCCGATGCGACCTCGCCGGCGCCCAAAGACGGGTCGATTATTGTGGATACAAAAATTCGCGGTTATGTTTGCACGGCCCGATTCAGTGATACCCTGAACGAACCGGTCGGCATGGCGCTGGTGGATGACGATCTGGCTAAGATCGGCACCCAACTCAATATTTATGAAGATGACTGTGATGGCCAATTGCTAAGTGCAAAAGTGGCTGGCATGCCTTTTTACGATATTAACGGTAAACGCATGAAGATGTGAGAAAACGATGAATACGGAAATCAAAAGACGGTCACCGGTGGCATTCAACCTGCAGCCGGTCAAAGAGAAAAAGCGTGGCCACTGGGCGGTTGTGTTGGAATATGAAAATGAAGGCAATGGCCCTCATCTGATTGATTTATCACACTGTAGTAGATGGGACCTCCAAGACGGCGACATTGGTAAATGTAAACCGCTGGGAATTTCCGTTCCGGAAGAACCCGGTAAGTGTGTTATTAAAAATGGGGTGATGATCAATCGTATGAACAATACCCAGGCGGCGATCTGGCATCTGTCCGGTGAGGAAGCCGAAATACCACCAGAAACAGCCTACACGGATGTGACCGACGCCACTGTTTTTCTGGCCCTGATGGGGGAAAAAATCTTTGCGATTACCGAGAAACTGACGGCCCTTGATTTGTCCGACCCGGCCGGAACGGTCCCTTTTCTTATCCAGGGACCATTTGCCCACATTCCCTGTCAGATTGTCGTCATGGCCAATGGTTCCGAACCGCCTGGTATCGTGTTGACCTGTTCCCGGGGATATGCCCACGATATGGTGGCGGCGATTTTAGAAGCCGGTAAATCGTTTGATTTGCGCCCGGCCGGAGAGTCTGTTTTTAAAAGCTGGTTGGAAGCGTTGAACTACTCAATATAAATGTTAATTCAGATAGAAGTATGGAAGGAGTAATCATGAATAAAAAATACGATGCGATCGTTATCGGGGCTGGTGTTATCGGCACCCCCATTGCCTATGAACTGGCGCAAATGGGTTATAAAACGTTAACCGTGGATAAATTACCCGACGCCGGGATGGGTTCGACCGCGGCATCGTGTGCCATCGTGCGGGCACACTATTCCACCGAGGACGGCGTGGCCATGGCTTACGAGGGGTTTAAATACTGGCTGGACTGGGAAAACTATCTGGGGAACGTTAAGGACGAAAAAGGCCTGGCGAAATTTATGAATACCGGCTCCATCCTGATCAAGTCCCAGGGGCATGACTGGCGCAAAGTCAAGAAAAACTACGATGCCGTGGGGGTTACCTATGAAGAGTGGAGCGTGGAAAAAATAAAGGAGATGGTTCCCGCTTATGATTTACACGAATTCTGGCCTGTGCGGCGACCGGAAGACCCCACATTTTTTGATGAATCCACCCGAATGCTGGAAGGAGCGATTTTTTGCCCCGAAGGCGGGTATGTGAACGATCCCGAGCTATCCGCCCACAATATCATGCGGGCCGCTGAGACCCGGGGAAGCGAATTTATCTTTAATGTGGAAGTGGTGGCGATTCGCGACAATGGTGAGCGGGTGACGGGGATTACTTTAAAAGACGGCACGGAATACGACGCACCTGTGGTCGTCAACGTGGCCGGCCCCCATTCCTACAAAATCAACCGGATGGCCAAAGGTGTCTGGGAAGGGTGTAACATTAAAACCAAGGCCCTCCGCCATGAAGTCATGCATTGTTCCTCACCGGAAGGATACGATTACCTAAATGACGGCTATCATACCTCGGATGGGGACATCGGTTGCTATTATCGCCCGGAAGTGGGGAATATGTTTCTGATCGGCAGCGAGGACCCGGAGTGCGATCCCCAGGAATGGGTTGATCCGGATGATTTTTATGCCGGCAAGGGCGGTCTCGGACGGGACAATCAGCTCACCGAGGCCCAATGGAAAGCCCAATCCTACCGATGCGCCCGGCGGGTGCCTACCATGACAATCCCCAACCAGCCTCGTGGGGTCGTGGATCTGTACGATTGTTCCGACGATTGGATTCCGATCTACGACAAATCGGACCTGCCCGGTTTTTACATGGCCATCGGTACCAGCGGCAATCAATACAAAAACGCCCCGGTTGTGGGAGCCGTGATGGCCGAGCTGGTCGATAAATGTGAAAAGGGGCTCGATCATGACCAAGATCCCCTGCAATTTAAATTGCGCCATATCGGCCATCCCATTGATGTGGGCTTCTTTTCGCGTAAACGGGAAATTAACTACAATAGTAGTTTTTCGGTGAATGGGTAGATTGGTTTTTCCATAATTAATATTGTCACAGACTCACATAGACGAACGGCACCTTGAAAATCTTCGTATGCGTCAAACATGTCCCCGATTCGGCGGCGACGATTCGTATTGTTGAACCAAATGAGATTGACGAAACGGTTACCTTTTTGCTCAATCCATATGATGAAAACGCCGTTGAAGCCGCCGTCCAACTAAAATCCGAAGATGATGATTCCGAAGTCATCGCCGTCACCGTGGGAAAACCGGCCGCAGCTGATACCTTGCGGTCGGCCCTTGCCATGGGTGTCGACCGCGGTATTCATGTGATCACAGATCATTGGCCTGACAGCATTGTAACCGCCCGGGCTTTAAAGGCGGCGATCGTTCAAGATGGCGATTCCGGTTTGATCTTGACCGGTAAAGCAACCATCGACAGCGAGGGGTTTCAGACCCAGTTTCGGTTAGCTGCGGCGCTGGATATCCCTGTTGCCACTAATGTGGGCGCGATAACACGGCACGACGAAGGGGTAATCGTCACCTGCGGGCTGGAAGCAGGCGATGAGCAGGTTATCCGGATGGCAATGCCATGTGTGATCGGTGCCGCCAAAACCTTGAATACGCCCCGTTATCCGACGCTTCCAGATATAATCAAGGCCCGCAAAAAGGCGATCAATGAGGTGGAAATCGAGAGTCTTGGCATCGAATCTCCGGATAGCCAGATGGAGATTGTTGGATTAAGACCGGCAGTGGAAGCGCGGCGGAAACAGATTATCGACGGTCCGCCCCGGGAAGCAGTGGCGGAACTGATTCGGCGTCTGGACGAAGAAGTAAAAATTAAGCTACGCTAGTTTTTGAAAAAAAATTGGTGAGATGTGAGAAATGTGGTTTGAGAAGAACGCCTATCATCACAGGCAGGTAAAGGGGCAGCAAAAAAAAACAACATCATGAAAAAAATCGCCATCCTTATCGAAACCCGGCAGGGCAAAATCAAACCTCCCATGCCTGGTATCATCACAGCCGCCCAAGGTTCAGAGCACGAATTGGTTGCCCTGGTAGTCGATTCCGATGGCGCTAAGTACAAAGACCAACTGAAAAATTTCGGAATAAACAAACTTATCGCGATTATATTTCGGGAACCTGTTGATGGCTCGAACCCGGATAGTCGTGCGCGGGCGATTATCCGGGCCATGGATCATTTTGAGATCCACACGCTTTTGGCCCTGACGAGTTTGCAAGGAAAGGATCTTCTACCCCGGGTAGCTGCCCGGCTGGACGCTCCGCTGGTCATGGACTGCCTAAAGGTGAATTTAACCGAATCCACAGTCGAGAAATCACAATTCTCGGGTAAAACCATAGCCACCTTCTATGTTACCGGGACCCACCGGATTTTCGGTATCCGTCCCAATGTGATCGAGCCGATACCGATGCCAGTACAGACGGAAGTAATCCCTTTTGAATATGATGGGCCGGACGACGGTCGTTATGAAGTAAAGGAATTGAGAAGGGATACGGCCAATGGGATCGATTTGTCCGAGGCCGATATTATCATCTCCGGCGGCCGGGGCATGCAAAACAAAGCGAACTTTCAAATACTGCATGAATGCGCCCGGGTCATGGGCGCCGCCGTGGGTGCCTCCCGAGTGGCGGTGGATGCCGGATGGGTGCCCCATTCCATGCAGGTGGGCCAGACCGGTACCACGGTCTGCCCCAAACTGTATATCGCCTGCGGGATTTCCGGGTCGGTACAGCACTTCGCCGGCATGAAGACGGCCGGTACGATCGTGAGTATCAACACGGACCCGGCTGCGGCCATGATGCAGCAGTGCGATTACGGCATTATCGGTGACCTGTTTGAGATCGTTCCGATCCTGACCCGGCAGCTTAAATCAGTCAACCGGTAGCCCGTACGTCAAGGTTCACCTGGAAGGATTGGTTAAGACTGGGTTGAATAAGATCCAAGGAAAAGGCGGATCGGTTTCATATAAAAGCTTGGCCCACCAGGTTCCCCAGCGGTCATCGCTTTGAAGGGGCCCCTCGTCCATGGCCGCATACTGCTGAATAGTCCAGAAAGTCGTGTCATCGGCCGGGTCTACGACGGTTGCGCTGTAATCCCCCCAGCGAACACGCCCGGAGCCGAAATCCTTCACATAACTGTCTTCCCCGGCCTTGATCGTCGTGATGGGGTCCATGGTTCCAGTTGGATCTGTTCCCTGCCGGCCCGTTACCGCGGCCGATACATATATCCCCGGATGGGAGCGGGAAAAGCCGAGGGCCGCGTCGTTGTTTTTGTTAACGGCGATACTCGGGAAGAAATAATGGACACCCGCTCCGCCATCCAGCGTGCCTGACTGAAGCACAGGCGCCCCGGTGGTATTTAGGCGCAGCGGGTTCACCTCGTACCAGGAAACCACGGTGCGGTCCATTGTGCTGCCGTCAGAACCGTCATTGGGCCGGCCCCCGCTATGGGTGAACCACAGACGGCCGTTTCGAAAGACCGCGTTTAAAATGCGGCTGTCATTGGTTTGGACCCGCGTGGTGGTGCCACTCTGGGAGGCATTGATCTGGAAAATAGGGTCATAGCTTTCGGTGGCCAAGAACTGTCCTGATCCCGGATCGGGCCCGGCGCTGTCGGGAACGAAAGACCAGGTGGGCCCGGTGGTCGAATTGCCCGTGATCTGGGAGAGACGGATATACCCCGTTAAGGGAGAGCCGGGCGTGCCCGGATCATCATAATACGAGTTGCCATCCACCATGTAGAGGACCTCTTGGGCCGGGTCAAAGGTGAGGGCCGGCCGAAGGGTGAAGCCGTCCAACCCTCCCCAACTGTCATCTCCCTGGTTCCATGTATAGGTTGCTATCGGTCCTGCTGCCGGCGGCAAGGTAGTCTTGTCGATGGCGATCAGGCCGAGGCCCTGGAAACTGTCACTCCCATCGAACATGTTGTTGGTGAGGGCAATCCAGTGCTGGTTGGTGCCTATGTCCGGATAATCGTGCCACAGGAGATTGTTGTTGGGTGACTCCATATTAAAGGAATAATAGGTCCAGGTACCGGTAGGATCACTGGTTTCACTCACGGCGAACCAGGTAGCCGAGTTGGTCAGATCCCGGGCTTCTGCATCCACCATCGCCATCCAGCGACCGGTAAGGGAGTCGTAAATGATCCTGGGATCGAAGGGATTTCCGCTAAGACCGGTACCGCTCGTCCACCAGGTGTCCAACGTGACCGTCCCCAGGTTTGTGCCTGTCTTGTTCTGAATGCGAACGTCGCTGTTCAGCATGGTCATCAGATGGTTCGGTCCGGCTGCGCCCATGGTGTCCGGTGGAATGGACGCATTTGAATCCGGTACGGCCTGAAATCCACTTGCCACCGGTATAAGGGTATCTTTTCCACTGGTTTTCGGTTTCGGTACGAGGGAAGTCGCCGGCCTGGAAAGATTCGGTAAAACACCGACTTTTCGCCGTTCGGTTTTCGGCATAAATGGAACGACTCTTGGCTCCTTTCCGTATTCCGGGTGTTGCTGCTGAAAAGTCAAATGATCGCTCCATGAGGCCGAGCCGGCTGGACTTACGGTCAGCTTTTCCGGTTCCTGGGCGGCCAGGGGGGATGTAAGCAGAAGTACGCCGCTCACCAGTAAGAGCAAAACGAGAAGACGCCGGTTACAGCGACCAATATCAAGTTTTATGGAAGGTCGGAACGTTTTTTTAAAAAGCACGATCGGAGAAACATTGTTTTTTCTTATAAAATTAAACGTCATGGCTGACACGACCCTTTCAGATTTTTTAATCGGTTTAATTGTACCGTTAGAATTTTAGGTTTGCACATCACATAACTTCAGTTTTTTCCCTGATCCGTCTCGTCCGACCGTGTTACGAAAGTTCTGAATATATTTGATTTTCTGCACTTTTGCGCCTATCGGTTGGCGATTTGATGGGTTCTAAAAAAACCGGTGAATCTCCTAAACCCGTCATTGCGACCCCGCAATCAGGTCCGGGATGAACTAAGGCCGGATTCCAGTTAATAAGCCTGTCTCCAATAGCGAGTTTAATTTGAATTGTCAACCGACGCTGATTCGTTCTTTTTATACGCCCGCCAAAATTTTGGTGAAGAATCCCACAAAGGGCCAGATTATTCCACCGAGGATGGACACCCCTGTAGTGCGCCCAAATAAGATTAATCCAATGAGGATAAACGGACCGTAGCGCTCCAGGAATTGAATAATATTTTCCTGCCCGACCGGTAAAAGTCCGGACAAGATTTTCGAACCATCCAGAGGCGCAATTGGAAGGATGTTGAAAATGGCCAGGGCCAGATTGATTTGTAGGCTCATAAACACCATAAATATCAGTAAACCCATGACAACTGAGTGCTGACCAGGCGGCCCGGCCATGGCGTTAAGGAGTCTGAGCAACATGCCGCTGATCAGCGCTAAACCCATATTCGAAAACGGGCCGGCCGCGCTGATCCAGAGCATATCTTTTTTTGGATTTTTCAACCGAGACGGATTTACCGGCACTGGTTTTGCCCACCCGAAATGTACCAGAAAAATCATAATTGTACCTAGCGGGTCTAAGTGCCGAAGCGGATTCAGGCTTAAACGGCCAAGTTGTTTGGCCGTATCATCACCAAATCTATTGGCAGTATACGCATGTGCGTACTCGTGAAAAGTCAATGCGATTAAAATCGGTGGCGCAATCAGTAGAAGCGTTTGAATGTTCATTAGGTTTTCTTTTCCGGGTCCAGCCTGTTCCCCCGGAAACGGATCTCCGAGATTTCAAATTATTGGTGATGGAACTATCTTTTATAACGGAGGAGGGTCTGGGTGTCAAACTTTTACCCGTGTGGGCCCGGTAGTATTTACTCAGGCTTTCGACTGAAAATGGAAAATATTGTGTGAGATCTCTCGGTATGTAATCAAAATAGTATTGACATTGACGTATTGCAGCTAAACATTAATTAACGGGAGTTGATATAATGGTACATATTTGTCCCCATCAATTTGTATGGACCTTCGACAATTTCTTGCGGCCGCTGGTGCATAATCCTGACAAACTTTTCGGCCCATTCGTAAAACCAGGTATGCGGGTGATGGACGTGGGTTGCGGGGCAGGGTTTGCCGTGCTGGGGATGGCCAAATTAGTCGGCCAAGCCGGCAAAGTTATTGCAGTCGACGTGCAACCGGAAATGCTGGCCAAAGTTGAAAAACGGATGCAAAAAGCCGGGCTTAAGGACCGGGTTGAAACCCATTTGAGTAGGGTGGATGAATTTCAAATTTCAGGTCCATTCGATTTCGTAAATGCCTTCTATATGCTACACGAGGTGCCGGAGAAGGGACGTTTTTTACAACAGATTTATGAATGCCTCACGCCGAATGGTGCCATTTTGATTGTTGAACCTAAATTCCATGTTTCTAAAAAGCAGTTTCAGGTTATGCTAAATACAGCCAAAAAACTCGGATTCGAGGAAACAGGCCATCCTAATATTCTATTTAGCCGAGCGGTTGTATTGACAAGGAGTGCCAAATAATAAGGATGAGAAACTGAATAAGGGAGAAAGAAAATGAAAAGAGGGTTAATTGAAAGGCTCAATAATGGCGGTGTCGTTTGTGCGGAAGGATATCTGTTTGAAATGGAACGGCGGGGTTACCTGACCGCTGGTCAATTTGTCCCCGAAGTTGCCCTGGAATATCCTGATGCGCTGGCAACCTTGCATAAAGATTTTCAGCGGGCGGGCTCGGATACCATGGAGGCATTTACATATAACGCCCATCGCGAAAAAATGCGGATCATCGAGAAGGAACATCTGCTGGAACCCTTGAATAGGGCGGCTTTAAGGATCGCCAAACAGGTGGCGGAAGATGTTCCCGAGGGAATGGAGCCCAATCTGGTGGCCGGAAATATTTCCAACTCCAATATCTGGAACAGGGATGACCCGAAAAGCCAGAAAGAAGTCCGAGAAATGTTCGAGGAAATGATCGGATGGGCGATGGATGAGGGTGTCGATTATTTCATAGGAGAGACGTTTTATTTCGCCGAAGAGGCTTTTTCTGCCCTGGATTGTATCCGGCAGAGCGGCCTTCCGGCCGTGGTTACGATTGCACCCATGGGCGAAAATATTCTCCGCGACCAGTGGGATATCATCGATACCTGCAAAGAGCTCGAACAGCGTGGAGCGGACGTGGTCGGAATGAACTGCTTCCGGGGCCCCACAACGATGATGCCCTTCCTTAGACAAATCAGAGAGGCTGTTTCCTGCCATGTGGCCGCCTTGCCGATCCCCTATAGAACAACCGCGAAGCAACCAACCTTTTTCAACCTGGATGACAATTGCGGCTGTACGGTTCCTTCACCTCACGGCAGGACATTTCCGACGGCACTTGATCCGTTGTACTGTAACCGGTATGAGATTCGGAAATTCGCGGAAGATGCCTGGGCGATGGACATCCGTTATTTGGGCATTTGTTGCGGTGCTGCGCCAATCCATATTCGTGAAGTGGCCGAAGCCATGGGCCGCCGGCCGGAAGCGAGTCGTTTTTCCGAAAACATGGAAAAGCATTTCATGTATGGAAGTGACAAGCGCCTTCCAGAACATATCACCACCTACGGCGATAAAGCCTAGAAGCGGCTTCAAGATTGCACTTCAGGCGCCATCTCGTCGTTGGCCCGTTGAATTTAATCCTCGAAATATTGATTATATTTCTCCGGTTAAATTCAACGGCCCGCCTTGACCTTGAACCAGATTCATAATTTTGAAACCACTTCTAATTGTCGTTTGCCTTTTTAGCGGTTAGCCCAGGAAAGTCTCTTACATCATATGCATCTGAAAATTGATTGATATTGAAGGAGAAAGCCTCCAGGGATCACATCCTCACTCTTTGGTTATCAGGATCATACGGTGATTTGATATGGACCGTGGCCGGGACCATTTTGCCTTGGACTTCAAGCTCGTATTTTCCGTCCAATACCCACGCATCGGTAACTGGGGTATCATTCTTAACATAACCCATGCCGACGGCCCTGCCCACCTTGAAACCATAGGCACCGGATCGCAAATTATCCATCCAAACCCCGTTGCGATACATGGGTTCGCTACCGTAGAGCATGATCTCAGGATCGGCCAGGGTAACCATGACCAGCTTTCGTTTTAGGCCATCTTTCTTTTGGGCCAATAATGCCTTGCGTCCGATAAAATCACCTTTGTGCAGCTTAACCCCAAAGCCCAAACCGGCTTCATACGGGGTCTCATCCGGCGTGATATCGGACTCCCAGTGACGGTATCCGGTTTCCAATCGCAGTGAGTTGATGGCCTGCATGCCGATCAAACGCAGACCCGCCTTTTTCCCTTCTTCGAAAATGGCATCGAACACAGGAAGGGTGAACATCGTCGGAATGTAAAGCTCCCAACCCAGCTCGCCGACATAGGACATTCTCAAGGCCCATGGCCGGGCATAGGCCACATCCATTTCCCGGGCGGTGCCATAGGGGAAAGCCTCGTTGGATAAATCGGCATCGGTTAACTTGGCCAGCAGGTTCCGCGCACCAGGCCCCATGACGGCCAGCATGGCATATCCATGAGTGACATCGGTGATTTTGGCTTGGCCGTCAACGGGAATATGGCGGTTGAAATAGTCGTGGTCATGGATCACGGTGGCACCTGAGGTAACGATAAAAAAAGAATTCTCGGTAAACCGTGTCACCGTTACATCGGTTTCAAAGCCGCCCCTGTTGTTTAACACCGGCGTATAAACGACTTTTCCCACCGGCACAGCCACATCATTGGCACATAGATTTTGCAGCACGGCTTCGGCATCGCGGCCCTGGACGAGAAATTTGCCCATGGAGGATAAATCATAAAGTCCGACGCCCTCCCGAACGGCCATGTGCTCTTCATGTTGAAAATCAAACCAGTTGGGTTTTTCCCAGCTGTACTGATGAATGGGTGCCACACCATCACGTGCGAACCAATCCGCCCGTTCCCATCCCGCGGTCATTCCAAATGCGGCACCGTTGGCGGCCAGGCGGTCATGGATCGGCGAGCAGATAACCGGACGGGCCGTGGTTTTTTGACGGTTAGGGTAGTGATGATGGTACAGGACGCCAACCGCTTCGACGATTCGGTCATGCAGGTAGCGGGCGTTTTGTTGCCATGGGAAGTATCGCTTGACATCCACCGGCCATAGCTGTTCTTCTGGACGCCCTTCGACAATCCAATAGGCCAGGGCACGACCCACACCACCGGCGCTCTGAATTCCCACCGAATTCATGCCGCAACCCACAAAGAAGTTTTTGACCCCCGGCGCTTCACCAACCATAAACGCTGTATCGGGCGTAAAGCTTTCAGGAACTATGGACAGATGCCGAATCTGGGCGGTCTCCATGCTTGGAAACCGCTTAAGGGCACAATCCATGAACGGCTGGAATTGGTCCCAGTCCTCCTGCAGTTCGGTATACATGAACTGGTCAGGAATGCCTTTCATTCCCCAGGGTTTGGAGACGGCTTCGAATCCCCCAAAAAGAATGCCGTCGGATTCAGATTTGAAATAGGTTTCACCATCGAAATCGCGGACGGTGGGGAAGTGTTTTCTTAACCCTTCAATGGGCATGGTAACGGCATGCATATGCTCGGCGGCGTGTAATGGAATACTGACATTGACCATCTGGCCGATCTGACGGCCCCACATGCCCGCGCAATTGACCACGTATTCGCTGGCGATATCACCTTGATCGGTGGTCACACCACAAACTCTGCCATTTTCAACTTTAATATCGGTCACCTTGATATTTTCCAGTATGGTGGCCCCGCCCATTTTGGCGCCTTTGGCCAACGCGCGAGTGGTCTCAATGGGATTGGTGACGCCGTCGTAAGGCACTTGAAATGCAGCAACCAAGCCTTGGGTACTGATTCCCGGAACCTGGTCTGCCGCTTTTTTCAAGCTGATTTCACTCATTTCCACTTTGAAGGCACGGGCCATGGCCGCGGCACGGAGCAACTCTGTGCGCCGATCATCGGTCTGGCAAACTTGCACGGTTCCATTCCTTCTGAATCCGGTTGCTACCCCGGTTTCCGCTTCCAGGCTTTCGTAGAGGTCCACCGTGTATTTCGCCAGATTGGTCATTTCCTGATTTTGGCGTAATTGTGTCAGCAGACCGGCAGCGGCCCAGGTAGTACCGGACCCGATTTCCTTGCGCTCCAGAATCAACACATCCGACCAGCCGAGTTTGGTCAGATGATAAGCCACACTGCAACCCACAATTCCCCCACCGATAATGACCACCTGGGCGTGATCGGGTAGCTGTTTCGACATGAAACCTCCTATGGTTTAATAATTTAACTAAATCTGATATATCAGTATTTAGTAATTACATCTTAAGTCAGATTTTACCAAGATTTCAACCTCCGTAAATAGACGCTCATAAATCCAAATCGTCCGATATTGCTAAGCTGGAAAAAATAAACGATCAGTTGAAACTAACCTTGGATAATGAACGCTTTAACGCGTATTATGAACAGAATTTGAAATTTCATGGTATTTTTCTGGCACTTTCGGATAATACCCTTCTGAGCCATATCCTCTTGCCGCTAAAGCAGCGTCTTTACGATTTTCCGCGGATGAAATATGATCGGCGGTGGGAGCTTGTCAATCTCTCGGAACATAAGCGCTTCATTGACTCGATTAAGGCTGGGAATCGTGATGCCGCTGCCAGTATCATTAAATACGAACACTGGTCCTTTGATCATCACAAAGAAAACCTGATTAAGATTTATCGGTTGGGGTAAATACGAGATACGGTATGGACATCTGTCCCTTCACCCCTATTTTAAAATTAAAATGGTAAACCTGAGTTTGACGATTTTTCACAAACCGGTCTGCCAAGATATTGAGAATATGAACTTTAACAAAACGAGGGTCCGCCTGAGGCAGATCGAGTATTTGTTTAAAGGCCTTAATGCTCAATTCAGGTAGAAAATTGGAGCGCCTCATGAGGTATCGGTATATTTTCATTCTTTTTATGGTTACTTGGTTACCCATCGGCGTAAAAGCGGCCGATTTGAAGTATAGACTCGATGTGCAGGTGGATACCGAAGATAAGAAAATTACCGGTGTTTCCCGATTGACGGCTGAAGATGATTTGCGCATACATCTGTCTACACACAATCTCAATAATTTGCTATTGGATGGTAAAGCAATTGCGGCGATAGGCGAACGCTTGAATATTGATATCCCTGCCGGTTCGGAACGGGTGCTTTCCTTTGAAGTTGTCTCTGATATGTCCGAGGCGAATTATATTGATTCTCAAAATCTGTTTTTAACCGGCAACTGGTTTCCCAAACCTGAAAATTTGGCTGAATACGCTCTTTCCGTGACATTGCCGAAGGGGTTTCTGGCGGTATCCGAAGCCGATACCGTCGAAGTACTAAAGAATGAAAAAACGGATACCTTCCGTTTTCAATTCAACCATCCGGTGGATGGCTTGAGTTTGGCAGCCTCGCGAAATTACGTGCTCATAAAGGACAATTATAAAGGCATCAGCATAGAAGCTTATTTTTTTAAGGAAGATGCACACCTGGCCGATGACTATCTGGCGTATACCAAAAAATATCTGGCCATGTATGAAAAGATGTTAAGCGCGTATCCTTACCGACGCTTTGTGATTGCGGAGAACCTTTTTCCGACGGGATACTCTATGCCCACCTACACGTTATTGGGTAGAGCGGTGGTGCGGCTGCCCTTTATCACCCGGACATCGCTGGGACACGAAATTCTTCATCAATGGTTCGGCAATTCGGTTTACATTGATTCCTCCCGAGGGAACTGGGCGGAGGGGATCACCAATTATCTTGCCGATCACCATTACGCCGACCTGGAAGGAAAGGGTGCGGCTTACCGTAAGCAGATCTTGGTAAACTATGACGCCTACGTCAATAAATTGAATGCGATGTCACTAAGCGATTTTTCTGTTCGGTACAATAAAGCGCAAAGCGCCATCGGATATGGCAAGAGCGCCATGGTTTTCCATTCATTACGGAAAATGGTGGGTGAAAAGAAGTTTTTTGACACCCTGCGCGAGTTTCTGGAGATAAACCGGTTTCGTAAAGCCTCCTGGGATAATATCCAGAAGTCATTTGAGGAAATCAACCAAATCGATCTAGGGGAATATTTTTCACAAAGTATTGAACGTGACGATATCCCCCGGTTGAAAGTCGAGAACCCTGATTTAGTGGTCGATCAGGGCCAACTGAGGCTGAACTTTGTACTGGATCAAAATCAAAAACCCTATCGCTTGCGCCTTCCGGTTTCGATTTATACTTCCAATCATAAAACGTCACGCATGGTTGAAGTGAGTCAGACGCAGGAGACTGTCAGCCTGGTGCTGGATGAGCTTCCGACCCGGGTAGTGATTGATGAAGAATACGAACTGATGCGGGAATTGAGCCCGGTGGAGTCTCCGGCGGTGCTGGCTAAAATAATGGGAAAGGATAAGCTCCTGGTGGTTATGCCAACTGCGCAATCCCGGAAGTACGAACCGATAATTCATGCCCTGGGTGTTGAGGACGTGATTTATCAAACACCGGAGAAGGTTACTTTCAGCCAGATAAAGCAGAATTCAGTGATTATTGCAGGGGATGACTTGGCGATCACGGGAATGCTTTTTGGGAGACAGCCGGATTATCAGGACGGCGTTCGTTTACATGTCCATGAAAACCCTTATAACCAAAAGGAAGTCATCATGCTGGTTCATGTTGAAACCCTTGATGAAGCCAAAGCGGTCAAGCGAAAGCTTCCCCACTACGGTAAATACAACAAGCTGGTTTTTAATGGGGGGAAGATGATTTACAAGGAACAAAACGAAACCCATGCGGGTATTCCGGTACTGACCCGCCCCCCTGCAAAAGCGCTTGAGCCCGACAAGATCGTTACCTTGGACGACATTTTTCCAAAGCTTAGAGGTCGTCGCGTTATTTATGTGGGTGAACAGCATGAAAAATATCCGCACCATATGAACCAGTTGATGATTATAAAAAAACTTAACGAGGCAGGGATCAAGCTGGCGGTCGGCATGGAAATGTTTCAGGTCCCCTATCAGGAAGCACTTGATGACTATCTGGCAGGCCGTATCGACGAACGCACGTTTTTAAAAAAGTCGGCCTATTTCGACAAATGGCGGTTTGATTATAACCTATATAAACCGATTATTGACTACCTCAAAAAAGAAGGAATTCCGCTGGTTGCACTGAACATCGAAGGGGATATCACCCGCAAGGTGGCGAGAAGCGGACTTAGCGGTCTATCGGAAGCCGATAAAAGGCAGCTGCCCTCCGAGATGGATTTTTCCGATTCTCGCTATCGAGAGGATCTCTTGAAGGTTTTTCAACTCCATGAAAATCAGCATCAACTTAAAGAGTTTGATTATTTTTTGCAGGCCCAGATATTGTGGGATGAAACCATGGCCGAATCCGTGCACCGGTTTCTCGCGTCTCATCCTGATACCAATCTGGTCGTGCTGGCCGGGAATGGTCATCTTAAAAATAAATACGGCATTCCCAACCGTGCTTTTCGACGAAATGGGTTTCCATTTACCGTGATCGTTCAGGATGAGGATCTTCAGCCGGGTATCGCTGATTTTGTTCTTAAGACGACGAGGCTTAAAGGTAAGAAAGCACCCCTTTTAGGCATTGGCATCGATGAAAAAGACAATGGCGTGCAGGTTGTCAGCGTAATTGGCGATAGTCCCGCTGGAAAAGCGGGTTTGGAAAAGGGGGATATTATTGTTCAGGTGGGCGGGGATGAGATCCGTAGTCTGGTCGATTTGAAATTTGCGCTGTTTTATACCCCAATGGACAGCACGGTATTCATCCAGGTGGATCGCCAAGGAAAGAAAATAATCAGTGAAATAAAATTGTTTGACTTCAAACATAGATAAGAAGGTCAATGAATCGATCAGCCGGCCAGCCGCCGGATGGTTTGACTGGCGAAAGAAACTGGCTGACTGGTAAATCGGCCGACTGACAAGGAGAAATAATCATGGGAAAGAACACGCAATGCGTCCACAGCGGAACCGCTCCGGATCGGGTGACACGGGGGCTCAATACACCGGTTTATACTTCTTCATCCTTTGAGTATCTGGATGCCCCGGAAAACGTATATCCAAGATACTATAATACGCCCAATCAGCACGCGGTGGTTAAAAAACTAAGTACCCTGGAAAATACCGAGAGCGGGCTGTTGTTCAGTTCCGGAATGGCCGCCATCAGCACGGTGATTTTCTCCCTGGCCGGCCAGGGTGATCATGTGATCATGCAACGCGATATTTACGGTGGTACCCATCACTTCGTAACCGCCGAATTCGAACGCTTTGGCATCGAGTTTACCTTTGTTTCGAATCAGGTTAAAGATTTTGAAAGGGCGATTAAAAGCAACACCCAGCTGATTTATATTGAAACGCCTTCAAACCCGCTCCTGGTAATTACGGACATTGAGGCGATCTCAAATTTGGCTAAATTAAAAAACCTCGTGACAGCTATTGACAACACCTTTGCCTCACCAATGAACCAGAACCCGCATGATCTCGGGATTGATATCATCGTTCACAGCGGAACCAAATACCTGGGTGGGCACAGCGATATGTGTTGCGGGGCTGTATTATCTACCAATAAATTAATCGATAGAATTAAGGCGGCTGCCGCCAATTTTGGTGGCAGCATGAATGCGACTACTTGCCATCTATTGGAAAGAAGCCTGAAGACTCTGGGCATCCGAGTTGAAAAGCAGAACCAGAACGCCCTGGTGCTGGCAAAATATCTGGATGATCACCAGTGGGTTGAAAAAGTTTATTATCCGGGACTGGCCACCCATCCGGGTTTTGATATTGCGACCAAGCAGATGCGCGGATTCGGCGGGATGCTTTCGTTTGAACTGGATGACGCACGGATCCATCCGGATCAATTCGTGCGTAGGCTGAACCTGATTACGCCGGCGCTCAGCCTTGGCGGGGTGGAGACCATTATTTGTGCGCCGGCCGTCACTTCTCACGTCAAGATCAGTGCGGAAGAAAGAAAAGCGCTGGGCATTGCCGACGGTTTGTTTCGGTTATCGGTGGGGATTGAAGATGTTGATGATCTGATTGCCGATATTGACAGTGCGCTGGTATAGGTTTTTTACTGAAGCAATCGACAAAAAACAAGGAGGAAGCCATGAGCAAAGTCGTACACCAATCCCACATCACCATTACCCGTGAAAATGGTCCCACCCGCCGAGCGCAAATCAAGGGATTTGACAAGCCGGTATTTTATGGGGTTCATGGGGGTATCAAAAAATTTTATAAGGTGGAACCCGATGAGGAACATGCCGCCACGCTGGATCACATCGTCGGCGCCGTCGGCGGGTGAATGATGGGCACATTGGCCACGGTGCTGGCCAAAAAGAAGATTCGTACATTTAAAGATCGTTTTACCGCCACGGTCATTGGTGATATTCAGGCAGTCGAGGACGTCTTGAAGATTACTCGGATCAAGGTCCATTACTTTCTCAAGGTGGAACCGGAAAAGCAAGCGGATGTCCGTCAGGCGATGGGTGAGTATCTAGTCAAATGCCCAGGGGCACAGAGTGTGATCGGATGTATCGATATATCGGACGAAATAACCATGGAAGTGCCTTAGAAGTTTTGAAACCCCGTCTTCGGCCCGATCTTCTGTGTTGTTCGATTTCACTGCTCACATATTCTTGAATAGATAGCATCTTGAAGTTGGATCGATCCTTGACCGTGAACCAGAGCAGGGGTCTTAAAACAACTTATAGGGCGCATGAGATTACGAATCCTTGCGGGGCCACTCAATCTCTTTTTCGTCTTTTACAAAGTAACAAAAGCGGTTGAATTCAAATTCCCGCAAGGAAACCGGACATTTCAGCATGACTTTGAGATCATCTATGGCGACCACTTCCCAGTCACCTTTTCGGCGGCCATCGTCAATATAAATTTTTTGTCCCACTTCAAATGGATAAGGGCTGAAAATAGTTACGTCGTGTTTTTCCATAATAGCTCCATCATTTATCAAAATAAATGGCTTCAAAATCTTTTATAATTTTTTTTAATTGATTTGTATTCTTTGTATCGGCAGCCTGTTTGCATTTCATACTAAAGATCAGCAACTGGTGCAGTAGCCCGAGTTTCTTTTCATAATTTTGGGTGTCTATCTTTATCCGTTGGGTCATAAAATATTGGGTTACGATTTTCTGAAGTTTATCCGCATGGTCCTCCTTGTTCATTATCCACCGAACCAGTTGATTGGAATGATGATGCTTTTCCTTTTCAAGTTCCATGATCTGAATCATGGATTTCTCAATGGTGGTGATATGTTCCTTTATCAGGTTAATGCGCATCTGATCATCATAGATCCCGCAAGGGATCTCACAGTGCGCTGATACGTTAACAGCCAATAATAAAATGAAAGAAAAAATAAACGGGATTTGCATGTATGTCTTTTTCATATTATCCCCCTAACATGAGTGTTCGCCCGAGATCTCTGAACATCGCACGCGTTTTTTAATACTCGCGGTACTATAATTTGATAAAATAACTATTTATTGGTTGAAGGCAAGCATTTTTCCTGATTTTTTAGGGGCAAGTGGAATTAACAGGATACTATTACCCCAATTGAGCGAAAGTCGAGGATGCCCCAGATACAAGGCATCAAGGGTGACGCTGTAGTGTACTACCGCAAACCCTTGATAACGCCGTAGATGGGGTATGATCGGCTTTCCCACCGGGTAAACAAAATGAGATTGTTTGTGATTATATATCTCATTCATTGAAGCATTATGAAAAATTAACCGAATTGAAAATTTATACTACAAATTAAAATACTTAAGTTGAGTTTCTCATTTTGTTTGCGCTCGTTTGGGGTATTATTCCCTATCCTCGTTATCTTCTTTCGGTTTATCCGGCATCAGATCGACGGGATCTTTGATGACATCTTTGGCTTTAAAGTCGGCCAGAAGAAATGGGTAGTTATTTTGGGATGATTGCGCCGGCCATAGAGGATTTTCTTCTTCTTTTTTTCCATGAGCATATACGGACAATTGGTATTCTTTGGTGCCGGAGAGGGTTATGGATATGACCGGATCTGTGAGGTCATGCTTGGCACGGTCGTTCAGATAGCGCTTACATTTAAGATCGGAAAGGGCGGAAAGAAACGATTTGATTTTGTTTGAATCGGCTACCTGACCCTCGGGTGTTACCCATTGGGATATATTTTTTTCTGGATTGACTGGTTCCTCTGCTTTCTTTTCTTCCTTTGCTTCTAACTCTTTCGTAAACGTGGTGGTTTTACCATCTTTGATGATTTTAATAGATTCGATTTCATCCGATTTAAAGGCCAATACCGTTTTGTCTCGCAGCGCTTCGATGGTGGTTTCGAATCGGTCTCGAAAGCTGTTTTCAGCATGAAAGATCCGATCATCAGCAGCAATCTTAATGAAGGTATGCCTGAAAGTATCGGCCGTTTTGCCCACATCAAATTCACGTTTAAGCGTCTTCCCTGCCCAGGCTTTTACTTTAATCCGTTTTTCAGGCGTGAGATCGTAGCGTTGATCGTTTTTTGATTCGGACACCATGGCGGTAAGTTTCAAATCCGAAACAATCTCGAGCATCCGATCGATTTTCTCCGGATCGGCCGTATAGTCTTCCGGTGTAATAAGCCAATCATCTCCCTTACGATTGACGGCAAACGGTTTTTCGGGGCCGGTGATTTCAATCTTTGATATTTCTTTTTTAGGGATCTTAGACAGTTCAGGAAGCTGGTAGGTGGATCGATCGGTTTGGCGTAATACCAGATACGCCACCACAGCAACGATAATGGCGGCTATAATGATATATTCTTTTTTTCCTTTCATTTTGTCCTCATTTTGTTTGGAAAACCATCTGAATTCGTTTTTTCCGAGCGTGCCGGCGCATCCATACCAGCAGTCCAAAAATCACGACGATAATGGGCAATCCGACGATATTAAAAGTTTTAATAATTGTTTTAAATCCAGCTGTGGGGGCGTTCAAGGGATTTAATCGCTGGGTTTTACTTCGCATGACGGCGATTTCCTCGCGGCCGTTCAACGCGTCAATCATATTCATCATGAACACGGCGTTGGGACTCCGTCCTTCCCGATCGAGGATCGTATCGGTGATCATGTCTGATGCAGCCATCACAAAAATTCTGGCTGGCTTTCCCTTGGCAATGAATGCGCCGGTCCTTTCCACATCGGTTAGTTCGCTTTTTTTGGATTTCTCTTCTTTTCCAGGTGTATTTTTTTCTTCCGAATCTTTGTTTTCATCCGGATCTGTCGTCTCTTCCTCCGGCGTGTCTTTAACAGTCCTGACCGGAATCGGTTTACCCTCAAAATAACTCGGAAATTGACCTTCCAGTAGATAAGCCAAATGAAACTGATCTCGCGCCTCGTTTTCCGGCGGAGGTGACATCATCATGGGATTTAAATTAATCGGTGCTTTCATTACCCAGGACTTGTCCGACGATGAGATCAGCCGGCGGGCCTTGACATCAATCTGATCCACCCGACTTTCATCAATATGGATGGGAGAGGCCTTGAGAACGACCATTCCTTTGATGTCTTTTAAAAAATCGATCTCTTTGTTGATGTTTCGGTTCATTATCAATGGTGCAAAGTAAATCGGTTGTTGCCCTCCACCCATCTGTTGGGAAACATTTTGTTTAAAGCTGTTTTCATCGAGGACATACGATTCTCCGACATTTATACCCCAGTGGGAAAGGAGTTTTTCAAGGCCCGTTTCAATGGGTACGAAGGTTGTCTGACCACCCATCATCATTTGCTGCTGCCCCCCCGGCATCATTTCCTGAAAGTGGTCAGGGAATAGGATGAGATTGTTACCGCGCATGAGGAATTGGTCAATTTGGAAAAGCTCGTAATCAGTGAATTCCTTGGTCGGCCGGGCAATGATCAGTGCATTCAAGCTGCTGGGTATTGCCTCCTTTTCCAAATTGATGTCTCGAACGGTATAGGTTTGGCCGGCCAACTCCCTAAATGTCATGATATTGCTTTGTCCTTGGGGCATCCTGGGAGAAGGCGCAGGGACACCCAAGGTCCCATGATCGGCCAGATAGCCCAAATCTTCATTAATACTGACGACTTTTTCCAGAGCGTTGTCGACAACCTCTTCTAAATTGTCCAGATCGGCTATTTCATAATGGGTACCTATCAGGGGAATATCGAGCACTTGCAAGATCGGAACGGAAACCGTTTTTTCACCGTGGGAGATGACCAGACCGATGGCCCCTTTACCAGCATTAATCTGGTGTTTGGCTACTGCCGGCCATTTTAAGGCCAGTAGTTGGTGTTTTTCCACTTCCTCGTAAAGCGAGGGCTCTTTATCTGGGTCAAGGAGTTCAAAGGTCAAATTATCATAATTTTTCTTATTCAGGTTGCTGACAATGGATTCAATTTTTTCGGGTACTTTCTTCAGGTCTTGTAATTGCATCAGTGGCGCAACGGCATTGAGAGATGACGAAAAGTAGAGCTTTACTTGAATTTTATCTTCAAGATTAAGCATGGCACTGATCTTATTATTTAATTTCTGGATCGCTGTGGTCAGCTTGTATTCCAGGCCGTCGGTGCTGGTCACGGCGCCAATTCGTTCGACCATATCCCCATGAATGAGCACCAGGCCCATATAAGCGCGCTGGAAGCCTACCTCGTCAGCCTCCACCCGCTGGATTTGGACGGGGTTGATGCCATAAGCCTGGGCCAGTTCCTGATTTTGACGGGTTTGATCATCGAGGTTGCCTTCATCCGGATTTACATCGTAGAAGCGGTAATTAAAATGCCGGTTGGACGAAAGGGCATATTCTTCTAAAAGATCATGGATATACCGCTCTGTGTTGTTATGCGGGGCGGGCAGATCCCTGGTAAAAAAAACTTTGATGGTCAGCGGCTCGGCCAGGGTGGAGACCACTTTTTTACTGGCCGTCGAAAGGGAATATAGCCGGTTGGCCGTCAGGTCCACTCGAAAGAAAAGAGTCAATCCGGCAATATTAATCAATACTACCGCAATAAGATATAAAAAAAATTTTATGTATTTTCCGTTTTTTAGGGCGGTACGCATGTGAAATCTACTCCTTAGTTTTTTTCCTGCAGTACTATGTGGGTACCGTATAAACCGATAAAGCAAAGACTGGTAAAGTAGAGGATATCGCGTGAATCAACAATCCCCTTGGATATATTCTCAAAATGGGCTCCCACGCCCAGGTAATGAAAAATATTCAGGGTGTTTGTGGGTAAAAATACCAACATTTTGTCTAGTAGTGTCAGACAAAAGCAGATGGCCATGCCGATGATAAAAGCGACAATTTGGTTGCGGGTCAGTGACGATGCGAACAGACCAGCGCTGGCAAAAACGGCGCCCAACAAAACGGCACCCGCGTATCCACCGACAACCGGTCCCCAATCCAGATCACCCATAAAGGAAATACAAACAGGATAGGCCAGGGTGGGGATAAGCATGGCCCCGATAAAACAGACGGCCGCAAAAAACTTGCCGAGGATGACATCTGTATGCGTGAGCGGCAGGGTCAGCAGGGTTTCATAAGATCCGATATTTAGCTCTTCGGCAAACAAACGCATGGTGACGGCTGGTACCACAAAAGAAAAGATAAACGGGAGTAAGTTAAAAAAATTTCGCAGGCTGGCCTGATCAAATAAGAAAAATGTCGTAAAGAAGAACCACCCGGTGACCAGCAGAAAAATTGAGATCACGATATAGGCGATGGGAGATACAAAATAGGTTTTAAACTCTTTGAGGAATACATGTATAAACCGATGCATGTCAATTCTCCTTGGTTAGTTCACGGAAAATGGCTTCAAGGGATTCGGTCTGCTGGGAAAACTCGTACAGATTCCAGTCGGTGGCCTTGATCCGGCGATATAGCTCACTGCGGATATCCGGCCCCGCACCATAAACCAGATCGATTATCAACCGCTGATTTTCTTCGAGAACCAGATCGACGGTTTGAACACTCTCGATATTTTTAAGCTCATTTTTAACGGCATCAAAAGTGGCGCCTTCCAAATCAATTCGGATACGACGTTTTTCCCCGGCGGCATTGCGTAGATCATCTGTGCCACCGTCGGCCACAATCCGGCCCAGATGGATGATCATAATTCGATCGCAGGTGGCTTCCGCCTCGGTTAGAATATGAGTGGAAAGAATGACCGTTTTTTCCCGACCAATCCGGCGGATGATTTCCCTTATTTCGACAATCTGGTTGGGATCGAGCCCGGAGGTCGGCTCATCGAGGATTAAAATCTCCGGATCTCCCATCATGGCATGGGCCAGGCCCACCCGTTGCTTATATCCTTTGGACAGGACACCGACGGATCGATGCATGACTTCGTTTAGCCCGCACAAATTGGCTATGTCACGGATCCGGTTTTGTTTCTCGCCAGGGTCGATTTGGCGAATATCGGCCACAAAATTCAGATAATCATATACGATCATCTCGTGGTACAACGGTGCCGATTCGGGAAGGTACCCCATCAGTTTTTTGATCTTAAGGGGGTTTTCATCAATGGCAAGATCTTTGATGCGGATGCTGCCATCGGTAGGCTGCAAGTACCCGGTTAACATCCGTAAGGTTGTCGTTTTGCCGGCCCCATTAGGGCCCAGCAACCCGAGAATTTCACCCCGATGGATATCGAAATTGATCTGGTTGACGGCGCAAAAGTCATGGTAATATTTTGTTAGATTTTCAACATGAATCATGGGTGCTCCTTATTCAATCTGCCGGGAGTAAACATGGTATACGACCAGGCCCTTTTTCTCCGACTCCTAAATAAATTCGGTCGGGTTTTATATGAAAAAGGTAGAATTTTGTCAAGACCGGTACGTCGTGAAGCGGAAGCATAAATTTTTTGAATAGCCCTTGAATAACAAGGGGCGAAACCGGCATTTTTAAAAAATCAACGATATCGAGGGTTTATTCGTGGCTGTCTTTAATTTATAAGGGCCGTCTCCAAAAGAGTTGATCTATATGAAGGGCTCAAGGGGTCAAGGATTCAAGTCAAATGCTTAAGAAATATAAATAGTTATACGGTTGGGAAAAAACGTATAAGCTTTGTTTGCATTTATAAAATAAGGAAACGTTTTCCAAAAGATAAAATGTACGGTTTCTCCATATTGCTTATGGTTCAGCCTGTGAACTGGAAACCCAAACGATGATATCTGGGGATTTGGGTCTTGTGAAAAAAGAGAGGTTTCAGAAAATAAGAGCAGAGATCGGGGATGTCTTTGATGATGCTGAATGCGATGATCAAATTCCTAGAAAACAAACGCTTGAATCCTGGACTCGTTGGATCCTTTCTCCTAACTAATTGGGAAAAGAACCATAAATAAATGTCCCTTAGTTGGATTTAATCATAACGAGATTAGGGGGTGGGGGGTTGGGTCTAGCCGGCAGGGGAGGTAATTTTCACGCGATTTCCCAGTTTAACTGAAATTAAACTTTAGCCGGCATTTAAATTTTGCTATGATTATTTCTTATGACACGAGATTGCCCACATTGCACTACTCAAAATACTAAAAAAAAACCCCGGTGCCAGTCATGCGGTCTAACGGATAATCTGAATGGTCGGAAATACTGTTCCGTTGAATGTCGTCAGGAATTACGCCGTCAACTGAATCGTCGCACCGGTTTGCTAAAAGCGATTAATACGCAGTATGCTACCTTTTATTTTACTGGGGCATTGATCATTTTAGATGTGCTGGTATTCAGCTCGGATCGGATATTTAGTTATCTTTATTCTCGATCCAAAAGAGGCAAACCGGCGGACGATTTCATCCTTCTGGCCAACCGGTTGGGTCGTGATTGGTGGGAAGAGAGGAACCGGACGAAGAGACGGTACCTAGCCACCCGCCATCTTCTCGATAATGCCACTTCCAATGGTAACACCATGGGTTCGGTTACGCCATCGGAATTTAAAAAGCCGGCTTTAAGGAAAGACATCCTCGTTTGCCTGGATTTGAGCCGGACCGACCTGACATCACCCGATGCCTTGAATATCATCAAGTCGGCCTTCAGAAAGCAGGCCATGATGGTGCATCCGGACCGGGGGGGACGCGCCGAATCTTTTCACCGGATTCATGAGGCGTACCATCAGCTAATCACCTGGGCTAATCGTCCGGTGTTTACACGGCGACGCGGGTTTCCCGATAAATGGTTCTACGATGGCGTTACCAATCGCTGGGTTCAACCCACACCGGTATGGAAGAGATCACGAGAGAGAAAATAGAAGACTTTAACCTAAATTGAGCGATTTTTTAGGAAGCTATGTGCCGAGATATTGAGATGATAAGGCTTTTAAAAAACGCAGTCATACCCATTGGATATGGCGAGTATTTTTGTGAGCCTTAGCGCTCAATAGATTGGTGCAGAGTGATTAAAAAATCGCTCAATTTAGGTTTAACTTTCACAAATACCAATCAGCCGGTCAGCCAGGAATAAGCGTATCCGGAAGACGCGGCCACGAGTCGATATACGGGGCATTAGGCGGGCTGTGCCACGGGCTGATTGAGAGCAAGGAGATGACATGAATGAAAACGCGAAAGCCATGGTTTTGGCTGCATTTATCGGAGATGCATTGTCGCTAGGGGTCCATTGGGTATACAACACAAATGTGATTGATAAAAAATATGGTCGGGTGATCGATATGCTGGCGCCCAAGCTAGCGTCGTTCCATCGCGGTAAAGTTGAGGGCGAATTTACCCATTATGGAGATCAGACCCTGCTTTTACTGGAATCCATCGCCTCCGATAATGGTTTTGACCTGAATCGGTTTGCCGATGAGTGGCGCGCTTTTTTCGAAGAATATGAGGGATACATTGATGGGGCAACTAAAGCTACCCAGGCAAATTTTAAGGCCGGTAAAAATGCGGATACCGCCGGGTCCGATTCGGAAGATTTAGGTGGCGCCGCGCGTATTGCCCCACTGGTTTATGTGTATCAAGACGATCCCAATCACCTCATCCAGGCCGTCAAAACCCAAACAACTATGACCCATGATGGCCCGGAAATCGCTGCAACGGCCGAGTTTTTCGCTCGAACGGTTTTGGCGGTTTTCGATGGTGAGGCGCCGCACACGGCCATGGAAGGGGTGATGGAGGTTTATTTTAACCGGCCCCCATTTAACAAATGGGTTCCTCAAGGGCTGGATAGTGCAGCCACCGATTCGAGAACTGTCATCAAGAATTTTGGCCAAATGTGCGAAGTCGAGGCCGCTTTTCCGTCGACAGTGCATCTGGTTGCCCGGTACCAGGAAGATTTTGAGGAGGCATTGGTAAAAAATATTATGGCCGGCGGCGACTCGGCCGCCAGGGGGTTGGTGACGGGGATGATCCTCGGGGCGTATCATGGGATGGATGCAATTCCGAAAAGGTGGTTGAATAATCTAAAAGCCTATGATCGAATCATTGCGCTGCTTGACCGGATTGACCCCGGCACACCTTAGCCCCGTCCGGTATTTTGCCCAATCATATGATAAACAGCACTCAAACTGGGAAAAACCGGTTAAATAGGGCCTTTTTAAGGGCTTATGATCGATTTTTGAAGATTCGTGGCCATCCCCGCGAGATTGCCCTGGGCCTTGCCCTGGGACTGTTTATCGCCATGTCTCCGTTTATGGGGTTGCAAACGGCCATGGCCGTGTGTTTGGCGGCTCTGTTCAAATGGAACAAGATCTCAGCGGCAATAGGGGTATGGCTCAGCAATCCACTTACCGCTCCGGTGATATACAGTGCAACCTGGTTCGTGGGTTCTAAGATCACGGGGATCACCCTGACGGATAACATGTTCCAGATGTTTAGTTTTAAGGCCACCCTTCAGCTCTTGCATAAAACACCCGCCATTTTATCGACTCTGACGATCGGCGGAATTATCATAGGCATACCCGCGGCGATTGTAACTTATTATATTGCTTTTGGAATTGTTAAAAAATACCAGGAAGAGGTTCGGGAAAAACTAAAAGCACGGAAAGCCCGTCGGAAAAAGAAAAGAGATAATAGGAAAAAGAAAAGAGATAATCGGAAAAAGAAAAAAACGAACTCGAAATAGTGGTCAAGATGATGACCATGAAACAGTCGATCCTATCCCAAAAGGCATGATCTCTCTATGGCATCGTCTCTATCTGGAAGCCGTTTATCGGGTCAGTTGATATTTTTTTACGGCCCGATTGTGAGCGGCGAGATGGGTGGAGAAATGGTGTGTTCCATCCTTTTTTGATACAAAGAAAAGGTAATCCGTTTTTTCAGGAAATAGGGCGGCTTTAATGGCTTCAGCCCCTGGGCTGGCGATGGGACCCGGCGGCAGGCCGGTATTCAGATAGGTATTGTAAGGCCCGGGTGTATGAAGGTGTTTACGGGTCAGGTTGCCGTCGAAATTAGGGATACCGTAAATCACGGTGGGATCGGTTTCCAGTCGCATCCTTTTTTTTAGCCGATTATGAAAGACGGAGGAAATCAGTGCCCGTTCACCGGGATCACCGGTCTCTTTCTCGATGATGGATGCCAATGTCAATACTTGATGAAGGGTAAATCCCGACTGTCGGGCCGCCGCTTCCCAGGCTGCTGTGAATGTTGATTTTAGTTCACCAACCATGGTGCCGATAATCTTCGCCGGTTCAACTGCTCGGGGAAAATGATATGTGTCTGGAAACAGATATCCTTCAAGGGAAGGGGCGTCGATTTTTAAAGATTCGATCAGCTTAGGATCATTAGCGGCGGCTAAAAAATCATCAGCCTTAGCGAACCCGGCCGTTGCAGCCGACTGGGCGATTTGCTCGAGATTATAGCCCTCAGGCACGGTTAACCGGTGAAGAATTACTTCCCCGTTAGTAAATTTGGATAGGATTTCCCCTGGCGACAAGTTGGAAGACAGGCGGTATTCCCCTGCCTTGATCCGCTTGTCCTGTTTTTGTAATCGGGCAAGCAGTCGAAATTTGAGTGGAGAGTGGATGATCCCCAAATCCGTCAGGCGACGGGTAATTGAGCGGAAACTGTCTCCCGGGGCAATGGTGAAAATCGATGCATTTGCATTTCCGGAATCCGAATCAACCGGAGCTTGGCTATAATGCTTTAAACCGGATAATAGAAGAAACCCGATAACCACACCCAGGCAGGCGGTCGCGACAATGGCAGCGAAAAATTTTAGGGATCGATGTATCACGGTAGTTGGCATGAAACTGGATGGATGATTTCGAAGAAGACGTGAAAGATCCAATATGATACTCAGGGCCGCTTGTCAAATTTTCCGAACCACCGGCGGGGATGAAATCATTTTTTCCCGCCTTTTCACATTATCAACCCCGCTATATTTCCCTTAATTTTGGATTCAATTTAAGGGACTCAATTTTGTCGATAGCTTGACCCTTGAAATAGGTAAATTCCAAGCCAATCCGGTAATACCGCTGCTGTTCGTCGGTTGTGAATGGTTTGTTCCATACCACGCGGCCCCTGGCTGATATCGGATACCGAAAGGCCGGTGCCACGATGGCAATATCGTACTCTTTCTTATTACTGAGTTTTTTTGAGGAGATCGCCTGAATACCGGCGGTACTTAAGTTAACCAGTGAAAGATGGTGGAGTTCTTTACCAAAAAGACCTAGAATGCCGTTGGATTTAAGTTGGACTCGGCAGTTTAATATTTGAAAGCGTTTATTATTTCTTTTTCCAATTATGGGTTTTGTGGGCATGTTATTATCCCCCATCGATTAGTCTGTCTATTTAAATCACAAATCGCGGGTAATTTCAAGATGAAAATTTAAGGCGAAGAGCCAGCATGGACTGATAATCTAAAAACGTAAATGTAATTTGCCTTACCTGCAATAAGAAAGGGCAGGGGCTTTTAACTCCACCGTTTCCGATATAAATGTGACCCGAACTTGTTTATTGTCCCACTCGGGGAATGGGAGAAAACCCCTCGCCTTTAGGCGTAGACTTTTGTTTAATTTTTGATGCTGCCGCAAGGATTCAAGGGGTCAAGGGTTCAAGGATTCAAGCAAAGGCTTGGATGGTCTTTTGACCTGACCCCTCGAACCCTTGGGTCCTTGGACCCCAAGCCTTCGACTCTAGCTGAAGGTAGTTGACTTAGCCGATATTGACTATTTTCTCTCTATTATTAATACAGTTGAAATGGTTAATATGTCATATAGTTAAATCATTTATGGGGCTTAGGGGAATCGATCCTGAAACCAAAAAAATAGCAGATGCATTTACCTTTTCGGAAAATTTAAGTATGACCATGATGTAATTGCCAAACAGGTATACCCCGATTGAGCGAAAGTAAAGGTTAGAGATCCGCCTTTGGAGGGATGCCTCAGATACAAGGCATCAAGGGTGACGCTGTCCGCCAAAGACCTCTGGCGGACCGCGAACCCTTGATAACGACGTAGGTGAGTTATGATCGGCTTTCCTACCGGACCGCTATCGCGGGGGCCGAAAGGCCAACAAAATGAGATTGTTTTGTGATTAACTATCTCATTTATTGAAGCATTATGGAACTTTAACCGAATTGAAGATTTTTAGTACAAATTAAAATACTTAAGTTGAGTTTCTCATTTTGTTTACACTCGTTTGGGGTTATAATAACCCGTATGACACCTAAAGTAAGGAAACGACGATGGTCAATGGAAAAATTGAAATTTCGGAAGATGGAAAACTTGACGTGCCGGATCAACCCAGGATCCCATTTATCGAAGGTGACGGCACCGGTCCCGATATCTGGGGTGCTGCCCGGATGGCTTTAGACGCTGCCGTAATTAAAGCCTATGGGAACAGCAGAACCATCGAATGGGTGGAGGTTCTGGCCGGCGAAAAAGCTTTTAACCGGATCGGCGAATGGCTTCCCGATGAGACCGTGGCCGCTATCCAGGCACATCATGTGGCCATCAAGGGCCCGTTAACAACGCCGGTTGGCAAAGGGATTCGCAGTGTCAACGTGGCCCTGCGTCAAATCCTCGATCTTTATGCCTGCATTCGGCCGGTCAAATACATCTCCGGGATTCCCAGCCCAATGAAACATCCCGAACAGGTGGACATGATTGTTTTCAGGGAAAATACGGAAGATGTCTATGCCGGCCTCGAATGGGAGGCCGGCACCAAGACAGCGGGTAAAATAATCGAGTTAATCCAGTCGGAGACCGGCAAAACGGTCCGTTCCGATTCCGGCATCGGTATCAAGCCCATCAGTCGTACCGGCAGTCGGCGGTTGGTCAAAATGGCCGTGGATTACGCGATCCGACAGGGGAAAAAAAGCGTCACGCTGGTGCACAAAGGCAATATCATGAAATTTACCGAAGGGGCGTTTCGGTTTTGGGGGTATGAAGTGGCGACGGAGGATTTCGGTGATCGGGTTGTAACTGAATCCGATTTATGGGATCACTACAAGGGCGATATTCCCGAAGGGCGGGTGGTGATTAAAGATCGCATTGCCGATGCAATGTTTCAGCAAATTTTGCTACGGCCCGCTGAATACGATGTGTTGGCCACACCCAACTTGAATGGTGATTACATATCCGATGCCCTGGCCGCCATGGTGGGTGGACTCGGTATGGCGCCCGGCGCCAACATCGGGAGTACGTGCGCACTTTTTGAGGCGACCCACGGTACGGCACCCAAATATGCCGGCAAGGATAAAGTCAATCCCGGCTCGCTGATCTTATCCGGTGCCATGATGCTCGACCATATCGGTTGGGTCGAAGCCGCCGAGCGAATTCGAAAGAGCCTGAAAGAGACAGTGGCACAGAAAACTGTCACCTACGATCTGGCGCGCCAAATGGATGGGTCCAAGGAAATAAAATGCTCTGAATTCGCCCGGGCCATGATCGAAAATATGTAGGCGGTTGACCCGCTGGCCGGTTAGCCGGTTTGCACATGTGCAGGGGATTAAATCGATCGGCTCACCGATATAAGGGGGCTAACAGGTAGAACGGGCCACCCGGTAAAAGGACCAACAGACTCACATGAAAGAAGGCGTCATGAAAAAAGAAGATTTTATTGGCAAGATAGATATCTCCGGTAAACCGTATACATTTTATGATATTCATCAACTGGCGGAAAAGAGAGCCGTGGATATCGAACGACTACCTTTTTCGATTAAAATTCTGGTGGAGAACCTACTCCGGCACCTGGATGGACGCGTCGTCTCGGAAGGTGACCTGATGAGTATCGCCGGATGGCAGAAGCAATATGCTTTTCCGGTTGAAATTCCTTACCATCCTGCCAGAGTCCTCATGCAGGACTTCACCGGGGTACCGGCAGTGGTGGACCTGGCAGCCATGCGGGACGCTATGGCCACCATGGAGGGTGATCCCAACAGGATCAATCCGCTGGTACCGGTTGATTTGGTCGTGGATCATTCCGTGCAGGTGGACTATTACGGCACCGCTGACTGTCAGCATCTTAACGTGGCCAAGGAATACGAGCGGAATGGCGAGCGTTACGCCCTGCTCAAATGGGCTCAGAAGAGTTTTGATAATTTTAGTGTGGTTCCACCTCGCTCCGGCATCTGTCACCAGGTAAACCTGGAATATCTGGGGCAGACTATTGTCACCGCAGAAGTGGATGGAAAAACGATTGCCTATCCCGACACGCTGGTGGGTACCGATTCTCATACGACCATGATCAACGGCATCGGCGTGATGGGGTGGGGGGTTGGTGGGATCGAGGCCGAGGCAGTCATGCTCGGCCAACCTTACTACATGTCGATCCCAGAAGTGATCGGTGTCCGTTTGATCGGAGAATTGAAACCAGGGGTGACCGCCACCGATTTAGTTCTGAGGGTGACCGAAATGCTTCGGGCATACGAGGTCGTGGAGAAATTTGTCGAGTTTTTCGGCCCTGGAATGAAACGGCTTTCGGTGCCTAATCGGGCCACAATCGCTAACATGAGCCCGGAATACGGGGCCACCATGGGCTTTTTTCCGGTGGATGAAAAAACGCTGGATTACCTGAAAATGACCAATCGTAGCGACCGAGCGGAAATTGTCGACGTGTACACGCGTGAACTCGGCCTCTTCTATAGCGGTGAAAGTGATCCTGAATATACCGATGTGGTAGAGCTGGATCTCTCTACCGTGGATCCGGCCGTGGCTGGGCCGGCTCGGCCCCAGGACCGTATCCGGCTGGGTGATCTTAAGGAGTCATTTGCTCATATCATCGGCTGCGAATACCCGCGCAACACGGACGCCAAACATTTCGCCACTTTCCTTGACGAATCGGGTTGCAAAACGAAACGGGCCAAGCGTTGCATTCCCGTCAGCCAGCGGTTTTTCGATGTGGAGCTACATGGCAAACAAGCGCGGATCGGCGACGGCAGCATCGTTATCGCCGCAATTACCTCGTGCACCAACACATCCAACCCATCGGTGTTGTTGGGTGCCGCGCTTTTAGCCCATAACGCCGTTCACAAGGGCCTGCGGGTGCCATGGTATGTGAAAACCTCTCTGGCTCCTGGGTCCAAAGTGGTAGACCGTTACCTGAAAGATTCAGGATTAACACCCTATCTTGAAGCATTGGGGTTTCATACGGCTGCTTTCGGGTGTACCACCTGTATTGGCAACAGCGGCCCCCTGGACCCGGATATTGAAACAATTATTGCCGATAAAGATCTGAATGTGGCCGCGGTACTCTCGGGAAATCGCAATTTTGAAGCTCGGATCCATCAACTGATTAAATCCAATTTCCTGGCCTCACCCATGCTGGTGGTGGCTTTCGCCCTGGCAGGCCGTATCGATGTCGATTTTTACATGGAACCCGTGGGTATCGACCCCAACGGCACGCCGGTATACTTAAACGAAATTTGGCCTACCAATGAAGCGATTCAGGATCTGGTCAGCACCCATGTGAAAAAAGAATTTTTTGCCACTGAATACGGTCGGGTTTTTAGAGGCGACGATTATTGGCGGGATCTTGTCGTGACGGATCAAACCACTTTCGCCTGGGACGCGGCATCTTCCTATATTAAATTACCGCCATATTTCGAGGATTTTACCACTCAACCAGTCAAACCCGTCGATATCATCAAGGCCCGGGCATTATTGACCCTGGGAGATAGCCTCACTACCGACCATATTTCACCGGCCGGGGCCATTGCCGAAAGTTACCCTGCCGGCCGTTACCTGATTAATCAGGGGCTGACAAAGGCTGAATTCAATTCTTATGGCTCCCGCCGAGGAAATCACGAAGTCATGATGCGGGGGACCTTCGGAAATATTCGGATTAAAAACCAACTGGTCGAAGGTAAAGAGGGCAGCTTTACAATTAAATTTCCCGAAAATAAAGAGATGTCTGTCTACGAAGCCGCAGTTGCCTATCGGTCCGAAGGCATACCACTGGTGGTTTTGGGTGGTCGGGAATATGGCACCGGCTCTTCCCGCGACTGGGCTGCCAAGGGCACCCACCTGCTGGGCGTCCGGGCAGTCATTGCCCGCTCTTTCGAGCGGATCCATCGAAGCAACCTGGTGGGAATGGGTGTTCTCCCGCTGGTTTTTAAAGACGATAAGGGGTACCAAGACCTCGGGCTGGATGGTACGGAATCATTCTCAATTGCCGGAATCGAGGACTTAGAGCCTAGAAAAACATTGGATGTGGAGGCCGTAAGGGTGGACGGTACGGCGATAACCTTCGAAGTGGTCGTCCGGCTGGACACCGAGGTGGAAGTGGACTACTATCATCATGGTGGTATTTTACCGTATGTACTCAGGAAGATGCTCGCCGGATGAACCATCGAACGATTTGAAAGGAAGACATCCATGGAACGATGCCGACTTGTTTTAACAGGATCGGGCGGTCAGGGCGTAATCACCGCCGCCATTATTCTGGCGGAAACGGCCGTCTTGCATGAAAATCTTAATGCCGTCCAATCCCAGGCGTATGGTCCGGAGGCCCGGGGCGGCGCCACCCGTTCAGATGTGATCATCTCCAAAGAACCGATTAACTTTCCCAAAGTGTATCAACCCAATGTCCTGATATGTTTAACCCAGCTGGCATATAACAAATTCTACCCTATAATCCGACCCGGTGGGCTGCTTGTCACTGACTCGCGGTTTGTCGATATCGAACGCAAGGCGGACGCTGTTCAAAAACAGTTGCCAATGTACGAGACGGTCATGGAAAAGATCGGCAAGCCGATCGTTTTTAATATCTGCATGCTGGGTGCCGTGGTGGCGTTGACCGAGCTGGTCCGGGTCGAGTCGGTACGGAAATCCCTGAAGGACCGGATCCCGTCTGGATTTCTCAAGATGAACTATCAATCCCTGGATATCGGCCTATCACTCGGCGAGGCGGCCAAGAACTAGGAAATCAGTAAGAAAATTGGCCTTTTATCCTTCCTATGTCTCGGCAGTTGGCATGTCCCATATTGCCGAGTCCGTTGCCGGATTGTATATTCACATCCCCTTTTGTTTAAAAAAGTGCCCCTATTGCGACTTCTATTCTATTACTGATTTGTCTAAAAGAGAACGCTATATCCAGGCGTTGAAATCCGAAATGGAGTTGACTCGGGAGACGGCCTATTCATTCGACACGATTTATCTGGGCGGTGGAACGCC
>Ga0316198_10000008_pt1 | contig 79355 bp, 78 predicted proteins | sample OudBieAanoxic_MG_FD_204935 | JGI IMG/M metagenome (GOLD analysis project Ga0316198, IMG submission 204935) | Coastal sediment microbial communities from Oude Bieten Haven, Netherlands - site A anoxic | ecosystem: Environmental > Aquatic > Marine > Coastal > Sediment | place: Netherlands... | reverse complement strand
GATGGCAAGGCATACGAAAAGCGAAAAAGCGGAGCATATTCAATGATATGTGAGCATTTTGAGCTTTTCGTATAACGCCGCCAGCGGGCCTTAGATGAGGTTTTGAAACCGCTTCTAGATTACTTGACCCGCTTCAGCGTCGTCGTGCAGTTCGTCACCGCCGATCCCCCGACATTGAAAACAACGCCAATTTCAGGCTGCCCCTTTTGGGGTTTCACCCCAATCGGCTCGCCGATCAGCTGTTTATAGGCCAGGGCATGCATGGAAGTGCCGGTGGCGCCAACCGGGTGACCTTTGGATTTCAGGCCTCCGGATAGATTGATGGGGCAGTCGTCATCGGGTGTATATCTGCCTTCAACAAAATCCCATCCGCCCCGGCCATCCCTGGAGAGTCCCAGGGCTTCGACGCTGAGAATCTGATTGATGGTGAAACAATCGTGCACTTCGGCAAAATTCACGTCTTTGATCGAGATGCCGGCTTCATCAAATGACTTTTGAATCGACCGCTTGCCCGCGATGAGTTCGTGCATGTTGGGACGGACATTTTCCGGCAGTCTTTCCGTGGCCTGACCGATCCCGGCGATTTCCACTACGCGATTACTGACGGATTTGGCATCATCGGTGGGCACAACGACCAGGGCTGCCGCACCATCGGTCACCAGGGAACAATCGTGAAGTCTTAATGGGGGGGCGATCATGGGATTGCTGCCCTTGCCCTGATCGGGAAGATTTAAAATGGCTTCGGCCGTGGTGAGACCCAGCCGGTCCGGTGGGCTCCCTTTGCTGAAATGGGCCAGGGGATTTTCAAATCCATTGCGGTAGCATAACGCCGATACGGCGGCCAGCATTTGGCGTAATTCCTCGTCGGTATATTGATAATGCGCCTGATACCCCTTGGCATATTCGGCAAACAGTCCGGGGAAGGTCATCCCTTTGGAACCTTCTGTCGGCCAATGGGAAGAGCAGGCCAACACATGGGTCATATCCTTGGTGGCAAGCAGATTCATTTTCTCGACCCCGATCACCAGGACGCGTTTAAATCTGCCTGATTCGATACCATACACGGCGTTATACAAAGCCACCGAAGATGAAGCACAAGCACCTTCGGTCCGTGTCGTAGGAATGAATCGCAATGCCTCGGGCGCCACTTCCAGGCCCAGCGGACCGACATGTTCCTGATTGATGAACATGGAAGGCGAACAGGAGCCGATCCAAATCCCGTCAATTTCCTCGGGTTCAAGACCGGCATCTTTTAGAGCGCCCTGGCCGGCCTCGATCAGCAATTCATAGTACGATTTGGTGTCCTTAATTTCTCTGGTTTCTCTGTTTTTCTCAACAAACGCACCGAATTTGGTGTTATAAGCGCCGATAATACTGACTTTACTCATAAATCCTCCTTGATCCGTTTGGTGGCTTATTGACCGGAAAATATGGGGTTATTGATTATTAACGATTGTGGATGCATACCTTAGGCGGGCTACCGATCCAACGGGCCAATCGGCTAACCTCTAATTTCAGATGAAGCCCGATCATCTGGGCGGAAACACCTAATTATTTTCCATATGCTTCCCGCAACTCCTTTTTAAGAACCTTTCCAAGGGCATTCCTTGGAAAATCATCCTTAAAAACGAGTCCGGATACGCGCTGGTATTTGGCGACTTTTCCATTTAACCATTCTTTTAGTCCATCTTCAGAAATTGTTGCGCCTTTGTACATAATCGCCAGGGCCAGTGGGGTCTCGCCCCACTTTTCATGGGGAATGCCGATGACGGTGCAATCCTGGACATCCGAGTGTTTGGCTAAAACTTCTTCGATATCGCTGGCAAAAATATTGATCCCCCCGGAAATAATCATATCCTTCTTGCGATCGAGGATATATAGAAAGCCGTCTTCATCGAGTTTTCCCATGTCACCGGTTTTCAGATACGTTTTCCCATGTTCATCCTGCCAAATTGCTTCTTCTGTCTTATCGGGCAGATTGAAATACTCGGGCATGAGAAACGAAGAAAAACCGATGATCTCCCCGGCTTTTCCCGGAGGAAGCAGGTTGCCCTCCTCATCAATAATACCAACATCCCAGCCGACCGGCGGGAGGCCGATGGAAGCTGTTTTTTTCTGCATGTCTTCTGGTTTCAGTGTGGTGGCCACGCCTTCGGTGAGGCCCCACAATTCTACCAGTTCGCCGGGGAATTTTTCCAGTACCGCATCCTTGTCCTGTTTAAGGAAGGGCGACCCGGCTGACAACCAGATTTTCATGGAGCCTAAATCATACCGGTCAAGCTCAGGATGATCGAGGAGCATCTTAAATTGGGTAGGCACCATGAAGGTGTGGGTGCACTTTTCTTCCTGGACCTGTTGTAAAAAAATATTGGTATCATATTCGGGCATGATAATCAGAGTTCCGCCCACGAACATGGTGGGTAGAAACGTGAGCCAGGTACCGTTGGCGTAAAGAGACGTCGGGACGATGGTACGTGCGCCAGAGTCAACTCTGAAATCAATGGCAAACATGGCGGCAAACTGAAACCGGTTATGGTGTGTGTGCAGAATTCCCTTGGGCACGCCGGTGGTACCCGAAGTATACATGATGTTAAATGGATCTTCGTAAATCATCTTTATTCTCGGCTCGGTATCCTCATTGCTTGCCACGAAGCTGTCATAAGCCTGCCACCCATCAACCGCCGCACCGACGATAAAGGTCCGTTCCGGTGTAATTTTTGTCAACGCGGGTCGATACATATCAATCTCGCGGCTAAGATGCTCGGCGGTGAAAAGAAAACGAGAACGCGAGTCGCTGATCATACGGGCCAGTGAATTTCCCGGCACCATGGATGATAGGGGCACGATGACACCGCCAGCCTTTATCGTGCCGAACAGGATCTCCAGCATTTCGATACTGTTGGTCATCAGCATGCTGACCTTGTCACCCTTGTTCAGACCCAGACGAATCAGCCCATTGGCAACCCGGTTGACCCGCTGGTTGAATTGGCGCCAGGTCACCCGGCGATCCCCACAAACAAGGGCCGCTTTTTCGGCCCGCCATTTGGCATGACCTGCCATTACATCTGTCAAGATCACATCCGGGTTATCGAAACGTTGCATTGTTCATCTCCTTGATCGCCATTTTCACATGTATTAAAATTCCGTAAATGAAAAAGACACCCTCATATCCCCATATAATGATCAGCAAAAGGTGTACCAATAAATCGCTACTGATGTGCGGAGACAAAAAGCGTTGATAGTAAAGCATTCCAGAGAGGTAATGAAAAAGAATTTTAATTTTTAAATCTGATCCAACATAACAATTTGTAGTATTTTTGCTACATATGGAAAAGTTGATACACCGTCATACCATGCAAAACAAAAAGCGTTCACAGATGGGCCGGGAGGCGTTGATCAGTTAATCCAATTTTTTTTAAAAACCTCATAGACCACATGCCGATCGGTGTCATCGTCCTCGATTCTGATGGTTACACCCCGATTGAGCGAATGTCGAGGATGCCCCAGATACGCGGAATGGCGACGCCTCCTATCTTATAGGTGGCGATATGGACGATGGCGGTCTCGGGGCACTGGGGCAACAAAATACCCACCCGGTCGCCCCGATTTATCCCGGCAGCGTTCAGGGCATTAGCAAATTGATTGGATAATTTGATAAAATCGTCGAAAGTGTAAGTCTTTACCTCACCATCTTCCGTTTCGTAAATCAAGGCCGCACGATTTTTCACAGCGGTATGTTTATCGCAAATATCCACACCGATATTGTAGTATTCGGGAATCCGCCAGGAGAAGGCCTGACAAACTTCCCGATAGGTATTTGCCCGGGTTAGCATGGGTGAGTTCCCTTAACGGTTTTCCTGTTTTCCCGTTTAACCGTATTCCGGTTGCTTATACGGACCAACCGACTAACGGGCTAACCGACCCACGGGTAGTACACCGATCCACCAGATACATGATAGAGCGATAATAAATGCCGCTGTGCAAGGATAGGCCGATCTCACAGGTACGGCTGTTAGAGTAGCCCGCCGTGCAAGTGTTCCCTACCGCTTCACGTAAATCGGCCAAAGCGGCCGCGTTCAGCTCAGGGTGAGTGAAACCGCGATCGCCGGCAAACCCGCAACAGTCCACCCGTTCCGGTACGATCACTTCCCGAGCACATGCCCGGGCCGTGGTCAGAAATTTACCCTCCAGCCCCATTTTTCGTGTACTGCAGATTGGATGCAGTGCCACCGTCTCTTCCACTGGCATAAAGGCAAGGCGTTGCAAAAGAAAATCATGGATAAACTCCGCCGGTTCGAACAGCTGCAACCCGTTCATCACCTGACGCATCCGATACAGGCAAGGACTGGTATCGCATAGAATCGGATATTTTCCGTCACGGGAGACCGATATAAGTGCCCGCTCCAATTCGACCGCTTTGCGGTCGGCCTGGTCAATAAAGCCCTTACTCTCAAAAGCCATGCCGCAACACAGTTTGTCCATATCGTCGGGAAAAATCACGGTGAAACCGGCCCGTTCCAGCACACGCACAGTGACTTCGGGCAGTGGTTCTTTATGGGGATCCCCCCTGGCCGGTCCCATAGTGCGGTTTACACAAGCTGGAAAATAAACCACGCCGTCGTTGCCCTTTGAATTGGCCGTCCGAGGCGCTCTGCGAGGGGCGGCGGTGGGCATAAAGGGGTTCCATAAAGGCAATCGATCCCCGGACAGGTGGCGGGTCTGGGCAACTAGAATACTCATGGTTTCGGACCCTAAAAGCTTGTGGGTACCAGCGGCTGCTTTCAATCCGGTACGCATGGCGATTGTTACCGCTTCGAAATGATTGGCCACCCAGTCGGCCCGCTTTTGAAAGTGCAGGTTTAGCATATTCAGACGGCGCAGCGCCTTGGTTAATTCCCCGGTGTTGATATCCACCGGGCAGCTCAACGCACACAGGCCATCGGTGGCACAGGTGGCTTCACCCTGATAGTCATAGCCGTCGAGAATGGCGGCCAGCCGAGGGGGATTTTCACCTAGTGCCTTCAATCGGGAGATTTCCCGCTGGGCGACGATGCGCTGACGCGGGGTAAGACTCAAGTTTTTAGACGGACAGACCGCTTCACAGAACCCACACTCAATACACTTGTCCACAATGGCGTCGGTTGCGGGCAGGGGTTTGAGGTTTTCGATATGAACCTGGGGATTGGGATTCAGAATCACCCCCGGATTGAGAATGCCTTTGGGATCAAAGATCACTTTGATCTTTTCCATCAGTCGATACGCCTCGCGACCCCATTCCATTTCCAAATAGGGCGCCATGTTGCGACCCGTTCCATGTTCGGCTTTTAGCGATCCGTCATAGCGGTCTACTACCATCACACAAACCTCATGCATAAATGCACGGTAGCGCTCCACCTCATCGGCCAAGCCAAAATCCTGGGTGAACACAAAATGAAGGTTGCCTTCCAGAGCATGACCGAAAATGATCGCCTCGTCGTAATGATACTTGGCCATCAAGGCCTGAAGTTCCAGAGTCGCGGGTGCTAATTTGACAATTGGAAAGGCTACGTCTTCTATGATTACGGTGGTGCCGATTTGGCGGACCGCCCCCACGGCGGGAAAAAGTCCTTTGCGAATATCCCACAACCGAGTATATTCGGCGACCTTATCGGTAAATTCAATGGGGCGCGCCAGTGGAAGCGCCGTTAAAGACTGGGTTACCGTCTCAATCTGCTCAAATAAAACAGCCTGATCACCGGCCCGGGTCTCCACCAACAACGCCGTGGCGGTAGAAGACAGCGATTTGAGATACCCCGGCATGCCCGGTTTGGCTTCCACCGAACGCAGGGCCGCCCGGTCCATCAGCTCCACTGCCGCAACCGGCTCGGATTTCAATATGGTGGCCGCCTTACAGGCATTTTCGATATCGGGGAAAATCATCAGGGCCGAAGCCTTGTGAGCATGTTCCACCACGGTGTCATAGACAATTTCCGACATAAACCCCAGGGTCCCTTCGGAACCGATCATCAGATGATTGATGATATCAAAAGGATCCTCGAAATCCACCAACGCGTTTAAGCTGTACCCCATGGTATTTTTTATTCTGAATTTATGACGAATGCGGGCCGCCAGTTCGGTATTGGCGCGGACCTCCCGGCTCAGGGCGCTCAACGCCTCTAAAAGGTCCGGGTGGCTCAATGAAAATGCCTCGCGGCTTTCGGCATCGCCGGTATCCAACACGGTGCCGTCGGCCAGAACCACCCGCAAACTGCTGATGGTCTGGTAACTGTTCTGAGCCGTGCCGCAGCACATACCGCTGGCATTATTGGCGGCGATGCCGCCGATCATGGCGGCGTTAATGGACGCCGGATCAGGACCGATCTTACGACCGTAGGGTGCCAGGTAACGGTTGGCCTGGGCACCGATAATCCCTGGCTGGAGGCGTATCTTCGCACCGTCTTCCAAAACCGCCCATTGCTTCCAGGCATCGCCGCCGATTACCAGAACGGAATCGGTAACCGCCTGCCCAGACAAACTAGTGCCCGCCGCGCGAAAAGTGACCGGAATATCCAGCCGATGGGCAGCTTTTATGATCAAGGCGACTTCTTGCTCATTATCCGTTTTAATCACCAGCTTGGGGATCAGCCGATAAAAGCTGGCGTCGGTGCCATAGGCCAAAGTACACAACGGATCGAAGATCAATCGGGATGACGGTATATGCGCCACCAATTGATCTAACAGTGTCTGGTAAGATTCAGGCAGCATCAATCTTCCCTAACTATCACCACAAGTTCTTTGGGCCCATGAACGCCGAAAACCAGCGTAAATTCAATATCCGCCGTTTTGCTGGGTCCCGAAACGAGGAGCGCATTTGTGGGCATGCCCTGGGACCAGTTCTGCTCCTGCATGGCTTCCGACAGGGAGCCGTAAATCATTTCGGCATCGACAACGGCAATGTGAATCGGCGGCACCAGAGAGATCAGGCGCGGTTCCTGTGGCGTGGGCCACAGGATCAGCGCACCCCGGTCGGCAATGCCCCCCATGGTGGACGTAATGCCGGCATCGATATTGAACAACTCCTTCTTAAACGATTCCACTTTTTCGTCATAAGGTCTCAGACGGGCAACCCCTCTAGAAAATTTTTGGCCGGATTCTTCCAGATCTGATGCCAGCCATGTTCCAGGGCCGTAGAGCAGTGTGTCGATCTTTTTTGCCTGTATAATTTCCGTCAATTTCGATAACCAAGTGTCCCGTTTAACCCTGTATACCTCGGTGCGCACGGCCACCATCAGTGTGAAAAGCTCGGTGATCTTTTCCTCCAGGCTGAGAGCTGGCGATGTTTCCGGTAGAGGCATTTCCAGGGCGGGCGCATCGTCCAGCGCGGCCTCCAATCTTTCATATATACGAGCTCGGGTAGTGTCACTCATTTTCTACTCCTTCCTCGTGGACCCTTTGGTGAAGGGTTTTACGGGCATATCGGGGTACTGTTCGAATCCGCGTCCAATGCTTAAGGGGTCCGACCTTCGGCAGCCGGGATCCAATAATACCGCCTGCTCGCGCAGCCAACTCATTCGCAATGGGTACAGTGTTGATTAATTTCCACCCCTTCCAGACGACCCGTTCGGTGATCTGTTTCAAGTGATTCGATGCCGTTTTCCTGTAAGAATCTATTCAGATGCATCTCTTCCGAGACCATAGATTTACCCTTGACCAGGCGCGTTGCTTCGTGGGTACGCATAATGTCAAGGATCGTATTGTTGGCCTCGTCCGTTGTTTCGGCCCAGTGCACTTGAATGCCGTTGTCGATCAGATTACGCTCCAGCTGTTCCAATAGCTGCGGCAACCGGCTCAACGCATGACGTTTGATGGCGGCTCCCCGCGTTCTCAACGCTTCGATTTCAGATGGATCCGGGAAAACGCTCTTTCGCTTCTCGATCAAGGTATCCATGGCCTTGCGAAGATTCTTTCTCAACTGTCCGTTGGACAGCGCGCTGGTTACATTATATTTAAAATCAAATGTGGTTTGACTATCCATCGATTCGCTCCCATAAAAACTGTGCTAAATGAATGCCGGAGACTGCCAGCCCACGTTTTTCCATGGCCCCGGTAATGTTCATCAGACAGCCACAGTCTCCGCTGATGACACGATTGGCACCGGTTTGAAGAATGTCGTCTACCTTATCGGTAACCATGGCACCGGAAATTTCCGGCTGCTTGACAGCAAATGTTCCACCGAAGCCACAACATTCGGTTTCCCGTTCAAGAGGTACCAGGGTAACGTTGCCAAGCTGTGCCAAAAGCGCCTTGGCATCCTTGATCACCTCCATTTCCCGCAGGGCGTGGCAGGAAGAATGCCAGGTGACCGTTGTCGGTGGGCCTGTATCGATGAGTTGAACATCGAGTTCCCGGTGAAGGAATTGACCCAGCTCAAATATCCGGTCGGAAAACAACTGCACGGTAGCCTTTTCGGGTCTTCCGTCAAACAACGCCGGATAATGATATTTCATCATTCCGGCGCAGGACCCCGACGGAACAATGATCGGTAGAGGTTTGGGAAACAGCTGGACCTGTTTGTTAGCCACTGCCCGGGCCTCCTCAGGAAACCCGGAATTATAGGCCGGTTGTCCACAACAGGTTTGAGCTGGTGGATAGATTACCCGCACACCGAATTTTTGGAGTAAACGGATCGCTGCGATACCCGTTTGGGGAAACATGTTATCGACCAGGCAAGTGCCGAAAAAATAGACCGTTTGAAGTTTGGAAGGGTAGGAACGCATTGAAAACTCCCAGTATCGGGACCTTTGAAATTGACGAATTGTAAAATTAATAATACCAGAGACATGAAATTACAGCAAGCCGGATTAGATGAATTACTGGAAGTACGAATGGGACGGGAGTGCCGGGCGTTTGTCCCAACGACCCATAGGGGACCTTGAACAAAACATGCCGATTTTTCGAAAATATCTAAAGCCGTTTCACCGGTCCGGCCGCCACAAGATAGAGTAGGGCGGAATCTTGATTCAGGCCAAGCAATTTTTGAGCATCACAGTCATAGAGCGCGCCGATGCCGCAGCAGCCCAGACCCAACGCAGTGGCTCCCAGGTAGATCAGTTGTCCCAGGCGACCGGCATTGAGCATGGCGTAGCGGTAGCCCCGGGCACCGTAGTGGTCGTCAATGACCTTTAAATTGGCCATCAATAGAAAATGGACGGCCGCATTGTCCAGCCATCGCTGATCCAGGCACACTGATGTCATCGGTTCGATCAAATCGCCGGTCGTGACCTGCCCGAACCGTCGATTTTCAGGGTCGAGGAGGTAAAAACCGGGGTCGAAGCCATCGATATTTCCGGTGAGAAACCCCACGGCGAGACAAGCAAATCGATCGTCAACACCGCTTCTCCCATGCGACCGGCACAAAAGATCGAGCAATCGTATGAACGTCTTTTTTTCAAGCGTTCGATTGACGTAGTTTCTTTTTGAACGCCGATGTAAGACCGCTTGGGCGTGTGGTAGTTCGTGCTCGTCTGCGGTCGTATTTTGGACAAGAGCCCAGTCTGTCGCGGTGACACCAATGTGGCTTGACATCGATCCAAGCTTCCTAGCCGAAGCGGGAATGCAAATACCCTCCCGATGCATTTGCATCATGTCATCATAAACCACTTCGTTTTTGGATACGCCGCCGGCGGCGAGGATTTCAGGAGGCAAAGGGTTCACGTCCGGTTCAGCTTCCGCAACCGTCAACGGGCCGTTTAAGACATTGATGCAAACCAGGCCGACTTCCCGCTGATCATCCATACCCAAAAGGCGGCCCAGCTTATCATCTTCAAAATCGTAATGGCAGGTAAAGGCCAACTCCTGTGAAGCCAATACCAATACCAGGTTTTCCAGCAGATGCCCCGTATCCAGAAGCACATACCGATAGGCCCGGGCACGGTATTTCCAGGCGCTTCTAAAAAAGATTCCAGATAAGAAAAAAGAAGCCGTTGGCGGTCGATCTGTATCGGCGGTAACTCCCATTTCGGCCAGAAAATGAGCGAAGGCACCCTGCCTCAGCAAAGACAAGCCAAAATGGTCGGCACTGAAATGATATAGGCCCGGTTTCAGATCGGTAGCTTCGACAACCCCTGCGTATAATTCCGTGGGATATAGGGCGCCTGCTGATGCCTGGGCGCGAAAATAAAAATCCCCCCCCGCCTGTCTACTTTTCGCTGTAATGCCACCGCTAAGATATAACAATCGGGCCATCGAATCCTGATTTAGTGCCGCAGAACCGGATTGCGCTTTCGGTCCCGACACCAATGACCACAAGGACTTTTCGGGATATTGGGAAACAGGTGGAAATGCATGTGTCTCAATCCCGGAATATTTTTTAAACGGAAGAGGCTGGTTTTCCCAGTCCAGATAATGCCCACTCATTCGATTGCGGTCGTACGCGGTTTTCCAATGATAATCGGCGCCGGCTTGAATTATCGATTCATTATCCATATCATCCTCCATCATCGGGACATCATCTCCAGGTGACCCTTGGATCGTTTCTCAGCGGAAGCCGGTGATATTTGAATTTAGGATAGCCGACCATCATGGCGCCAAAGCAAACATGATCCTTCGGAAGGGCCAGTGCCGTTTGCAACGGCGGCCAGAAATTGGCGGCGGCATTGAAATACCCGGCCCAGCACGCCCCGAGGCCTAAGGGGACAGTGGCCAGTTCGAGGTACGCCAAAGCGATGGTGCATGCCGCTGGGGCTGTACGGTCTGTCTTGTGCGCATTTGCGATAATCAAATGTGGCGCGTTTCGACAGATTCGATCCTTACCGTCTTCCCAGGCTGAAACCATCCTGCCCAGATGCATGGCAGCTGACAACGGGGAATCCTCTTTAACCAAATGCCGCATCCAGTCGACGACTAATCCGGTCAGCTCTTGAACATTATCACTATCATATATAACAAGCCAGTTGACCGGTTGAAGATTGACTCCCGACGGGGCGTAACGGGCAATATCAATAAGCCGGGATACCAGTTCCTTTTCAATGGGATTGTCTTTATAAGCCCGGATTGATCGGCGGTATCGCAAGAATTGTTCCATCTGTTCAGGCGTGAGGAGCAGCTCCTTTTTAACCGGCGGGCAATCCGCGGGCTTCATTTTTCTGTGTGACATGGCCCCATGCGGGCACACAGCCACACAATGTCCGCAGTTTATGCAAAACGATTCCCCCTCATCAACTAGCGTCGGGAATGCATCCGTTTCTTTGAATTCGATGATACGTGCCGGGCAGACTTCAATGCAGATCCCATCACGATTGCATTTTTCCTGGTCCACATTCAGTATCGGCATCAAATGACCTCCAAATAAAGGCGTCTAGCTGGTTGGGTTGTTTGTTAGTATTACTTCAAAAGATTTATGGGGGCAATCCCCGCCCTACCGGCTATGGCGATTGACCATGTTACCCAAGCCCTCTGGGCAGACTTTAACGGATCTCTTTTATTCGTCGTTAATTGTCTTGAACTTTTCCCTCGGTGCTCCGCAGACGGGGCATTTAGCGGGAATTTTTTTATCGGTCACATACCCGCAGACCTGGCATATATGATATGCTTTCACCTCATTCTTGATGACGTGGTATATTGCCCGTTCATAAAGTTTGGCGTGGTAGCTCTCGGCATCCCTGGCATGGCTAAAGGCAAGCGCAGCGGTTGTTTCCCCTTCTTCCTCCGCATCTTTCAGAAAGCTGGGGTACTCATTTTGGCTGACCGATTTTTCACGTTGAAATGACTTTTGGAGATTCGTGTCTGTATCTTTTACAACCAAATCTCTAACCAGGTCCAACTGTCGCGTCGCGTGCACCCGCTCTGCCTCGGCAATCGCTCGAAACAACATGGCGATTTGCGGAACCGCTTCCTCCTCAGCTTTTTCAGCGTATGCCAATAAACGAAAGTACGCTTTGGCCTCGCCGATAAATGCCTTATAGACGTTATCCTTAGTCTTCTGCTTCATTTTAAACCTCATTTAGAGAGAGGGTTTCAGTGGCCGAGCGCCTGTGAAGTCCTCTGCACCGACTGGTTGTCTGAAAATTGTTTGCGTATATTTTTTCCGGCACTGGATTTCGCAAGAGCAAGGCAGGCTTTTCTCAATTGGTTTGCCGTTTGCAACCGCAATGTAATAGAGCGAGAGCTCATATCAATCTTCATCGGTAATGCTCCTTAGATAGGCAATATCATCATTATCCTGTCCACTACGGCGAAAAGATTTTAAAAGAATGAGCCCTTGTGGTGATACAACACTTAAATTACCGCCTTCCCATTCCACCGTAATTCTATTTTCCCATGCTTTTTTTATTTCTGGTGTTACCACCAAGAAATCAAGAGAGAGGTGTTCACCGGAAATATCGTCGACTTTCGTTAATCTTTCAATGTGGACAGCCCCACCTTGCAGTTTCATCGGTGCTGATGGGAGTGTGAATCCCAACGCTTCTACAGCTTTTCTGGCTTTGTCTGTAAAAGCCGGATCTACCATAATGTCTATATCGAGTGTCGCTCGGGGTTTTGCATACACTGCCAAGGCTAAGCCTCCACAAAGCGCATACTCGATATGATTCTGATCAAGTTTCTCACAAATCTTCTTAAGCTCTTCCAGGAGATCCATTTATTATTTCCTTTGGAACCGTTATTGACACCTGACACCAATGATGATCAGGCACCTATTCCCTCAATTGTGATTGGCGCCCTTGTCCTATTTCAGGCGAGATAAGTCAAGCGGATTTCAAAGTTAGATTTCGCTTGATATTTTACTATTATATCATATGCTACATGTAATCATAATATACGACCTTAATCTTTTTATACAATCCATGAAAGGCACGATGCCATGAAGATGAAAGCCCTGGTCAAAGCTACACCGGCGCCCGGCATCTGGCTGCAAGAAGTACAGGTGCCGACAATCGGAATCAACGATGTCTTGATCAAGATTTACAAAACCGCTATTTGCGGTACGGACGTCCATATCTACAATTGGGACGCCTGGGCTAAAAAGACGATACCGGTTCCCATGCATGTGGGACACGAGTTTGTCGGCGCCGTGGCTAAAATCGGCAACAACGTTCACGACATAAAACCGGGTGATATTGTCTCTGGTGAAGGGCATCTGGTCTGTGGTCGCTGTCGTAATTGTCTGGCGGGCCGACGGCATCTATGCATGAGCACCAGCGGGGTGGGTGTCAATCGGCCCGGTGCATTTGCCGAATATTTGAGTATACCGGTAACCAATGTGTGGCACTGCGATCCGGATATTCCCATGGATATTCTCTCCTGCTTTGACCCGTTGGGGAATGCGACCCATACCGCCCTTTCCTTTGACGTGCTCGGCGAAGACGTCTTGATTACCGGTGCCGGCCCCATCGGATGCATGGCCGCAGCCATCGCCAAGCATGCCGGTGCCCGCTATGTCGTGGTAACCGATATCAACCCCTATCGCCTGATACTGGCCGAAAAAATGGGGGCCACCCTGGCCCTGGACGTACGACATGAGAAGATTGAAGATGCCCAAAAAGAACTCGGAATGAAAGAAGGGTTTGATGTCGGCATGGAAATGTCCGGAAACCAGGACGCGCTGCGTTCGATGCTGCCCAACATGTGTCATGGCGCCAAAATCGCGTTGCTGGGGATCCTACCGCCCGACACCGCCATTGACTGGGATTTCGTCGTCTTCAACGGGCTGACCATCAAAGGTATTTACGGTCGCGAGATGTACGAAACCTGGTATAAAATGACGGTCATGATTCAATCCGGGCTGGATATCGAACCGTTGATCACGCATCGTTTTCATTACAGCGAATATGAAACGGCGTTTGAGGTTATGCGCTCCGGACAGTCGGGAAAAGTGATTTTGAATTGGGCCGATGAATTAAATTGAATGAAGGGATTCTGGGATGGACGATATTTTTCCGATATGACAGTCAGCAAGAAGCAACGATGGTATCCAGGGCATTGCCTTAACAATATAAATGTATTCATCTGCGCCAATACCCGTCACCTGGGAAAAACATAAACCGGAGACTTCTGGTGCTTAAATACTAACCCACATGCAGGGAGAGGGACAGAAAGGGGAGAGGAAAATGAAAACCCGGTTGCTAATAGGCCTCATATTGCTTTGGTTCGGAAGTGCCCATGCCCAACTCCACAAATGGATCGATGAAAACGGCGTTACCCATTGGGGCGATACCCCGCCGCCACAAATGGAGATTATTAAAACCGAGGCTGAAAAACAAAAAAACACGAACTCTGAGCACGTTGATACCCAAGTAAAAAAACAAAAAACCAAAATCGGTAAATCAAGCATTTCAGGCAGGTCCCATAAAAATATTGTTCCGCTAGACTCCGAAATTGCTTCACGAATATGTAGACTCAAGTCCGGATATCAAGAGGACCAGTTGATTCGCCTGTTTGGGAAACCCGCCGGGCGAAAAGGTCCGAATAGCTACCCTACCCTTAACTGGAATAGTACCCAGTGGGGAGCGTATGCAAGTTTTAATAAAGGTTTGATTGATTCAGCTGCGGCTCTTGCTAAAAATCGCCCATCAGATGTGAATAACTTTAAGAATGATCCAACCTGGAAGAGGGGTATTACGACCTTACCGGAAGTGGAATCAAAGTGGGGTAAAGGTATATTGGTTAAGGCATCTTTTAGCGAGATATCCAAAAAATTGTACAGTGGTCAATGTGTCAAAGACCATGTATTTTATTTAGAAAATCAAAAAGAGCTAGTTACGCTGAGGTTTGTCAATAATATTCTACAGTAGTTTCCGGTTAGAATAAAATTCACAGAGCAATGCCTGATTTTGGTTTGTCTTCAAAGCGCATCAGAAGGCACAACCTGGCTGGTTGCAGCCTCTGATGCAGCACCAAACAGGGACTAAAAGATAAGTAATCCCATTGATTGACTATTTGTATGCATCCTCTCTCACAATAGCATCAGTTCAACGGCTGGTTCTTCTCACCAGGCTTACGGGAACCGGGGCCTTCTGGTTCGGCCGAAAATCAACTGATATGGTCCACCGGAAGGGGAAATTGTCTCTGGGACGGTCGTCCACTTTCTTTCAAAAAGAAGCCGATAACTTTGCCGCCGTATCTCCTGCTGGATAAATAATTATGAGCCCTGTGCATTTTTTAGGAAAGGAACCGGCGGGCTGTTTTACTGGGACAAGAACCGGGTAATCCGATCAAACCGGGCCGCTTCCTCCCGGTAAATTCCGTGAGCCGTTTCAAGGCCCACCGATTCGAACCGGGCCATATCGCCTGGCACGGCCTGCGCCAGGCGGGACAGGTCAGGGGAAATCACCGTAGCGATTTTGGCGTAGCCCCCCACGGTTTGCTCTACAAGTAATATAATCGGTTGGCCATCGGCCGGTACTTGAATACCGCCCGGAATTGTGGGCTCGGAAATGATGCTTAGGGGCACATTTTCTTTGCGCTTTATGGTCGCCCCCTGTAGCCGATACCCCATACGGTCAGCCTGGGAGGTGATCCGATATTCCGATTGGTACAACGTTAGGAGTCCTTCATCAAAATGGTCGTCCTGGGGCCCGGCCAGGATGCGCAGGGAGATGTTGTCAGGATACCGGGGAATCCATTTTTCCGGAAGATCGCGTACGGCATTAAGGTGCAATCCGTTACCGCACTTCACCATATCGCCTTTTTTGAGGGGGCGGCCACCATACCCGCCGATTTTTCCACCGACATAGGTAGACATGCTCCCCATTACTTCAGGTACCTTGATACCGCCGGAGACCGCCAGATAACCCCGGCAACCACTTCTTACCGGTTGAAATGCCAGCACATCACCAGGTTTGACGCAGATGGTTTTCCAGCTTTCGATTGACTTGTAGTTCAGTTTCGCCCCCATCTCGGCACCGGTCAGGGCGATGTTGACCTCCCTAAGGATCGCCAGCTGGGGGCCGACAATCGTGCTCTCAAGCACCGCCGCGCCTTCGGAGTTTCCCACCAGAAGGTTGGCCACCCGACAGGCAAATGAATCCAGGGCGCCGGAAACGGGAATTCCCATATGCTGATAACCAAATCGTCCCCTATCCTGAACGGTTGTAAAAGGGCCGGGAGATAGAACAAGGAGGGTGTCCACTATTGGGCCTCCCTATTTGAAAGCCGCTGGTAGTCATGAGAAGATATGGGTTTAAACCGCAGACGATCCCCGGCCTGGTAAAGAAAAGGGTTTGACCGTCCTGGATCAAACAGGGTGATGGGCGTCCGGCCGATCAATTGCCAGCCACCGGGACTGGCTACCGGGTAAATCCCCGTCTGATTATTGGCAATGCCCACCGATCCGGCGGGCACATGGGTTCGTGGGCTGGCCAGTCGGGGTGTATGCAACGTTTCGGAAAGCCCGCCCAAAAAAGGAAAACCGGGAGTAAAGCCGATCATGTAAATCGGATAATCGACCGATGTGTGAATAGCGACGACCTCATCTTCGGTCAAATCGTGGGATTTTGCCACAAAATCAAGATCCAGTCCAAATTCCCCGCCATAGCAAACGGGAATCTCTACCGTTTGGGGGGGTGGAATCTCAATCTGGGTCAGTTGTTCCTCCAAATTCTTTAGGTCGGCTTGAATGGTGGTTGGGCTGGTTTTTAACGGTTCGTAGATAATGAGCAAGGAGCGGTACGAAGGAACCACTTCGACAATACCTTCCGGCGGGAATCGATCCAGCAAAATGACCATGGAACGCACTTTAAGGTTGATATCTAAATCGATCCGGTCACCGTACTCTACCAGCAAACCCCGGTCTCCGGCGAGGCGATATCGGGGGGTATCATAATCGACATCTTTCATAAATCACCGAGTCTCTGCATGATGGTCGTCCTTATTGGCCCATGGGCGCTACGGTCACATCGTTTTTTTCCAGCGTCAACCGAATCTGTTCCACCAATTTCACCGCCTCGGGATTATCGCCATGAACACAGAGGGTCTGGGCTTCAATGGATATGGGGGTTCCATCGACGGCAATGATTTGATTTTCTTTGGCCATGTGCAGGGCCCGCTCGGAGACTTCAGCGGGATCATGGATGACGGCACCGGGCAACCGCCGGGAAACGAGGGTCCCCTCCGGTGTGTAGGCCCGGTCGGGGAACGCTTCGTATACTACCTTCAAGCCCACCGCTTGACCGATGCGGGTCATGGTTTCACCCTTGGCGCCGGCCAGGGCGACATATACCAGACCCGGATCAACGCTAACAATGGCTTCGGCCACGGCCTGGGCCACCTTTTTATCCTCCACGGCGGCCAGATAAAGGGCCCCATGGGGTTTCACATGCCTCAGCCGGGCACCGTGCACGCGGCCGAAAGCTTGTAGGGCGCCGATCTGATAGACTACGTAATGACGAATTTCTTCGGCCGTACAGTCCAGGTAGCGCCGTCCGAAACCGATCAGGTCCGGAAAACCGGGGTGAGCCCCGATCCCGACCCCGTTTGCAACGGCCATTTCGACGGTGCGCCCCATCACCAACGGATCACCCGCATGCCAGCCGCAGGCGATGTTGGCCGAGGTGATCGATTTCATCACCTTCGAATCCATACCAATGGTGTACGCCCCGAAGCTCTCCCCCATGTCACAATTGAGATCTATTTTTTTCACCTGGCCCTCCTCCGGAAGTAGCTTTGAAAATGGAAATTGTATTTAGTGCGTAACGCTTAAATTTATCACCCCGCCTATTTGGCCGTCATCAATTGGGGAAGGTAGAGCGCAATCTCGGGAAAAATCGTCAGAATAGCCGTAGTAAGAAGCATCAGGAAGAAAAAGGGCAGCGCATATCTGGCGATATTCATAATCGGTTCATTTGTCAATCCCTGGATGACAAACAGGTTAAATCCCACCGGTGGCGTGATCTGGCTCACTTCCACCATCAAAATCAGGTAAATACCAAACCAGATAGGATCAAATCCGGCGGCAACCACCATGGGAAGGGCAATGGGCAGGGTCATCACCACAATGGAAAATCCGTCCAGCAGGCAACCCAGCAGAATGTAGAATGCCCCCAGCAGTATCATGAGCATATAGGGGGAAAGCCCCATCTCCGTGATGGCGGTGGTAATGGCCGCCGGAATGCCCAAAAAACCCATGACCCGGGAGAGATATCCAGCCCCCACCACAATCAACATGATCATGGCATTTGTCTTGACTGCTCCCACAAGGCATTCAAACATAATCTTGAGATTCATCCGACGGTTAACAGAAGCAAACAAGGTGGCACCAAAAACACCGATGGCCGCCGCCTCGGTGGGCGTGGCAACGCCGCCGTAAATACTGCCTAAAACCATCAAGATCAGGACCATCGTGGGGGCCAGATCCTTGAGGCCGACAATGCGTTCGCGCCAGCTGTAACTTTCCTGGGATTGGGGTGCAATTTCAGGGTTACGTATGCCGCGGTAAACGATATAGGTGGAGTAAATTCCCGCCAGAAGCAAGCCCGGCAGAATACCGGCCATAAACATTTTTCCGATAGACACCTCGGCCAGGATCGCGTAGACAATCATGATCAGGGATGGCGGAATAAGAAATCCAAGCGTGCCCGCACCGGCAAGGGACCCCATGGCCAGACTTTTGTCATAGCCCAGTTTGTCAAATTCGGCCAGGGTAATCCGGCCGACGGTGGCAGTGGTGGCGGCGCTGGAACCGGATACGGCGGCAAAAAGCGTGCACGAAACAATATTCATCAAAAGCAGTCCACCCGGAAGGCGGTAAAGCCACGGTACCAGAGACTTGAAAAGCTTTTCGGAAATACCCGATCGATATAGAATTTCACCCATGAGAATAAAAAGCGGCAAAGCCACATATTCCCATTTCTCCACGGTGGCCCACACCGACGACCCCATGTTGGGGCCAGGCGGCAGGGGGCTGAACAGCACCATGCCGAGGAAACCAACGATGAAAAGAGCAAATCCAACCCAGATGCCGCTGGCAAGAAGCAGAAACAGAATCCCGAACACTACGATTGACATGGTCAGGCTTGCGTCCACTATACCACCTCCTCTCCGCTGGCAATGGCCCCATAGGTCTTTAGGGTGGTTGCAAGCAGTTGTAGAAAAAAGCACGCCGCGCCGATGAGCATGACTGCCTGTGGAATCCAAAGCGGCGTATTGGTCAGAGTACCCGAGGTTGAGTTGTAGCGGATGGTTGCCTGTACCATTTTCAAAAGATACCACCAGAGATATCCCATAAACGCAGTGGTGAGACCGGTGGCAATAAAAGTAATGATCCTTGAAAGTTTTTCCGGGAGAAATCCCAGTACAAGGGTGATACGAATGTGTCCGCGCTCCTTTAGGCAATAGCCCGCCCCAAGAAAAATGATGGCGGCCAGCCCGTAAGCGCTGTATTCATCGGCGATGAGGGTTGTCTTTTCAAATAAATTCCACAAGATGATTTCAACAAGGATTAAAACCGTCATCAATCCCAGCACCACCGCAGAAATCCTTGAAGTCCAGTTGCTCAAGTCATCTATAAGGTGCGTAACTGTTTTCATTTCAATTCTATGACATTTATTGTGGCTATTAAATTTAGGAAGGACCGGTGTTTTAAGTGTCCAAAGTTAAGTTGTTCAGCCGTCACCTTGGCCCCTTGCAGTATCCTGATTCTTTTAAGAGGGTTACGGAAGAAAATATTGGCCCGGAAAGGGCATTTGCATCAATGGTCCCAGGCAATTGGCATGAAACCATTGACGCAAATTGTTTCCCAATCAAAATCCGACCTCATCCGAGGTAAAATTATTTTTACCGAGTCCCTTGGCCGGCTTATCACATCTTCTATCTACCGACGATATTACCGTATTGACTAAGAATATTCTGGGCATCGGCTCCGGCCTTCCCAACCCATTCGGCCCGCAATTTATCACCAATGGCATTCAACTCGGCCCGAAAGGTTTTGCTCACCGGCATGATCTCCATGCCGTTTTCCTTTAGCGTGGCCCTGCTTTTACGATCCATATCACCGGCCAGGTTCCACATCTCGTCTTCCATCTCGGCAGCGATTTCGAGAACGATCGTTTGCATATCCTTGGGTAGCTTGTTCCAGACATCCAGGTTAACATTGATCATGTTCACCGGACCTACAATATTGATGGGGGTGAAATACTTGAGCACCTCCCATGCTTTTGCATCTACACCGGAAGCTGAAGAAGTGTACATTGAATCCAAAAGCCCAGCCTTCATGGCCGGATAGACTTCGCTGAACGGCATTTTCCGGGCTGCAATCCCCGTGGCATTACCGAAAGCCAGCCCTGTACCGTCATAAACCCTCATTTTCAAGCCTTTGAGATCGGCTTCCGAGGTAACCGGACGCTGGGTGTAGATTCCGGAAAAGGGCCATACCGATGTATAAAGGGTCATCTGGTTAAACTTCTTGAGCACTTTCTGGTAGGTCTCTTTGGAAAGTTGGTACAATAGGCGTTGCTCAAAGGCATTGGTGGAGATGAACGGTTGTGCCGTAAGGGCCAAAACCGGTGCATCGCCTTCCACCATGCCGGTGGGAATCTCGGCTGAGGCAAGTTGGCCATCGGCCAGCGCGCGGAGCAGTTCGGGCCCCTTAAACCCCAGGGAAGCACCAGGATGGAGCACGATGGTTAACTCGCCGCCCGTGGCGGCCTTAACCCTGTCTGCAAATTGCTGGGCACCCACGGAATGAAAATTCCCGGCCGGATAGTTAAGATGCAGATCCCATTTGGTTTTGGCCATGGCCTCCGAAAATAACCCCATCACTAAAAGTGCGCTGATCAATACAAACAATCCTTTTTTCATCTGTTCCTCCTTTGTGGTTAGCTTAATTTTTAGCGGTTTTATCCAACAATTCGCCGTATCAAGAACTGATAAAAAGGATGATACGGTTTTGAAAAGCTTTGATGTGGTTAAGAACCGTTTCCTTCAGCAGTTCTTCATTTTTATCTTTCAAACAGGTGATGATCAATTCATGTTCTTGGATTACGGAATTGTAATGGTCGCAAAGCGACATTCCTGGGTCGACTTCGTTGGCATAAGAGAGATAAGATAGCCGTTTAGCCTCGCTTCGGATTTGATCGATCTCCCGCTCAAGATATTCGTTGTACGAACACCGGGCATAGTATTGATGAAAATCATGATTTGCTTCCACAAGGCATAGTGGGTTGTTGATTTTGATTGCTGACTTGACGGCAGCATTTGCTTTTTCTATTTTGGGCAAGAAGGGAGTGACGTTCTGTCGAACGGCGAGGCCTACAACGCCGGTCTCCAGAATTTTCATCATTTCAAATGTAGCTTTGATATTTTGAAGGGTAATGGGCCGGACGATATATCCCCTACCGGGCTGGGACTCAACCATGTTTTTTCCAACCAGGCGCAAGAGCGCTTCCCGAATCGGCGTGCGACCCATTCCCAAATGGTTAACCAGTTGCTTTTCTTCAAGGCGCTGACCCGGTTCAAAATCAAGGGTTACGATTTTCTGATGGATCTTTTCATAAGCGGTTACGCCAAGTGAACGCCTCGTCGCTGTATTTCTTGTCTGAGTTTTCATCAACTTTAAATCGCCCCGGAATCATTGATGGTGATTTAAATATATGTCAAGTATTTTTTTAATAATCGGAAATTTATTTTGCCGAATATTTCATTATTTATCCTTTGGGGGCTTTAACGGGTAGGCGATGGCAAGCCCGTGGCTACATAAGGTCGAAAGAGAGAAACGCGTGATGATTTGGCTAAGGGCCGATCAACATGGCCACATCTTTCTTCACCGCCAGCTCGATTTGAGGTGAGGCAATGATGGCATGGATTTTTTAGGGTGGCTAAAAAAATGTCGGTTCCGGCAGCGGTCACGCCTGGTTTTCCAGCAGCTTGATCACTTCTCCCAGGCGTTGAACGAGATGTTCATGATAGCGACGTCCGCCTTCGCGGGATGCTTTGGAGGGGCATCCCACCGTGCCGCCGGATACGTTGGCGATCTTTTCCATTTCACTTCTACTACTGGGCACATAACACAAGGTATCGCCCGGATGGCACGGATCGACGTGATACAAGTTTTGGGGTGAATGGGGGTTGTCTTTGGCGCGTTTCATTTTAACCAGGTCCGGGTAGCAATGCCACATATGCGAGCCTTCAATCTATAGGATCTGGCTCAGAAAAAGCTTGGTGCGCTCGTGGGTCGGGTTGGTGAAGAAATGTTCGGGCGTGCCGACTTCAACGATACCGCCTTCATCCATGAAGATGACCCGGTCGGTCACCTCCCGGGCGAAGCCCATTTCGTGGGTCACACAGATCATGGTCATCCCTTCTTGGGCCAGGGTCTTCATGACATCCAGGACTTCACCGATCATTTCAGGATCCAGCGCCGACGTCGGTTCATCAAAAAGCATAACTTTCGGATCCATGGCCAGGGCACGCGCAATGGCCACCCGCTGCTGCTGGCCCCCCGATAAATTATCCGGATATGCGCCTGATTTGTCTTGTATTCCCACCTTATTCAGCAGGGCATTGGTTTTTTCTTCTGAATCGGCCCTGGATCGCTTGCGGACAACGCGTTGGGCCAGGGTGACATTTTCAAAAACGGTTTTATGGGGAAACAGGTTAAAGGATTGAAATACCATCCCGACTTCAGCGCGCAATTCGTTGATATTGGTTTTCTGACCCAGGACATCAATGCCGTCAATATATATATGGCCGCTGTCCGCTTTTTCCAGACGGTTTAAACATCTCAAAAATGTGCTTTTACCGGATCCGGAGGGTCCGCAAACCACCACAACTTCACCGGCAGCTATCTTGGCTGAAACATCGACCAAAGCCTTGACGTCATGGGGAACATGAAAAGTCTTATTTATGTTTTGTACATCAATCACGATACGGCCATCCTTCTTTCAAGTTTTTGAACCGCCATGGAAAGGGTGAACGTTAATACCAGATATAGGATCGCTGCCAGGAAATATATTTCAAAGGGTTGCAGGGTGGCGGTAACAACTTCACGGGCCGCTTTGGTCAACTCGCGAATGGCAATGATTCCCAGCAGTGACGAGTCTTTGATCAGGCTGATAAACTGGCCGGCCAGCGGCGGTAAAATTCTTCGCATGGCCTGGGGCATGATGATATGCCGCATCGCTTGGGCGTAGCTCATGCCCAGTGAACGGGCCGCTTCGGTCTGCCCCCGGTGGATGGATTGTATGCCGGCCCTCACTATTTCGGTGACATAGGCGCCAGCAAAGCAGGCCAAAGCGGCTACGCCGTACCAGAAGGCCGAAAGCCTTCCCAATCCGTTGGCGGCAAGTAGGTCATTGATCACCGTCCCCAACACAAAGTACCAGATAAGGATTTGTACCATCAGGGGAGATCCCCGTATGATCTCCACATAGACCATAGAGGTCCATTTCAGAGCCGGATTGGATGACATGCGCGCAATACCGCCGATAATACCGATAATGATCCCGGCAATCGTCGCAATGATACTCAGCTTGAGCGTGATCCACAGACCGATGACCAGAAGGCCGGGCTTCCATTGGGTGTGCGTGGCCAGGGTATCTCTAAGTGAAATAACCTCCCCCTCAACGACGACAAGGCCTTCGGCCGGTACCGTATATGATGCTGTTTCGGTCAGGCCTTTAACCGTAACGACGGCTTCCTTTCCGCTTTTGGTGATCGAGCCTACCTCGCCTTCTATTTCAGAATTGATGTCAGTAGTATCTTGATAGACAAAATAAATCGGGACCCGGTTCCAGCGCCAGGTATATTCGATTTTCTGGGTGGCATAATAAAACAATCCGATAGAGATTAAAACGAAAATACAGAAGACGCCGACCCACAGGTTATAGTGCGGGGGCCTGTTCGAAACCCTTTGATTTGAATTTTCCTTCATAGCTTGTCATCGCTTTTTTTAGGTTTTGTGTGCGAGATTGGTTGGCGAGATGACGGCTATCGCCCAACTGTACTAGGTATGAAATAAACAGGCCAGCCGAATCCCCGCTGGGAAAGGCCGGCCTGTCGCCGCATAAAACAAATGATTACCGATTCAGTTATTATTCCAGTTCTTTTTTCCAGCTGGAGCCGGTAATCCATTTTTTGTAGACCTCGTCATAGAAGCCGTCGCCCTTGGACTGTCTCAGGAAATTATTCAGATAGTTCAGAAAATCGGGGTCACCTTTGTTGATGGCCCAGGCCAGCGGTTCATAGGTGAACGGGGTGCTCAAGAAAATGGTTTTGCCTTTGCCCTGGCTTCCATAAAGGAACCCGCAGAAAGGCAGATCATAAACCAATGCATCCGCCTTGCCGTTGATGACTTCGAGGCCGGCTTCGGCTTCTGATTCAAAGCCCTTGTAGGTGGCTTTGGGGATATATTTTTTAATGGCCTGCTCACCGGTAGTGCCCATCCGGGAGGTGACGATAAATTGGGGGTCATTAAGGTCTTTGTAAGATACAACCCGATTTTTGAGTTTTTTATTCAGCAAAATGGTCTGGCCGACCGTAATATAGGGTTCGGCGAAGTTAATCTTTAGATTTCTTTCCTGGGTGATGGTCATGCCGCCCATGATGATATCGAATTTATTGGTCATCAGGGCCGGAATAATACCGTCCCAGGCGGTGTTGACGGGTACAAACTTGACCCCCATGGATTTGGCCAGTCTGCGACCGAAATCCATGTCAAATCCAATGAAGTTGCCTTTTTTATCGGTCATTTCAAAGGGGACATAGCCGGACTCAAAACCAACACGTAGTTCCCCCCGCTTTAAAATTTCTTCTATGGTGGATTTCTTGGCCAGATTCATATCTGCGCTAAATGCCGATGTTGCAAACAGAAATCCCGCCACCATAATTACAGTTAATCCAATCAAAAACCCTTTTTTCATCTTTTACCTCCTCATTGAAAAATATTTGGTTGAATGGTCCATATTAGATCGCCGCAAAACCTGTTTCCGGCCACCGGCCGATCCTGACAATTTCCTATCTATTTTTTTATACTATTATTGATAAGTTGTAAAGGTTTCTTTTGTGGTTGCTGCCGAGATGTTTTGACTAAAAGCAGCGGGTAAAAGGCTGTTAGGTATCTCAAAGGGCTTAAAAAAGGCCCTGCAACTTTTTTCGTTTTCAAATATTCCCAATAAACCAAACGGATTCTTTTCTTTCAATCCTCAACCGATCCGCGCCGAGAATTATTCGCCATTTGACTTTTTCTATTTTTTTTGACAATTATTATCAGACTGTTATGCCAACCAAGGAGTACCCCATGCTTAGGACCGAAATATCCCTGTTTTTAAAAAATCAACCGGGTGAATTGGGTAAAATGACGGAAATGTTCGGAGTGGCGGGTATCAATATCGATGCCATTACCATTCAGGATGCTTCCAGCTATGTCAAGTCCCTTTTCAAAGCCCGGGGGAAATCCCTCAAACGAATTGCCTCGGCGGCCAGTTACAATTCCATGCGTAGAGATTCGGCTGAATTTGCCTTGATCCGCCTGCTACCGGCCGACGGGATGACAAATAAAGCCATTGATCTCTTATCTCAAAATGACTATATATTTGATATGATGCCGGTTATTGCCGTCGAGCTGGAAAATAAACCGGGCGAACTTTCCAAACTGGCCAATAAATTTGGCGAGGCGGGAATCAATATCAATTACGTCTACGGTTCGGTGGTTTCATCACCGGAAGTCAAATGCCTGTTTGTTTTCTGCCCGGAAGATATCGATCAGGCCACCAAAATTTTTAAAGGGGAATAACTTCCCTACTTTGATAATTCCGTTTCGAGAATATATTAATAATATCATTCCCGACCCTTAGGGGTGAAAATGAAGAAAGATGATCTCACCAGGATTAAGCATATCGGGCCGTCTCGCCTAAAACTGTTAAAAAAAAACGGCATTACCACCATCGCACAGCTTCATCAAACCTCGGTGCAGGAACTGGCCGGAATTAAATTTCTCGGTAAGCGGAATGCCGTTCGAATTAAAAAAGCGGTGACCGCTTATTATTCAAAAAAAACTGCCGCCATCCCAAAATCCGCTGAAGTGGTAAACGACACTCCTGCTAGCAACGACCAGACCTTAAGAAAGTCACTTAAGAAACTGACTAAGCGATTGAACAACGCCAATGAAAAACTCAAGCCATTGTGGAAAAAAAAGTATCTTTCCCTGTACATCGATTTCAAAAAACAATCCCATAAATTAATTGGCCATATCAAATCCATTCAAAAAAGATGCGACACGTTGTCCCAAAAAGATAAAATAATTATCATTGAAAAAGTCGATACCTTGAACCAGATCTTAAAAAAAGATGGAAAGGCGCCCAAGAAGAAGACGTTTAAAAAAATTACCCGAAAAATAAAATCATTTTCGGGGATGCTTAAAACGTACAAAACGTGAGGGCTGTAAAAAAATGAAGCAACTGCTTGTCCTGGGAGATATCCATGCCAACTGGCCGGCCCTCAAGACAATCATTAAGGTTATCCGACCGGGTCAATTCGATGGGATCATCAATACCGGTGATTTTACTGTTTACAGCACTTTTCCCAACAAAACCATTGGTTGGTTTCGAAAACGAAAAAAAATGCTCTGTATCCTGGGAAACACCGATCGTCGCCTGTTGAATATATTGGAGGGGAAGAAATTAGTAAAACCGGGAAAAGAAGAAAAACGGGTGATGTACTTCTGGACCGCCGATCATTTGTCCAAAAAAAACCATATTTATCTCAAATCACTGCCTGACAAAGCGGAGTGCATCATAAAAAAAGCCCGAATCGGGATTTTTCACGGCACATTTGATGACCCGGAAGAAACTCTGTATCCCGATGCGCCCATCAATCGGTTTCGTGAACTGGCCCGCACTGCGCCCTACCATGTTCATATCATGGGGCATTCTCACATTCCATATTATAAAAAAGTAGACGGCGTGCACTTTGTGAATCCGGGCAGCGCCGGACGTATGTATGATGGAGACCCCCGAACTTCCTTCGCGATTGTCAATGTTTCTTCAAAAAGTATTGCCGTTGAGCACTTCCGTATCCCTTATCCAGTTCACAAAGTCACCGCTGGCCTTAAAAAACACAATCTACCTGCTATTTACAAAAAGATGTATGAAATCGGAAAAAAATTAAATTGATGATAACAACGATGAGGCACTCATGAAAAAATCAGATAGGCCTGACACCCAGGTGGATACTTCTCAAAAAAATGTCGGCGGGGCCACGACCCAGATCAAGGAGGTTGTCGATAAAGTTGAAACCAAAATTAAAACCGCCGGTGATTATGACAAGCAAATCAAGAAAGTATTAAGAGTCCTCAAGGCAAAAGACAAGGAAGAGATCTTTAAGGCCGCCTTAGAAAAACATTACAACAAGGAAGAGCTGGCCCCGTACCAGGCAGAACTGATCAAGATGCAGCGCCATCTCGAAAAGACCGGAAAAAAAATGATCGTCCTGTTCGACGGCCGGGACGCTTCCGGCAAAGGGGGAACCATCCGTCGGATTACTCGCTATATGAATGAAAAGCGCTATCGGGTGGTGGCCTTGGGAAAACCAAGTGAACGCCAGAGAACGGAGCTTCATATCAAGCGTTACGTGGAGCATTTCCCCCAAGCCGGAGAAATTGTTTTATTTGACCGTAGCTGGTATAACCGCGCCATGGTGGAGCCGGTCATGGGATTTTGTACTAAGGCCCAGTACAAACGGTTCATGAAAAAGGTCGTCATCTATGAAAACAATTTCATGGAAGACGCCGGCAAAACCATCCTGCTCAAACTCTATTTCTCCGTCACCAAGGAAGAGCAGGCCCGGCGCTTCGAACGCCGTAAAAACGATCCCTTAAGGCAATGGAAACTTTCCGAGGTAGACCTCCAGGCCCAGGATTTATGGGATGAATTTACCGAAAAAAAATTCATGTTGCTTAAAAAAACCCATACCAAAAAATCGCCCTGGTTTATTATCCGGTCGGACGACAAACATCTGGCCCGGCGGGCGACTATAAAATTAATTTTAAATTCGGTACGCTACCGGGGCAGAAACCGCAAGCTTGACTTTACAGCTGATCCAAATATTGTCATCCCCGGTGACAGGGAACTGGAAGTAATGAAGGCACAGAAAAAGAAATCCGGAAAAAGCCTGATGTGATTTTTCCCGTCATTATCGGCCAATGCATTGTTTCATTTAGATTTTTTCTTTAAAACAGGAGGTGTCCAATGCCCCACAAGAAAAACAAAAAGTCAAATGTAAATGACTCGAAAAAGGAGACCCCGGAAAAAAAACTGAAGAAGAAATTAGTTGAGCACACTGCCTTTAAAAATCTTGACAAGCATAAATCGAACAAACGACAGGCGGTATGGGTAAAAAAATTCACGCTCCGCTATGAGGAAGAGCTTCACAGGCTGCAAGTCGAGCTATTGAAGATGCAAAAACATGTAAGAAATAAGGGGTTGCGCCTGCTCCTTTTATTTGAAGGGCGGGACGCCGCCGGGAAAGGAGGCACGATTAAAAGAATCATCGAGCATCTGAACCCCCGCGGCACTCGAGTGGTCGCCCTGCTGGCTCCTGACGACACCGAACGCACCCAGTGGTATTTCCAGCGCTATATTCAGCACCTGCCGGCGGCGAAAGAAATCGTGCTGTTTGATCGTAGCTGGTATAATCGCGCCATGGTCGAACCGGTGATGGGGTTTTGCACCGATGAACAGAACAAGCGCTTTTTAAAAGACGTCCCCTTCCTTGAGGAGATGCTGGTCAAAGATGGTATCCGGTTGTTCAAATTTTTCTTTTCCGTATCCAAGCATGAACAACTGCGCCGGTTTGATTCGAGGGAGACCGATCTGCTTAAACAATACAAAATTTCACCGGTGGACCGGATGGCCCAGGAAATGTGGGACGACTACACCGTTCGCAAATTCCAGATGCTCAATGAAACCAACCGCACCCTCGCGCCCTGGACCATTATCCGTTCTGATAATAAAAAACGGGCGCGAGTGAATTGCATCAAATCGATTCTCTCCCGGATAGACTACGAAGACAAGGTAGACCCAAAAGAGCTCGAAACCGATCCGGAGGTAGTGATATCCGGTATCGATGAAATCAGGCTGATGGAAGAGGGTTTATTAACCCCCCTTGAGCTTCCGGGATAATTTAAGGGCCTTCAGTGTGGTTTTTGTTGCTTCGTGAAAATATCTTCAACCAGAGGAGGACAGGATGCCCGTTCAGATCATTATAAAACGCAAATTAAAAATCGAAAATCCGGAAAAGCTGATCCCCCTTTTAGATCAATTACGCGACCTTGCCAGAAAACAACCTGGCTATATTTCCGGTGAGACCTTAAGAAGTCTTGATGATCATGAGGATTACATAGTTATCAGCAAATGGGAAACCGCCGCGGACTGGGAGAAATGGTTGGGTAGCAAAGAAAGACGAGATGTTCAGGGACAGATTGATTCGCTGATCGGCGAAAGAACTTTTTATGATGTTTTTGAACCGATAAAGAGCGCTTGATGGTTATCCGAGTATAAAATACAGCGGGCGATCCATTTTAAAATATCGGATCGCCCATCGAGTCTTTGCACGCTATTTATTTTTTCCCTTTTTGGTTCTTTTTCTTGTCTTTTTTTTGTTTCTTCTGTGCTTTTTTCTTTTCTTTTTTCAACTTGTCTTTCTTTTTTTCTTTAGCTTTTTTCTTTTTTGCCATCGTAGCCTCCTTTCGTTTTCAATTTGAACCATTATTAGAGAATTTTGAAAAGTAAAGCAAGCCTCTGAATTATGCGGCGTATTTTTTGGGATATTCAAAAAACTCGGTTTTTCCACATTGATCTCGAATCATTTCCCAGGAAGAAATTTCCAGATGAACGCAGTAAACCCCGCTGGTGGGGATATTGCTGACCGGATCATTCCCGACCGTATTGGCCAGATTTGTCATGCCGGGATTATGCCCCACCAGCATCAGTTTGTTGATTTCATCATCCATCTCTTTGATCATACCGATCATTCCCCTTTCGCCGGCCCCGTAGATGGATTCAATGTAGATAATATCTTCAAGGGGGTAGTCGATCTCAGCCGCAATAATCCGGCCGGTTGTGGCGGCCCGGTTTGCCGGGCTGGACAGGATCAGGTCCGGTAATACCCCCCGTTTTTTCAGCACGCCGCCCATTAACGGGGCGTTCTTTCGGCCCCGTTTATTGAGCGGTCGTTCAAAATCATCCAGGCCTGAATATTTCCAACTGGATTTGGCATGTCGAACCAGATAGAGAATTTTCATAGCAGTCTCGATCTTAAAGCGCGGCCGGATCGTGCAGCCAATTTTTCTTCACTGCTACCCGGCCGCATTTTTTACAAACGTATTTCGGTTTTCTGACTATTTCGGCAAACTTTTTAAAATTTTTGTTGATATCCTTTCCATCCCATTTACACAGTCGTTTTTCTTTTTTGGCCATTTCTCTTTTCCTTATGTTGGTTGGGCGAGACCTTGGCAATGTCTCTCTAAATATCATCAAGAAATCGGCGCATCCTCCATCAGAATCCGCCTCATTTCATCGAATTGCGTTTTTTCTTTCGCTTTTACATCCGGGTATTTCAGTTTAAGTGATTTCAAAGTATCCACAATAATCTTTGCAACCGCCAGCCGCATGTACGGCTTACCGTCAGCCGGAATGGCATACCAGGGTGCCCAGGACTTCGACGTCGCTCCCAGAGCATCCTCATAGGCTTTCATATACCGCGGCCAAAGACGTCGCTCCTTCATATCTCCGGTTGAAAACTTCCAATGTTTTTCCGGCTCGTTGAGGCGGGAAAGAAACCGCTGCTGCTGTTCTTGTGGTGATACATTCAGCCAAAATTTTAGTATGACCGTTCCGTTGCGGGCCAGGTGTTTTTCATGATCGCGGATGGATTCATACCGTTCTTCCCAGATCGTCTTCGGATCCACGGGACCGGGAAGTTGCTGACCGTCCAGTATTTCGGGGTGGACTTTTACCACTAACACTTCTTCGTAAAAGCTGCGGTTAAAGATCCCGATCCGTCCCCGTTCCGGCAGTCGTTTACTGCTGCGCCAGAGAAAATCATGGTCCAGCGCTTCCACACCCGGTTCCTTAAACGAATACACCTGACATCCGGCCGGGTTGATCCCACTCATCACCGCCCGGATGGTGCTGTCCTTTCCACCGGCATCCATGGCCTGAAAAATCAACAGAAGCGCGTAGCGGTCATGGGCATAAAAAACTTGCTGAAGTTCGGTCATCTCCTCAACACATGCTTTCAAGCGCTTTTTTAGTTCTTTCTTTTTAGAAACATCATCCGGGGGGCGCGTCGGAAAATCGGTGCGCTGGAAACTCCCGTCAAAGGGGACCAGATATGGTGATTTAATAGCGGTAAACATGAGCGACCATCCTCTTGTCTTAAAAGAAAGTAAATTCGCCTTCGTATTTTGTCAAATCAGGGTCAATATCGGACAATCCCACCCCAAACGAGGGTAAACAAAATGAGAAGCTCAATTTAAGCGTTTAGATTTGTGGTATAAATCTTCAATTCAGTTAAATTTCCATAATGTTTCAACGAATGAGACATATAAATCATAAAACAATCTCATTTTGTATACCCGCTGGGAAAGCCGATCATACCCCACCTACGGCGTTATCAAGAGTTTGCGGTAGTACACTACAGCGTCACCCTTGATGCCTTGTATCTGGGGCATCCTCGACTTTCGCTCAATCAGGGTCCCAATTAAAGGTCAATGTTGCTTGCGCTTATCCTTAAAAATATGATTGGAAATGACCACGCGCTGAATTTCGGACGTCCCCTCATAGATGGTAAACACGCGCGCATCGCGGTAGTACCGTTCGACCGCGTACTCCTTGGTAAAACCGTACCCGCCATGGATCTGGAGGGCTTTGGCGGTAATGCGGTTGACCATCTCCGAGGCGAAAAGTTTGGCCATCGATGCCTGGGCCGTAAAATTCTCACCCCGATTTTTCATGGCGGCGGCGGAAAGTGTCAGTTGCCTGGCCGCTTCAATCTGGGTCGCCATATCGGCAATCATCCATCGCAATCCCTGAAATTTCGAAATTTTCCGACCGAATTGATCACGGGATTTGGCGTACTTCACGGCGGCGTCAAAAGCCGCCTGGGCCACTCCCAGCGACTGGGCGGCAATACCGATGCGCCCGCCGTCCAGTGCCGTCATGGCAATTTTAAATCCTTCACCCTCACCTCCGAGTATATTTTCGACCGGTACCTGGCAGTTTTCAAAAATAAGATCCGTGGTATCCGAAGCCCGCAGGCCCATTTTGTCTTCCTCGCGACCAACGATAACACCGGGGAATTCCTTCTCCACGATAAACGCGCTGATTCCCTTGTGCCGCTTATCCGGAGCCGTCTTGGCGGTGACGATTACCAGCCCTGAATTTCGGCCCGAGGTGATAAACCGCTTGGTGCCATTCAGGATATAAAGGTCTCCGTCTCGTTCAGCCGTGGTTTGCTGCATGACCGGATCGGATCCGGCATGGGGTTCGGTGAGGGCGAAGGCGCCGATATACTCACCGTGGGAAAGTGCTCTTAAATATTTTTGTTTTTGGTCTTCCGTGCCGTAGCGGTTGATACTTTCACAAACGATGGAATTATGAACGGACATGACCACGGCCGTTGAAGCACACGCATAGGCGATTTCTGACAGGGCCAGCACGTAGCTGATGGTGTCAGCCCCCTCCCCGTCGTATTCCATCGGGGTCATCATTCCCAGAAAACCGAGCTCCCCCATTTTTTTCAGGTTCCCGGCTGGAAATTCCTTGGAACGATCCCGTTCGGCAGCCGTAGGGGCCACTTCCTTACGGGCAAATTCCCGGACCATGGATTGAATCATCAACTGTTCATCGGTCAGTTTAAATAGCATATGCCTTGTTCCTTTATGATCTTCTGTCCATCGTAATCGCGGGGATTTCAAAAAAGCATAGTAACAACGCCATATCCCAGAATGTGCCCAGGGTTTTAAGGGTTATAAATCACTACGATGAGCTCAGCCTCTTCCTTACCGGTATTTCGAAGGTTATGATGAATGCCGGAATTAAAATGAAGCGATTCATCCTTTCCAAGTTTGTTGACATGCTCTCCGACGGTGATTTCAATCTTCCCTCTTAACACGTAGACGAACTCTTCACCCTCATGGTGATATCCTACGCCCGAATGCTCCGACATTGCATCGATGGTAACCCGAAACGCTTTTAAATGTTTGTTTTCGGCCCCGGGAGTCAGGGTGTCGTAAGCGTAGTTATCGGTCCTTTTAGTGTACGCCTTCACCCTTTGTTTCAAGGTCGATTGCTGTTCCTTCAGTAAAAAGCTCGAATCAATCCGTAGCGCCCGGGAAAGCTGGAGCAGGGTCCCCACCGGCGGGATTTTTTTTCCAGATTCGATCTCCTTGATATAATCGAGGGAGAATCCGGTTTCATTGGCCAGGTTATCCAGAGTTAGTTTTTTTTCCAACCGGGCTTTGCGAATTTTTTTCCCCACCGTTTCCATGTTACTGGTTTTTTTTCTAACCATGTCCCCTCCTTTTTAAGCCGCCAGCTATCAGTACTAAGCTTTTCGCTTAACCCACAACTCAAAGACACGCTGACACATGAAAATCTCACCGCGAAATGCGCGAAGTATCCAGAAAAAACTTAACTTCCATTTATAAGATTGGGCTCTGGGGTCTCTGCAAACTCATCGATATTAATGAAACCCGATAAAAACGTCACCCGCATATTAGTATTCATAAAATCCCCGTCCGCTCTTTTTGCCCAGCCATCCGGCTTCAACATATTTCCTGAGTAATGGACAGGGCCGGTACTTGGAATCTTTAAAACCATCGTACAATGTTTCCATAATGGCCAGACAGGTATCCAGTCCAATCAGGTCCGCCAGGGCCAGCGGACCCATGGGATGATTCATGCCCAGTTTCATGACCGTGTCGACCGATTCCCGCGTTCCGACGCCGTGATACAAACAGTATACCGCCTCGTTGATCATGGGCAATAAAATACGGTTGGCGATAAATCCGGGATAGTCGCTGGCCTCGGCCGGTGTTTTGCCAAATTTTTCGGCCAGCTTCCAAGTGGTGTCAAAAGTCTCATCCGATGTGGCCAGGCCGCGGATGACTTCCACCAGTTTCATGACCGGTACCGGGTTCATGAAATGCATACCGATGACCTTTTCCGGCCGCCCGGTTTGAGCGGCAATCCGGCCGATGGGGATCGATGAGGTGTTGGTGGCTAGAATGGCTCCGGATTTGCAGATCGCATCGAGATTTTTAAAAATTTCAAATTTAAGGGATTCGTTTTCGGTGGCCGCCTCCACCACAAAATCGGCATTGGCCATATGCTTCATGTCGGTACAGGTCTGGATCCGACCCATGATGGCATCTTTTTCCTCGGCGTTCAGTTTTCCCTTATCTACGCTGCGAGACAGGATTTTATTGATCGTGTTCATGCCGCGATCGACAAATTCAGCAGCAATATCATTCATAATCACCCGCAGGCCGCTCATGGCGGCCACCTGGGAAATACCGTTTCCCATTTGCCCGGCACCGATGACACCGAAAGTTTTGATTTCCATTTTCGCTCCTTGGTTTTAGATTTATCCGTCGGTTGGTTTTAATATATGGGGCTATCGTTTAACAACAAGTGCCACCGCCTCCCCGCCGCCCAGACAAAGGGATGCCAGCCCGGTTTTTTTGTTCTGCCGGATCATCTCATACAGCAATGCCACCAGTACCCGGCAGCCGCTGGCACCGATGGGATGTCCCATCGCCACGCTGCCGCCATTGACATTGACAATACTCGGATCGAGATCAAGCTCCCGCAGGACGGCCGTCGTTGAGCCGCTAAATGCTTCGTTAATCTCAAAAAGATCTACATCGCCGATATCGATTCCTTCCTTTTTAAGGCACTTGGGAATCGCCCAAATCGGTGCCACCAGAACGTATTTCATGTCGATACCATACGAGGCTTGAGCGCCGATGGACGCCATGATGTCGTAACCGAATGCCTCCGCTTTTTCCCGGGCCATGACCACCACCGCAGCGGCACCGTCGCTGATGATGGAGGCATTACCCGCCGTGGTCACACCCTCTTTTTTGAAAGCCGGTTTCATCTGGGACAACGCTTCGTAGGTAGTTTCCCGGGGGCATTCATCCCGGCTGAAAATCAATGGCTCTTTTTTTCGTTGCGGGACTTGAACCGGGACAATCTCATCGGCAAAACGATCGTCAGCCATGGCCTCCATTGTTCGCCGGTAGGACTCAGCCGCGTAATGGTCCTGATCCTCCCGGGTAATGCCATATTTCTCTGAACACAGCTCGTTGGAAATACCCATGTGAAAATCATTGACGATATCCCATAGGCCATCATGTACCATGTGGTCCACCAGCTGACCCGCTCCCATGCGGTAGCCGAACCGGGCTTTTTCAAGGTAGTAGGGCGCTTGACTCATGTTTTCCATGCCACCGGCCACCACCACATCGGCATCCCCGGTCTGGACTGCCTGCGCAGCCAACATCACTGTCTTGAGAGCAGAACCGCACACTTTGTTTACCGTAAAACACTCGACTTCCCAGGGCATGCCGGCTTTGACCGCCGCCTGTTTAGCCGGATTTTGTCCGCTGCCGCAGGGAAGCACCTGCCCCATGATGACCTCGTTCACCATTTCGATTTCGATCCCGGCCCGCTGAATGGCGGTCTGAATTACGATTGCACCCAAATCCGTGGCACCCAATGAACCCAATGCACCGTTAAAACCTCCCAGCGGTGTACGCACCGCACTAACAATGACTGCCTCTCGCATATTGTTACCTCTCCTTTTGGTATTTACCCTTAATTCCAATATTGTTGAATTATGCCTTCAGAGAAACTGCGGGGGATTGTCCCTACACCTATTTATTATTTCCGCCGCATGCATCGTCCGGGATAAACCCACAAACCGGTTAACGGGCAAACGGGCTAACGAGCTAACCGAATCACATATTTCTCCGATACCGCCCGCCCACGTCGTATAATGCCTTGGTGATCTGTCCCAGGGAACAATACCGAACCGTTTCCATCAATTCTGCGAAAAGATTTTCGCCGGACAGGGCCGCCCGCTGGAGACGTTCGAGCGCCGCCGGCGCTTCTTTTTCGTGCTGTTTATGAAATTCGGCCAACCGCTTAAGTTGGGACTCCTTCTCTTCCTGCGTGGCCCGGGCCAGCTCGAGTTCGAACCCATCTTCGGTCAATTCATCTCCGGCATGAGGATCACGAAAGGTGTTCACCCCGATAATGGGTAGCTCGCCGGTATGTTTTTGGGTTTCATAATAAATAGACTCTTCCTGGATTTTACCGCGTTGATACCCGGTTTCCATGGCACCGAGAACGCCACCGCGGGAGGCGATCCGGTCGAATTCCATTAACACGGCTTCCTCCACCAGGTCGGTGAGCATTTCTACTATGAAACTCCCCTGCAAGGTATTCTCGTTTTTGACCAGACCCCACTCCCGGTTAATGATCATTTGGATGGCCAGGGCCCGGCGAACCGATTCGGCACTCGGCGTGGTAATCGCCTCGTCGAAGGCATTCGTATGCAGGCTTTGACAATTATCGTAAACCGCGCACAAGGCTTGCAGCGTGGTGCGAACGTCGTTAAACTGAATATCCTGGCTGTGCAAGGATCGCCCCGAAGTTTGAATATGATATTTCAGCATTTGGGACCGGTCCGAAGCATGGTATTTGTCCCGCATGGCGATGGCCCAGATTCGGCGGGCCACACGACCGATGACCGTGTATTCCGGATCCATCCCATTGGAAAAGAAAAATGATAGGTTCGGACCGAAGTGATCAACCGGCATCCCCCGGGATAGATAATATTCCACGTAGGTAAAGCCATTGGCCAGGGTGAAGGCCAGCTGGGAGATGGGATTGGCACCAGCCTCGGCGATATGATAGCCAGATATGGAGACCGAATAAAAATTGCGCACATGGTTTTGAATGAAAAAATCCTGAATATCCCCCATCATCTTCAAGGCAAATTCAATCGAGAAAATACAGGTATTTTGGCCCTGATCTTCTTTCAGAATATCGGCCTGAACGGTTCCGCGAACGGTGGTGAGTGCCTCCGAGCGAATCTTCTGATACTCCTCCTCGGTGGGTTCCCGGCCGCTTTCTGCCTGAAATTCTTCCACTTTTTGATCGATCGCGGTATTTAAAAACATGGCCAGCATAATAGGTGCCGGTCCGTTGATGGTCATGGAGACCGACGTGTTCGGCGCGCACAGGTCGAACCCATTGTATAGAACTTTGACGTCATCCAGCGTACAGATGCTGACGCCGGATGTACCGACCTTGCCGTAGATGTCAGGCCGCCGGTCGGGGTCGTGTCCGTAGAGGGTAACTGAGTCGAAAGCCGTGGAGAGCCGCTTGGCTTCGTAATCAGACGACAACATTTTAAATCGCCGATTGGTACGGGCCGGGTCACCCTCGCCGGCGAACATGCGCGTCGGTTCCTCGCCCTCTCTTTTTAAAGGGAAAACGCCGGCCGTGTAAGGAAAATACCCCGGAAGGTTCTCGCGTCGCTGCCAGCGGTAAATTTCGCCCGGATCCTTGAATTTGGGCAAGGACACCTTGGGAATTTTGCTGTGGGAAAGAGATGTCGTGAACAAGGGCACCCGGATTTCCTGTTCTCTGACCCGGTAAACCAGCTCATCTCGATTGTATGCCTGCCTGATCTCCTCCCAATCAGTCGCCAGCTGATGAGTTTCTTTGTCCAGACGGGTTTCGGTTTTTTGAATCTCCCTGTGAAGCTGTTCAATCAGGATGTCCGAATCATCCGGAAGCGTTTTTTCAAACGCCGTGACACTTTCCTTGAGGTGCCAGGTCTGGCGCAACATATCGGCCTGTTTTTCGGTTTGTTGGTGATAGCTCCGAACCGTTTCGGCGATTTCAGCCAGATAACGGGTTCGTTCAGGAGGGATGATAATGGTCATGGAACTGGAATGGCGCGTGTGGGTTCCGGGAAGGTTCGACTCCAGGGTAACTCCGGTTTTGGCCGAGATGGTATCCAGAATACCATGATAGAGGGCCGTCACCCCGTCGTCATTAAACTTGGAGGCAATCGTACCGTAGACCGGCATATCATCGGGGTGTTTATCAAACGCCGTGCGATTTCTCTGGACCTGCTTGCAAACATCGCGCACGGCATCTTCACTCCCACGTTTTTCAAACTTGTTGACCACGATGAGATCGGCAAAATCGAGCATATCGATCTTTTCCAGTTGGGATGCGGCCCCAAATTCACTGGTCATCACATAAATGGATACATCCGATTGATCGACGATGAGAGAGTCGCCCTGGCCGATACCGGCGGTTTCAGCGATAATCAGGTCAAATCCGGCGGCCTTGGCCACGGTAATCGCGTCAGGGAGGGAAGCGGGAAGTTCGGTTTGAGAACGACGGGTGGCCAGCGATCGCATGTAGACCCGGGAATTATCGATGGCATTCATGCGGATCCGGTCCCCCAGCAGCGCTCCGCCGGTTTTACGTCGGGTAGGATCACAGCTGATGATGGCTAGTCGAAGCGATTTTTGATCGTGCAGCAAACGTAATATTAATTCGTCGGTTAAGGACGACTTGCCCGCTCCGCCGGTTCCGGTAATTCCGATGACGGGGACTTTGCGATCAGCGATCCTGGTTTCCAGCTCTGCTCTCAATTTGGCCAGATGTCCATTTTCACCAGTTTTTGCCATTTCCATTGCCGTGATCAAGTTGGCCACCATCAATTTGTTATCCGGCGTCAATCCATTCAAATCGAGGTCGCCGGCCGGCATCCGCGAGTAATCGATGGATTCTACCAGATGGCTGATGATTCCCTGCAGCCCCAAGCGGGCACCGTCTTCCGGTGAATAGATCTTGGCAACCCCATAAGATTCCAGTTCTCTGATCTCCTCCGGTACGATCACGCCTCCGCCACCGCCAAAGACTTTGATATGATCCGCTCCGCATTCCTTCAGAAGGTCCACTATGTATTTAAAGAATTCAACGTGGCCACCCTGGTAGCAGGAAACGGCAATCCCCTGAGCGTCTTCATCGATAGCTGCAGCGACAATCTCCCGGACCGAACGGTTGTGGCCTAAATGGATCACCTCCACACCGGTGCTTTGAAGAATTCGGCGCATGATATTGATGGCAGCATCGTGGCCGTCGAAAAGGGATGTGGCCGTCACGACCCGCACAGGGTGCTTCGGTCGGTATACCTCAACGACATCGTTCATGCTTTTTCCTCCCATTAAACTAAAATTCTTAGAATAAACGCCGTTTGACGTTCGATATATTCCTCGATGGTATAATGCCGGCTAAAAAACCAGCGGCGAAATGTCCACATGTGACCCAGCACGGATATATTATGAGCGGCCAGTTCGATATCACGATCATCCAGGCGTAATAACTCACCGTTGGCTGCCAGTCTGGCAAGCACTTCAACAAACAATCCAGTGATTCGCAGCTCGTTTTCCAGCACCCGTTGTTGCCATTGGGGCGGTAAAGATCGTGTTTCCTGGTATATTAGAAGAATAACATCGCTCATCCGATGGCAGACGAGAAAATATTCCCGCAAGATTTCAGTTAAAACATTCCGCCCGGCGGCGGCCCGAGTCATCACTTCGGCGACCAGATGCTCCACCTCGGCGTGAATGGAATCACATACCAGATAAAGGATGTCCTCCTTGGAGGCGACATATTCGTAAAGGGATCCAATCGAAAAACCGACCTCGGAAGCGATCTGACGCGTCGTGGTTTTATGGAACCCTTTGTCGATAAACAGCTTTATGGCGGCATCGATGATTTGTCGCCGGCGGCGGCCTACCAATTCCGGGTTTTTTACCTGGGTGGGAATATCGTTGGTTCCGTTTTTATTGATTTCCGGCGATGGGTTCATGACTAATTCGTTCCAGCGAATGATTCCGAACGAGCGCTCAATCATTTTTCTACCACGGTGGCACCGGTACTGTCAAGTATAGCTGAGGGATATATCATTTGGCCTAAATGAATGAACGCTGTCAAGAAAACCGTTGACAATATCGTGACGATCCCCTTATAGTCAAACCTGACTGAGCGCTCGTTCATATTCGGTTACCGGTTGGTCGGAGATATTCATTCCATTCTGTCTTTAAGATGATACCCACACAGCCGGGAGGATGCAATGCAGGCGATCCCCGGTTATTTGCCGAGGAAACCGAAAACTCATACGGATATGATAAGGTTTTGCATTTGGCGGAAAAAATTCACTGAATCAAATTCGCCGTCTGTGGAAATTGACTGTTTTCGATTGAAAATTGAAGGCGTTTTTTTTAATACTAAATATATAAATCACAGGCATGCAAAAAATAATCCATATTCAATCTGGATTCCGGCTTATCCGGGCTAGGAGGCAGCTTTGGATTTCGATCTGAACGTTGAACAGGAAATGATCCGCAAGGAAGTCCGCAAATTTGCCCAAAGCGAGATAGCGCCCATGGCGGAAATGCTGGATGAAACCGAAACTTTTTCTCCCGAATTAACCATGAAAATGGGAGAAATCGGTTTGTTCGGTATGTTCGTACCGGAAAAATACGAGGGCCAGGGCATGGATTATTTGTCCTATATTATCGCGGTAGAGGAGATCGCCCGGGTGGACGGCTCTCATGCGGCCACTATCGCCGCCGGCAACTCCCTCGGAATCGGACCCATCAACTATTTCGGGACGGAAAGCCAGAAACAAAAATACCTGCCGAAACTTTGTACCGGTAAGGCCTTGTGGGGATTCGGCTTGACCGAACCCACCGCCGGTTCTGATGCCGGTGGCAGCAAAACCACGGCGATACCGGATGGTAGCGAGTGGGTTATAAACGGATCGAAAATCTTTATCACCAACGCCGCCTGCGAGCTCTCTTTGGGGATAACGGTCCAGGCGGTTACCGGTACAAGGCCCAACGGCAAGCCCGAATATACCTGTTTCTTGGTCGAAAATGGCACACCGGGTTTTAAAGCGGTCCCCATGAAGAAAAAAATGATGTGGCGGGCCTCGAGTACGGCTGAATTGTATTTTGATGATGTTCGTGTCCCCACCGAAAACGTGCTGGGAAAACAAGGTGATGGTTTCCATCAAATGTTGAAAACCTTAGATGGCGGTCGCCTGTCTATTGCCGCCATGGGTTTGGGTGGCGCCCAGGGCGCCTATGAACTGGCGGTCAAATATGCCCAAAAAAGAGAACAATTCGGACAGCCCATCTCAAAATTTCAGGGGATAGCTTTTAAACTGGCTGACGCCGCCATGGAGATCGAATGCGCCCGTAATTTATTGTACAAAGCCTGCTGGCTGAGGGACCAAAAACGTCCTTTCGAAAAGCTGGCCGCCATGGCCAAGCTATACTGCTCCGAAACCATGGGCCGAGTGGCCAATCATGCTGTCCAGATTCATGGCGGATACGGCTTAATGAAAGAATACCAGGTGGAACGGTTTTACCGAGATCAAAAACTGCTCGATATCGGCGAAGGCACCTCCGAGGTTCAGCGGATTGTTATAGCGCGCCATATAGGATGCTAAATAGTTTCCATCCATAAATGTTCTTTTTACCCAATATCGGCGTCAATCGGCGGGACCGCTTGTGCGGCATACCACGGTATGCCTCCGCGCAATCCCTTGATTGCCTTGATCTTGGATAAAAATCCTCATTTCTGAAGTTGGAAACGTTACAAGGTGCCCATCATTAAAAAAAACAGGAGCAAACAGTGCCCGACGACATATTATTGGCTGAAGAACAAGACGGCGTGCTTTTATTAACCTTAAACCGCCCCGAGATTATGAACTCACTTGATTTTCCCCTACTGCATGCCCTCGGTCGGCAGGTGGACAAAATCCGATTTGACAACACGATCCGGGTGGTGATCATTACCGGTGCCGGCGATCGGGCTTTCTGTGCCGGAGCCGACCTCAAAGAAAGACGGACGTTATCACCGGCCCAGGTGAAAGCATATATTTATACGATTCGCGATTTATTTTCTAACATTGAGAATTTAAACAAACCGGTGATCGCCGCAGTTAACGGCGTGGCTTTGGGGGGCGGAACCGAATTGGCTTTGGCGGCGGATATCCGCGTGGCATCAACCAACGCCACCATGGGGCTGACGGAAACCCGTCTGGCCATCATTCCAGGTGCGGGCGGCACCCAGCGACTCCCCCGATTGGTAGGGAAAGGGAAGGCCAAGGAGTTGATTTTTACCGGGGCCCGTATTGTTGCCGAACAAGCCTTTTCCATCGGGCTGGTGAATAAAGTCGCCGAGCCCGATGCCCTCTTAACCGAATGCCGGCAAATGGCAGCCATGATTTGCGAAGCCGGGCCACTGGCCATCGCCCAGGCCAAGCATGCCATCAACCACGGCCTGGAGACCGATCTGACCACCGGACTTGCCATCGAGTCCAATGCCTATTGGACGTTGATTCCCACCGAGGACCGGCTGGAGGGATTGACTGCATTTCAGGAAAAACGAAAACCCAATTACAAAGGTAAATAAAGGAGAACCAAACCATGAGCGAATACGATTACTTCAAGATTTTCCCCCGCATGCCCAAAAAAGTAACCATTGGAGATATCACCATCAGAGACGGTTTTCAGCACTTGGAAAAATTTATCTCCACGCGCGCCAAGATTTACTATGCCGAACAGCTCATTTTCGCCGGCTGCCGCAATATTGAAGTAACTAATCTGGCCAGCGCCTTTCTGATGCCTCAGTTCAGAGATGCCGAAGAAGTGTTGGCCCACCTGCGCAGCGATTCTTTTAAAAAACGATGTGCCCGCAAAGGCGTTAATTATGACGATATTTGTATCACGGCCGTTACCATTCGGGAAACCGGCGTCGACCGGGCCATCGCCCTAAAGAAAAAGGGCGTTGGGCCGGATCGCTGTTTGATGATGGTATCTACCGAAGAGGAGCATCATTTTGCCAATTCCGGCACTTCCCTGCCCGAGTATTGGAGAGAGGCCGAACGCTGCATTCAAAAGTGTACCGACGCCGGAATTAAAATGTGCGGCACGGTCAGTACCATTTGGGGCAGTCCCATCGCCGGCGCCACGGACATGAAAGACGCGGTGGAATTTACCAAGCGCTGGCTGGAGATCGGCGCTGCTGATATCGAGCATGCTGATCATGACGGCAGCGCCTCGGCCCCTGATGTGTACCGTTATTTTTCCATGATCCTGGATGAAATCCCCAATACCGCACTGCACATCGCCCACTTTCATGAAACCAAACGGGTGGCCGCGGCCTCCGTTTTAGCGGCCCTCCAAGCGGGCATCGCCCATTTTGAGGCGACTCTCGGCGGTATGGGGGGCCAGCCGGCCAACTTTATGGACGATTGCCCGGTCCCCGGTACCGGTGACTACTACTACGAAGACCCCCGCTTCGTTGGGCTGACTTGTCTCGAAGATCTATTGGTGCAAATCGATGAAATGGGAATCGAGCACGGATACAACGTGGATAGGGTGCTCCGGCTGGGTCGCCAGATGGAGAAAACCGTCGGCCAGCGATTACGTTCGGAAGCATCCATCAATGGGCGAACGCTAAAAGAAGGCCATATGAAATTTGCCCGCCCCGGGTTAAAACCTCGGAAAGAGAAGCTTACCGAAGCTCCCGATCAGCGGTTCCCGGAAGAATGGACCGAAAAAGCAGTGCTGCCGGAAAAACATCGCCCGGCATGATCGGGCATCCTTAATAGCGGACTTTCCAATCAGAATATTATTTGCACGGAAATGACCCCACAGGTTGTTTCCGTGCAATACTTTTTGTCCCAATTTCGACTTCCTTCAGCAGTTAACAACCAGATATTTCGCCCGCACTCCAACCAACGTTAGAAAATTAGAAAAAAGTAGCCTCACAACTCCTCCTGATAAAACAGGCAGCCTATCAAAAGCCGGGTCATGTAGCCTATTTTGATACCCCAAATGAGCGTAAACAAAATGATAAGATCAATTTAAACATTTGGATTTATGGTATAAATTTTCAATTCAGTTAAATTTCGATAATGCTTCAATGAATGAGATAGTTAACCATCAAAAAATCTCATTTTGTTGGCCTTTCGGCCTCCGCGATAGTGGTCCGGTAGGAAAGCCGATCATACCCCACCTACGGCGTTATCAAGGGTTTGCGGTAGTACACTACAGCGTCACCCTTGATGCCTTGTATCTGGGGCATCTTCGACTTTCGCTCAATCGGGGTGATAGTTTATTTGGTCAAATGAACAAATACCTTGCTCGAAAATTGATACCATTTTAAGGTGGCGCGGTAAGGACATCAACCAATTGGGAAGGGATGTATCAATGAATAAATATGATAAATCCGAGGGAGATATCAATATTTCCGATAGACGGATCAAATGGCAACAGGAACAAATAGATGATGCCACCTTGGAGTTACTCGGTCGCGATCAGCGCTATTTTCTGGAGCAATCCCTATCGACTCCGTGCCTCAATGCGCTTAAGGCCTGCGAAGGTATTTATATCGAAGATCTACAAGATCGTCGCTATATGGACTTTCACGGTAACAATGTCCATCAGGTGGGATTCGGCAATGCAAAGATCATTGCGGCGATAAAAAAACAACTCGACACCCTTTCCTTTTGTACCCGGCGGTATACCAATGCGGTGGCCGTCGATCTGGCGGAAAAATTGGCATGGTTGGCCCCGGATGATTTGAACAAGGTCCTTTTTTGTCCCGGCGGGGCCGAAGCAGTCGGTATCGCATTGAAACTGGCTCGCGTGGTCACCGGCCGGCATAAAACCATCTCCATGTGGGATTCTTTTCATGGGGCCACGCTTGACACCATCTCCATCGGCGGGGAAGCAGTTTTTCGGCGGGATGTGGGACCGCTTCTGCCGGGAACCGAGCATGTGCCGGCCCCGGACCCTTCCCGGGCGTTTTACGACTTGGGCGACCCGGAAAAATGGGAAATGTTCTGCGCCCATTATGTGGAATATATCCTCAAGCAGGAGGGAGATATTGCCGCGGTGATCGCGGAGCCCATCCGCAGCACGCCGTACGTTCCTTCGGCAAAATATTGGCACACAATTCGTCAGGCCTGTGACCGTCACGGCACTCTGTTGATTTTCGATGAAATCCCTCATGCCCTGGGTCGTACCGGCAAAATGTTCACCTGTGAGAATTTCGATGTGGTTCCGGATATTTTATGTATCGGCAAGGGGTTGGGAGGCGGCATCATGCCGTTGGCCGCCGTGATCGCCCGGGATAAGCTGGATGTAGCCGGTGATCGGGCCCTGGGACACTATACCCATGAAAAAAGCCCGGTGGCCTGTGCGGCGGCCCTGGCCACCATCGAATATATTCAATCGCAAAATCTCCTGAGCCATGCCCGGAAACTGGGCGATTATACATTAAACCGCCTTTTAAAATTGCAGCCCCGGCATCCGCTCATCGGCAACGTGCGAGGTATCGGACTTTTTTTGGGTGTTGAATTAATTAAAGACGGCCAACCTGCCGTGGACGAGGCCGAGGCGGTGATGTACAAGGCGCTTTCCAAAGGATTAAGCTTCAAATTGACCATGGGCAATATTCTCACCCTGACACCGGCCCTGGTCATTAACCGGGAAGAAATGGATTGGGCGCTGGATATTCTGGAAAAAACCATCGCAGAAGTCGAAGAGGGAGCCAAGTATTAGCCGCGTTTAAACAAGGTCGCTCGATCTGGATAGATAACTTATTGTTATCTAAAATATAATAATTATTATCTTGATGGATTGTTTCGCTTGCCACTATACTATTTCCTGAGACGGATTCGGCTATTCCAGTTTGATTGTTGTTAGGACTTTCTAAATATGGCGAAGCTTTGGCTTTTTCCTTGTCAGGCGTTTCTAACTTTGTTAAATGATCACTATTCAAGCCAATCATTTCCATCACCTTTAATACAGTTCACTAAAATTGCTAACCTAACAAGAGGAGGACCAAAATGAATCATTTTCGTAACAATCGTTCCGCCCGGCTTTTCGGTTTGGTATTTGGCATGGCCGTCATGTTTACGCTGATGGGCTTTTCAAGTCTGTATGCCTCGGAGGTACTGGTATATACGGCCCTTGAAGATGATGAGCTGGCCATTTATTTGAAGGACTGGGAAGCCAAGCATCCCGATATCAAGGCCAAGATTGTCCGTGACTCCACGGGAATCGTCACGGCCAAGCTTCTGGCTGAAAAAGACAACCCCCGGGCGGACTTAATCTGGGGTGTTTCGGCCACAAGCCTGTTGGTTTGTGACCAGGTCGGCATGCTCACCGGATACAACCCCAAAGGGATTGAAAACCTCAAACCCGCTTTCTTCGACCAGAAAAACAAGGAAGCCCACTGGACCGGTCTTAAAGCTTATATGACCGGGATTGTGGGAAACACCATCGAAATGAAAACCAAAGGCCTCAAACTGCCGCAATCCTATGCCGAACTGACCGACCCCATGTATAAAGGGACCCTGGTCATGCCGAACCCGGCTTCTTCGGGGACCGGTTTTTTAACCGTTTCGGCAATTCTCCAGATCATGGGTGAGGAAAAAGGATGGGCCTATCTCGACAAACTCCATGAAAATATCGCCGTTTATACCCATTCAGGCTCAAAACCCGCCAAGATGGCCGGTAAAGGCGAGTATCCCATCGGCATCTCCTTTGCTTACCGCGGTTTCAAACAAAAAAGTAAGGGTGAGCCCGTTGCAGTTGGCTTTCCCAAGGAAGGATCGGGATGGGAAGTGGAAGCCAACGGTCTGATTAAGAAACCCAAGATTAAACCAGAGGCCAAGACTTTTCTCGATTGGGCCATCAGCGACGACGCTTTCAAGATGTACGTCAAGGTTTATCCCATTATCGGGTCCAAAGTGGTGCCGGTAACGGTTCCCGATGGATATCCGAAAGATCCGTCAACCCAGCTGATTGATAATGACTTTGACTGGGCCGCCAGGAATCGGGCTGCAATCCTGAAAGAATGGACCAAACGCTACGACAGCAAGAGTCTGCCCAAGAAAGAATAAAGCCGGCCCATAAATCATCGGCAATCATTTTTCCCGGCGCGCCCTTATGGAGCGCGCCGGTACTTTTTTTTAAAGGAGTCGTTCCAATGCCTCCGGAGCCGGCCCAAGAAATCAATGGCGAACCCTTCCTGGAAGTTAAAAATGTAACCAAAACATTCGGGCGTTTCGTTGCCCTGGAAAATGTCTCCATTGAAGTGTATCCCAGTGAGCTGGTCTGCATCCTCGGTCCCAGCGGATGCGGGAAAACAACCCTGTTGCGAGTGATCGCCGGGTTGGAAGAACAGAATGTGGGGCAGGTCATTTTAAAGGGAAAGGATATTTCCCGAATGCCCACCTCCCAGAGAGAGTGCGGTATTGTATTTCAATCCTATGCCCTCTTTCCCAATCTGACCGCCACTCAGAATGTATCCTACGGCCTCAAGGGGTCGACCTATAAAAAAGAAGATCGAACCGCACGAACCCAGGAAATGCTCGATCTGGTCGACCTGGGAGAAATCGGAAAAAAATATCCGGCCCAGCTATCCGGGGGGCAGCAGCAGCGGGTCGCCCTGGCACGGGCCCTGGCTCCGAGTCCGGCCATGCTGCTTCTCGATGAACCCCTGTCCGCCCTGGATGCACAGGTGCGGGTTTATTTGCGAAGTGAAATCAGAGATCTTCAGCAACGTCTCGGGATAACCACGATCATGGTCACCCACGATCAGGAGGAAGCCCTGACCATGGCCGACCGCATTATTCTCATAGATGCGGGCAGGGTCATCCAGTGCGACTCTCCCCAGTCCATCTATCATACGCCGAACGATACATTTGTGGCTGGATTTATCGGTGTAATGAATTTTCTGAACGGATGGAAAGTGTGCGACCGCAACACACTGTGTTTCGGAAAACATACGCTCAAAATAAAGAACAACAAAGCCGGCAAATTTCAGGGTGAGAAAGTGACGGTCACGATTCGGCCTGAAGATATCCGGGCTTTGGAAACAAGCGATGCCGGTGAAAACATCCTGGCCACGATTGTCGAAAGAATCGAGTTTCGCGGATCTTCCTACCGCCTGCACCTGCGCCTTCAGGTCGACGATGAGACCCTGGAAGCGCCCGTGATTGAGGCGGATCTGCCTGCCGAGAAAATCGAGCGTTTAGAAATAAAGAAAAACAACCCGTTGTCCATATATTTTCCACCGGAACGCCTGCTGATATTTCAACCAAGGAAACCTTAATTGGATTATGCCGGGATTAGACATTGCCACTACGCAGCAGGAGCTGAATAAAGCCCACCGGATCTTCGATCCCCAGACAGTGGTTGTAAAGAAGGTCAGGCAGAAAACCAGTTCGGAAAACTGGCTGAAGCGGGCATTGATTTTCCTGATGATCATCTGGATGCTCGTGGCCGTGCTGCTTCCCGTTTACCAGCTCATCGATCGTAGTATGCATGCCGACGTCCTCGTATCCATTTGGGGAAGTGATGATGTACGTATCGGTGGAAGACGGGTGTCCATCGACCATGAAACCCAGCGGTTGATTATCGATAAAAAAACCTTTCCGCTGACGGAGAATGTCATCACCCATGAAGGCCTGACGGTCAAGCTTAGGGATGAAAAGATATACAAAGTCGCCTGCACGCAGGCGATGCATTACGCCGATCCGGTTAAGATAAAGGAAGTCACCGCCACGGTTGACGGCGATCATTTTATGATTGACGGCGTCCCGCTGGAAGGAGAGGAATATAGCGGGCAGGTTCGCCGATATATCGGGCTGAGTAACTTTATCAATTATTTCTCAAATCGAGCCCTTTATTATTCGGTTTACAACAGTGTGTTTGTTTCCGTTGTTACCACCTTTATTGCCGTCATTTTAGCCTTGGTCTACGCCTATGCCGTCACGCGGACCCTGATTCCGGGAAAGGCTTTTTTCCGCATTGTCGCCATGCTGCCCTTGTATGCCCCGACTATGCTGTACGGCCTGTCGCTGGTTTATATTTTCGGTAACAAAGGATTCATTACGACCGGCTTTTTTGGAAATCTACCCTGGCTAAAATGGGATATCGGGCTGTATGGACCGGTCGGCATTATCATTGCGGAAGCGGTTTTTACCTTTCCGGCGGCGTACATGATCCTGATGGTTTCCCTTTTAAATACGGATGCCCGGTTGTATGAGGCGGCCATCAGTCTGGGGGCCAAACGGACGCGGATTTTTTTTACGGTGACGCTTCCCGGGATTAAATTCGGCCTGGTCAGCGCCATTTTCGTCTGCTTTACCCTTTGTTTTACCGATTTTGGGGCACCCAAGGTGGTCGGCGGCAATTATAATATCCTGGCCGTCGATATTTACAAACAGGTCATCGGCCAGCAGAACTTCGGCATGGGCGCCACCATCAGTATTATTTTGCTGATCCCGGCGGTTATATCCTTTATCGCCGATCGCATCGTTCAACGCCGACAGATTGTGGCCATGACCGCCCGTAGTGTGCCGTTTACACCCAGGCGGAAATGGGGGACAGATACGGTAATGTTTACCATCGCTTCCCTCATTGCCGGGTTTATTCTCACCATGCTCTTTGCCGGGGGGTTCGGATCACTGGTTAAAATGTGGCCCTATGATTTCTCCTTGGGCCTGTGGCATTATACCTTTGCGGACGTTGGTGGCGGCGGCTATCCCGCTTTCTGGAACAGTATTCGCATGGCGGCTTATACGGCCGTTATCGGGACGGCGGTCACTTTTGGATCCGCATATCTGATTGAAAAAACGCGCCGCGTGGCTATCTTGAGGCAGGCGTCCTATTTTCTGTCCATCCTCCCCCTGGCACTGCCCGGTCTGGTGATCGGTATCGCCTACATTTTCTTTTTCAATACCACTCACTTCGAAATCCCTTTTACGAATATTTCATTTTCAAATCCTCTGCAGGCCCTGTACGGAACCCTGTGGATCATGATCATTGCCAACATCATCCACTTTTATACCGTCAGTTTTTTAACGGCCACCTCCGCCTTGAGGCAACTTGACAAGGAATTTGAAACCGTTTCCGAGTCCATGTCGGTGCCTTTTTACCGGACGTTTTTCCGGGTAACGGTTCCCGTATGCTTTCCGGCGATTCTTGAAATTGCCATGTATTATTTTGTCAGTTCCATGGCAACGGTGTCCGCGGTTATTTTCCTGTACTCTTCCGATACCGCTGTAGCGTCCGTGGCCGTCGTTAACATGGATGATGCCGGGGATCAGGCCCCGGCCGCGGCCATGTGCATGCTCATTGTTTTTGCAAATATTATCGTCCGAATTTTCGGCGAAGGAATCAACGCATTCTTCAGAAAAGCAACGCGGGCCTGGCGAACAAAGTAGCGAGACCTGAAAATATTTAGAGGAAAATCATCGAACCGGTCATTCTGATCATGCTGGGTGCGGGCGCCTATGTCGGCTGGAATATCGGCGCTAATGATACGGCCAATTGTATCGGTACATCCGTCGGGTGCGGGCTCATTACGTTTAAAAAGGCCGTTATCCTGGTGGCCGTTTTTTCCTTCATCGGCGGTATGCTCCAGGGTGGGCAGGTGATGAAGACCATCGGAAAAGGGATTGTCCGGCAGGATCTGGATTATATCGCCATATTTGTGGCCCTGCTTTGTTCCGGATTTTTTGTCACCCTGGCCACGTTCTACCGGATTCCGACCTCCACCTCCCAGGCCATTGTCGGCGGGATCCTCGGCATCGGCCTGGCCGTCAGGGCTGAAATTGATTATTCAAAACTGATCACCATTGCGGAAAGCTGGCTCATCTGCCCCGTCATGGTTATGATATTGGCTTACGTATTGTATCGTCTGTTAATCCTGCTGTTGCGGCGCATAAAGAAAAGCCACATGCTTGTTCAAAATGCCCTGGGTAGGCTGGCCATCCTGTCCGCCTGCTACGTGGCTTATTCCATGGGGGCCAATAACGCGGGCAATGCGGTGGGTCCCATTGCCAATCTCGGTCTTTTTCCTCCAGCTCTCCTTCTTGGTATTGGTGGTATCGCCATCGCCATCGGGGCTGTTACGTACGGGAAAAAAGTGGCCGATACGGTCGGCAAGGGCATCACGCCCCTGGATATTCCGGGTGCCCTTGTCGCCCAGCTCTCCTCAGCTTTCGGCATGCACCTGTTCTCCATGTTCGGCATTCCGGTATCCACCTCCTCGGCCATAGTGGGCGCCGTCGTGGGGGTTGGGCTGGTGAGGGGAGCCAAAGCCATCAGCAAAAAAACATTATTGACCATTCTGGGGGGATGGGTGTTAACACCGATGCTTTCGGCAACTACCGCCTTTTTAATCTATAGAGGGATTAAGATATTGTTTTAGTAATTTTGATAAAAATATTGCGAGGAGACAATGATACTTTTCAAGAAAGAAAAAGAAGTGATCAAGCTGATCGAGAAGCATGCTGACAAGGTCGAGGAATGCCTCTCCATGGCCGTAAAAACCATCGCAACCTATCTGGAAAACAATATTTCCGAGGCCAAAAAGCTGGCCCGTCAAACGGATCACCTTGAAACCGAGGCCGACATGGTGCGCCATGAAATTCGGGATAAATTGTATTTAGGCGCCTATATGCCGTTGCTAAGGGAAGATATTTACAAGCTGGTGGAAATCCTGGATGTGGTGGCAAATTCCGCGGAGAAGTGCTCTGATTTTTTTCTCAACCAGCGGCCCTCGATTCCGGATGATTTTAGGTCGGATTTCTTAAAGATTACAGAGGTTTCCATGGGTGTAGGGGAATCTCTTAAATACGCCGTGCTGTGTTATCTGAAGGGCGTCTGCCCCATTGAGGTATCCCGTAATCATGCCAGGGATATTGGCCTTCTTGAATCCAAGGTAGACAGTCTGGAGTGGGACCTGACCAAGAAGATCTTTACTTACGATATGGATTTCAGCCACAAAATCCATCTTCGCCGCTGTTTGGATCATATCGTGATCGTCTCCGATCGCGCCGAGGAAGCGGCCGGTCAATTGGATTTGGTGACTTTGAAATCGATGATATAACCTATCGCCCATCCATTAATTATATTTTTAAAGATGGGTGCCTTGAGACGTTTCCAATTCAGAAATGAGGATTTTTGTCCAAGGTCAAGGAAATCAAGGGATTGCACGGAGGCCTACCGTGGTAGGCCGCACAAGCGATCCCGCTGATTGACGCCGAGATTGGTCAAAAAGACCATTTATGGGTGGAAACTAATCTAAGATTATCCCGTCTGATTATTCATGCCAACGAGGTGATTTATGTCGTCACCCCCAAGACCATCTGCCTTTCTAAAAATAATCATGATGATTTTGTAAAAAAGAGCAATTTCTTTAAAACGTCGTTTCCGCGAAATCTGGAATCCCGTTATTCTAGAATGTTTTGGATGCCGAATCATGCCCGGAATGACAAATACGTGCTTATTCCGATTTCGCCAATAATATGTATGAATTTTTTTCATGAAAGATATGATATTTATTCGTTTGACTTATGATCGATGGCTCCCTATTAGAACGCTCACATTCAGTCGAGAGACTCATAGGAATAAATAATACTGTTGGAAACACATTTCGGAGGAAAAAATGGACAGAAACCCGTTGTTTCGGAGAAAAACGTCAATTTCATACAAGACCGAAGAAAAAACCGTGATGCGCGGCTACAATTTAAGCAATCTGGCTGAAGAAGGCTACTCCTTTTACGATGCCATGTTTGTGTTGTTTCAAAACCGGATCCCCACCGAGGAAGAAGAAAAAATGCTCAAATACGAAATGGGGGTATTTCTGGAGCACTCCATGTCGCCTTCGGCCGTCGGGGCCATCGGCGTCAGCGCCGGCCGCCCCAATCTTCCCGTTTGCGTGGCGGCGGCGGTATCGACCTTTGGCGGCGTTCACGGACCTGGCGCGGCCCACGGTTACATGCTCAACAAATATCTGGAGCGGGCCGAAAAAGAGGACAAAACCGTTGATGAAATGGCCAAAACCCTGGTGGATGAATACATGGACGCCAAAAGACCCGTCATGGGGATGGGCCAACCCCAGCATATCGACAGTGACCCCAGGGCCGAACCGATTCACCTAAAACAGGAAGAGCTGGAATTAAACGGTATTTATCTTGAATTCCAGCGGGCTGTGGAAAAGTATTTTCATGCCCGGCGCAAAGCCGATGGGCGCTCCTACGTGGGGGTCAATGTTGTTGGCTCCGGAAACACCGCCTTGATGGAGATCGGGTTTTCACCCAATGCCGGCTGGTGTATCGGCAGTGTCGTGCGGGGTTTCAGCTGCGCGGCCCATGCCCTATTCAATATGAAGAAAGGTCGAGCCTGGGGAGCTTCCCGAAACGAACCCATGGTCCAGATGATCGATCTTTCCATGATTAAATATGTCGGCCCCGAAGACCGTATCGTTCCCAAGCAGGAAGAAAGACAGGAATATGCCAAGAGACAAAAGGAAGAAGGAGTACACAAAAAATGGGTTATCTAGATAAAACAAAAACCGACGGGTTGAATCAAGCTAAAAGAGACCGCGGCATCGGCAATTTGGGTAGTCCCAAAAATCCGTTCGATTATTACGCTCGGGAATACGGCACCGTACCGCGGGATAACAAACGGGCGCCGTTTCAATGGGTTTCCGAAGTAGCCTATAAAAATGTTCACCGGATCGTTACCCGCGGGTATGATACCACTGAGTTGATGGAAGAAGGGTACGGCGTTATTGAAGTCCTTTTCGTGGACTATCAGGCCAGAATTCCCACCATAGAAGAAGAACAAATGCTCAACTATGTCATGATTCTGGCGCTGGAAGATGGCTTGTCTTCACCAGCGGCCATTTCCAGGATCGTGGCCCGATCCAAAACCTTTTTAACCCAAGCCTGCGGGGCATCCATCATGGCTTTCGGTCATGCCTACGGCGCTTATTCGGCCTTTGGAAATCGCCTGGATGACTACCTTAACAAGGTCGAGACTGGAAACCTGACCTTGGCGCAGGCCGCCGAGCAGCTGGTGACCGAAAACCAGTATGATGAAGCCCTGGGTGTATCAGGTTTGATGCTAAAAGACCCGGCCGCCAAGCGAATGTTTGCCCGGGCGAAAAAACTAGGTGTCGCCGGCAGATACATTGAGTTTACCGAAAAAATCGTATTGGCAGCTCAGACCACCGCTTCAGAACCGGTTGACCTGGACATGCTCGGTGCCACCGGAGCCGTCATGCTGGACCTTGGTTTTACCCCCGAGGCGACCTGGGCCATTTTAGCAGTCACCCGGTCCTTTGCCGCCGGGGCTCACTACATTGAAGAAGTTGAAAGAGAGGGAACCGCACGCTTGGGGCAGCAATTGACACCGCAAGAAGACTACGATGGCCCTCAGGAAAGACCGGTGCCACCCCTGGCGGAACGTGCAAAAACCGCCCGCCCGGCAATTTGCAAAACACCTTCTGAATGGAAAAAACGGTTTGAAACAATGAAAAAGGTGTCCGGCAGCGGATTCAGTATTGTCGAGGAGATTGAAGATCCCAGCAAGAAATCGGGAATCAAAACAGTCGGCAAACTCAAATAGCAACGAGGAGATAAAAATGGAGGTCGTTCAACCGATCAAGCGAAACGTGTTGCTCAACCCGGGTCCCGCCACCACCACCGATACAGTCAAATACGCGCAGGTGGTTCCGGACATCTGCCCAAGGGAGCAGGAATTCGTGGAAATAATGACCCAAGTCCGTAAAGATCTGGTCAAAGTCGTCCATGGTGATCCGGAAAAATATACCGCCGTCATATTTACGGGATCCGGTACGATTATCCAGGATGTATTGGTCAATTCGCTGGTGCCGGACAAAAGGAAGATCTGCGTGGTAAACAATGGCGCCTACGCCGCTCGGATGGTGGAAATTGCCAAATATTACCACATCCCCTGCGTCGATCTGAAATTTCCCTCCACGGGATTACCTGATCTCAATCGTGTCCGCGAAACGCTCGAAAAAGATACAGACATCACGATGGTGATGGCCGTTCACCATGAAACCGGCACGGGGGTCTTAAACCCGATAAAAGAAATTGGGGCCATCGCCCACGGCCATGGGTGTATTTTTGCAGTGGATACCATCTCGACCTATGGTCTCAAGCCCATCGATATCGAAGCAGAAAACATCGACTTCTTAATGTCTTCAGCCCAGAAAGGCATGGCCGCCATGACCGGTGCTTCCTGGACGGTGGGAAATATCGACGAAATTAAGAAGTCCGAGGGTTACCCTTCCCGTTCGTACTATTGTAACCTTTACATGCAATACGACTTCTTCGAACGGGTGGGTGAAATGCACTTTACCCCGCCTGTCCAGACGGTCTATGCCCTTAAACAAGCCATCGACGAATATTTTGAAGAAGGTGAACTGGCCCGCTGGGAACGCCTGACTCAGTGCTGGGAGGCGATTCACCATGGGCTTGAAAAAATGGGTTTGGCATCTGTCATCGACAAAGCCATCCAGGGTCACCTGGTTGTGACAGTGAATGCGCCGGCAGATGAGCGCTTCGATTTTTTTAAGCTGCACGATTATTGTTACGAGCGTGGATTTACCATTTATCCGGGAAAAATGTTCGGCCTGGAAACCTTCCGGCTGTGCAACCTGGGCCAGATATCGGCGAAAGATATTCAGGATTTCTTTGTCGTGGCCGAGGAGGCGTTCCGGGAAATGGGTTTTACATTGCCACTTGATTCATAAAATATAAACGGAGGACAAAATGGAAGACAATATCCAGGAAATGTACAAAAGAGCCCGCAAGGCCTTCAAGGTAATTGAATACTGGCCCCAGGAAAAAGTCGATGAGATGGTTCAGGCGGTAGCCTGGGAGCTGATGAAGGAAGATGTCCGCTATAAACTGGGTCATATGGCCGTGGATGAATCAAACATCGGCAATGCCGAAGACAAGGTCAATAAAATTAAAAATAAAACCTTGGGAACGCTCTGGGACATGCGGGATGCCAAAACCTGCGGGCTGGTCGAAGAAGACACTTCCCTGGGGGTCCGTAAATACGCCAAACCCATCGGGGTCATCGCCAATGTCGTACCGTGCACCAACCCCGAATCGACCATCTGCTGCCTGGCCTTGAGTACGCTCAAAACGCGCAACGCCCAGATCGTTTCGCCCCACCCCCGCACCCAGAAAACGTCTTACGAAACAGTCGTCCATGTACGCAAGGCCCTTGAAAAAATTGGTGCGCCGGTGGATCTAATGCAGTGTATTAAGAAAACCAGCCACGCGGCCACTTCAGAATTGATGGCCAATTGCGATTTTGCCGTGGCGACCGGCGGGGCGGCACTGGTCAAAGTCGTCTATGGCGCCGGAAAACCGGCCCAGACCGTTGGTGCCGGCAATGTGGTATCCATTGTAGATGAAACTGCCGATCTGGCCACAGCCGCTCACAAGATCATGTTGTCAAAAACCGCCAACAACTCTGCTTCCTGCTCATCCGAAAACGCCGTGGCGCTTTATGAAAGCATTTATGATGATATGATTGCGGCCCTTCAAGCCGAAGGCGGATATTTATGCACAACCGATGACCGCGAAAAACTACGAAAATACATGTGGCCGGATGGCACCCATTTAAACCGGGACATTGTGGCCCGGCCGGCGATGTTTCTGGCCGATAATACCGGTTTGACGGTACCGGATGGGACCAAATTCCTCATGGTAAAAGGGGAAAAAGTCGGACCGGAGGATCGCTTTTCCGGTGAAAAAATTTCCCCGGTGCTTACCATCTGGCAGTGGACTGATTTTGACGAGATGCTCGATCGTCTCGAAAAGATCCTCAAATTTTCCGGTGAGGGGCATTCCGCCTCGATCCATTCGGAAAACGACGAACGCCGGGTCAAACTGGCCCTGCGGGCCAATGTGGGTCGGATTGTCTGCAACATGCCCCACGCCCATGCCAACAGTGGCGGCTGGACTACCGGCCTACCTACCACCGACACACTGGGCTGTGGTAGCTGGGCGGGGAATATCACCAGTGACAATATCAACTGGTCCCATTTTTTAAATTACACGCTGTTGTCGATTCCCAAAAAAGAATATATCCCTGCGGTTGAAGACCTTTGCGGCGATTACCTGAAAAAGTGGGGTACGGACTGATACCAAGAAATAATCCCAGTTTGACCGGGGGCAGCGAGAAATCAACACGCGACGAGCCCCGCGTCAGACCAGGCTGGTTTTGATTTCAGGCATCTGTTTTACATGCCGTCTATAATCGGCATGATGTCAGCCACTTTCGAAAAAGACCCAATGTTTTGGGTTCCAGGATCCAAAGGGCCAAGGGGTTCAGTGGAGAGACCACTCAGGCCTTTCCTTGAATCTCCGGACCCGTTGGATCCTTTAACGATCATCGACGATTTAATGATGAAATTTTTTTTCCATTCCCCGAGTGGGGCCATGTGACGACCCGTTATGCATCAAAACGTCCTTTTTATCGGCAACAGTCACACGTATTTGCACAAAATGCCCTGGATGATTGCGGAACTGGCTGCTGCCGAGCAAAAGGGAAGCACAATTTCCATCGGGCTATGTACGAAAAACAGGGCCGGTTTGAAAGACCACTGGCATGACCAGATAACCAGAGACACCATCTCAGGAAAGGCTTGGGACACCATCGTCCTCCAGGATCGAAGCGGCGGACCGCTGGAAGACAACGCCTCGTTTGAGCACTATGCTGCCCTTTTTGACCGAGAAATCAAGCGCACAGGTGCCGACACCCTGTTTTTCATGACCTGGGCCCATCAGAAAAGACCTGAAGATCAGGAAAACATCGCACGAGCCTACAGACACACGGCCCGTCGTCACAATGCCGGATTGGGGCCGGTGGGAATGGCCTGGCAGCGGTCGATCCGTGAGAGTCCAGATCTGAGCCTGTATCACGAGGACGGCCGGCATGCAGGCCCGGCAGGAGCATATCTGGCCGCATGTGTTTTTTATGTTGTACTGTTCAAAGCCAGTCCGGCGGGGCTGCCGTCACGGTTTAACATAAAAGGTAAGCTGAGAGTGAACCTGGATGAAAAGAGTGCCCTATTTCTGCAGCAAATCGCTGTCCGAACCGTACGGGATTTAAAGCAGCAGGATGATTAAAGCCATATTTTTCGATTTCGGTCAAACCCTGGTCGATTCCGCCGACGGATTCAAACAGGCGGAGGCGGTGGCAAAAGAGTGGATATTCTCCGACCTGTTTCCCTCTGCGGGCGACCAAAATCGGCCGATGTTTCTGGATGTCTATCGACGCATTCGGAAAGATTTTCATGACCGGTCGGTTTTCTCAAGACCAGCCATATGGCAGCGAGTGTATCGTCATTTTGACCGGTCCCTCAACCTTGCGGAACTGGAAGAAAGAGAATTCCGTTATTGGCAAACGGTCAAACAGTTTACAAAGCCCTTCCCGGAAACAACACCCGTTCTTCAACAGCTTGCCGAGTCATACCGCTTAGCGCTGATCACCAACACCCAGGGACAAAAAACAACCGGTACCCACCGGATCGGTCTTTTCCCTGAACTTGAACAATTTTTTGAAATGATCGTCGTGGCCGGAGAATCCGATATGCCCACCAAACCCAATGCGGAGCCGTTTCTTTTCTGCCTCAAGAGGCTGGGGCTCGATCCCGGACAGGCGGTTTATGTGGGTGACGATTGGCGTATCGACATTGAGGGATCCCATAACGCCGGCCTCCAACCGGTCTGGCTCAAGCATCGTTCGGTGCATCGCAACTGGCCCAATGTTCAAACGCTTGAGGAACATGCCGACGTGCCGGTCATCACTGGATTGGATCAACTGCCGGCACTTGTGATAACCTTTACCGGGTGACCGTTAAATCGGTGGATGCCCAACCACCGCAAGAATCCAATTAATTAAACTCACTCGCCATCCAACCAGCGAGTATACTCGGCAGCCCACTCATCCACCCGGTCAATCAACCTTTTAAGGACCTCGGAAATATACTTATCCTTGTGATGAATCAGATAGAAGCTTCGCATCAAGGAGGGCCCGGGAAACGGCAGCACGACGACTTTTCCCGTTAATATCTCTTCTCTAGCCACATTGCGCGACACCAGGGCAATGCCCAACCCATCGGCCACCGCCTTGATAATCGCCCGATTGGAGGAGAGTTCCAAAGGAATTTGAATGTCTATCTTGTTTTTTCGAATAAAATGACTGATGGCCTCGGATGGAACCGATCCTTTTTCGTGTACAATCACCGACTGTCCAGCCAGATCCATAACCGTCAATCGTTTTTTATGAACAAGGGGATGATCCGGTGTGGCCACAAAAACCATCTTGTCTTCTAAGATTTCACGACAAACGACCTTTTCATGGTCTACGGAATAGGATCCAAATCCAACATCGTTTTTCAAATTGGCCACATTTTCGATAACATGCTCGGTGGAAAAAATGCTGACCGAGATGCGGACACTTGGATACTTTTTGCTTAAAGGATTGATTATTGAAGGAAGGTAGTAGGCCCCGAAACTTTCACTGGCATGGATTCGAATGTGCCCCATTTTGAGTTTTTTAAATTCCCGAATCCCCTCTTCTGCTTGTACCTCTAAATCAAAAATTTTCTCGGCAATCTGATAAAGCGTGAGCCCCGCATCGGTTAACACCAGTTTTTTTCCGAAGCGATTGAGCAATTTGATCTCATAAAAATCCTGCAGCCGTTGAAGTGCCTTGGTCACCGCTGGCTGGGTGATATTTAACTCCATGGCAGCTTGACTAAGATTTCCTTTTTTAGTTGCCAGATAAAAAATTTTGAGCTGATTGAGATTCATGCAGGGTGATCAATTTTAATATCATCATTTCGCCTACCTTACCGTAATTTACTGATGATATCCAGGTGCTTTGGGTACTCCACAGGGTAGTGTACAGTTTTGATGCAGGCGGTTTTTTGGCGCTAATATTACCCCAAACGAGCGTAAACAAAATGGAGAACGAATATAAAACACTCAATTTAATGCTTTTTTAAGTGATAGGCAGGTTTTTTACAATACTTGCACCAGTGAAATGTAAATTGCCAAAAACCACGCCACTTTGTTTACCCTTCGGGAAAGCCGATGTCCAAAATCCGCCTATGGTGGGATACCCCATCTTCTTTGTTGCCAAGGGCTCGCAGTCCGCCTGAGTTCTTTGGCGGACAACTTCGCCCTTGGACGCCTTGAACCTACGGCACCCTCGGTTTTCGCTCTATTAGAATATAAAATTATAAAAAATCGGGTGTTTTGCCCTCATCGAAAAATAAGACCTGTTTCAAAGTCCGGTAAGAATCTTTTCCAGTCGTAAACAACCCATCACGCCAGTTTATTCATAGGTGAACGACTCGGGATGTAAACTATGTTTACGCTGAAAAACTAAATGTCAATTTGATTGACATGCCGGCGGGTGATTCCTTTCCGAAAGCGTCGTATTTAACAATTTTCGTTAAGTCAAATATACACTGTATTATTTGATAGTTACCAGCAATCTATCCGAATATTTGCTCGCTGATTCGTTTCTGGCACAACCCTTGCGGAGGTATCATAGCAATAGAAAAAGCAATCTAATTCGGTAGCGGCCCTTGTCATTATTGAACAAAATAAAACGTATTGACCGAATCACAAGAAGGAAATAGTGCAACCTATTTTGTTTTGATATGCCTACCGACTGTTGATGTTACCCAAATATGTTGATGATAGATACAACGAAATGAACGTATCGGAAAGGAGGCTGATATGAACATACCAAGCGTCAATCACCTATATTCCGGTGGGGATTATGCATCGAATCGAGGCATTCACCACCCGACTTTTCGAGAAATTTATGAGGCCATAAGTAATCGGGACGACTTCAACGAACCCCAGCTTTTCTATCTGAACCGGCTGGTGACCAGAAAGCTCAAGGCCTTCGATCCACGGCTAAACGCTGATGATTTGGAGCTGAAACCTTACCGTCCCAGTAATAATTTAAGCCCGTTACCCTTACCGGAATATGCAATCTTATCAAAATTAATAGTAAGCTTTTAGAGCAGGGGGAAATTGAAAATGAAATACTCAGCTTACATTATTTTGGCCGTCAGTGTGTTGTTGGTCGCAATCTTGACCACTCATGGTACGAGTCAAAACATTGAAAATCCGGATCAGGTCGGAAAATATTCTACTTTAATTGATGAAACCATCGCGAAATGTCGGACAAAGGCGGCCCTTTTAAATTCGGACAGCCCAAATATTCGCCATCAGGCCGCTCGCGCGTGCCTTAAAGGAGCTTATCTGAAAATCCATAAAAAAGAGCTGGTTGCCTATTTAATTAGCGTTAATTCAGAGCCCAGTAGCGATCGGGTTGAATATCATCTCAACAAGCGCTTCTATCAGTCGCTGAAGCCCGATCAACTTTACGTATATATTGAGGCCAGCCAAATGCTGAACGTTTCAGACTAAGGATGCATACTCTAATTATCTGTAATTATATTAAAATAATTCAGGATCAAGAAAAACCACGAAAAGGAGGCAATATGAAAACGGTCCCTCAATTTTCTGAACGCCGGCAAAGCACGCGATTTAAAGTCCAGGGTATGGTGATTGCCGTGGCGCGGCCGCTTTCACTCCCTCCAGGGTCTATTAAAGAAGTGAGCCAAACCGGCCTGATTTTTTTTTATCGTCAAAATGGAAATAACTGGGCAGTCCCCCAATCGCTCGACATCATCTGGGCGGACACCATTAACGCCCACCATCTGGAAAATTTACCGGTCCGAACCGTATCAGATGTCTTGATTGAACCGGAAGGAAAACCCAACAAATCCGTCATACGCCAATTCGCGGTTGCATTTAAAAACCTGACTCCGCACCAGAAAAACCAAATCGGCCGGCTGATCGAAGGACGGGGTGCCACCAAAATGTAAAACTAGAGCTATATCATGAGCGCTCAAGGTATCATCGGCACCAAACACACTTAATTGTAGGGAAATTCGAACAACGAGTCGATCTAGTCAACCCGGTCGACAGAATCAAATGGGCAATGCGTCGCGTGGCGCACCGCATGCCAATAAGAGCCGGTCGCTGACTTTGTGGGTGCCAAGCCCCAAATCTCAGCGGCGGCCATTTATAAAAAAGCTTTTAAACGGCTCATTCAAGCCGAACCCAAACGGCTTATAGTGGTTGTCAAAAAAACGTTCCGATATACTTCGTTTTTTTCTACAACCACTTATGCCGCAATTCTGCTATTTGGAACATAAATATAAAGAGCGGTATAACAATCGAAACGCTAACTGGGTTAAAAAGATTCTTTTCTACTATACTATGTTAAAAGATTACTAGTAGCGCGTTTTGAACAAAAGTTATTTGTACCCCAATTGAGCGAAAGTCGAGGATGCCCCAGATACAAGGCATCAAGGGTGACACTGTAGTGTACTACCGCAAACCCTTGATAACGCCGTAGCTGGGGTATGATCGGCTTTCCCACTGGGTAAACAAAATGAGATTGTTTTGTGATTATATATCGAATTCATTGAAGCATTATGGAAATTGAACCGAATTGAATATATATACCACAAATTAAAACACTTAAGTTGAGTTTCTCATTTTGTTTACGCTCATTTGGGTTGTATGTTTATGTTCATCTATACATTTAAAGAATCAGAGCTGAAACTGGGCATCCTTCGGGATTTGTAGACACCCGCCAATATCCTTTCTCTCGCTTGACAAGCGGCCTTCATTCAATTATGGATGAATCTCGCACGCAAACTGACCAACCCTTCCCAAATGATATTCTTACCGCTCGGTGATGGGGCGGCTTTAATTGAATTCGAGCGGAAATCTAAATCGTTCTCTATGGATCTTGATACAAAAAACCAACCTGCCGCAAAAGAAGTCATCCGCCTGACTAAAGAATTGATTCGGTTTAAATCCATGCATTCGGCTCCCGATGAAATCCATCGGTGTGCTGATTTTATTTTAGATTACTTAAAAGACCAAAATATCAACCATCAAACATTCGAGCATAACGGCTACCCTTCCATCCTCATGCTTCCCCGCCCTTGTTTTGCTCCAGTTCTGTTGATGAGCCATATTGACGTAGTCGACGCCCCGGACGCACTTTTTGATCCGGTCGAGAAAAATGGCAACCTCTATGGCCGGGGGGCCATTGACGATAAATATGCGGCGGCTTTATCGCTGGTGCTTTTAAAAGAGCATATTCAACTTGACAGCCTGTTTAAGCTTTACGACCGGCTCGATACTTTTATGGAAAAATCAGCCCAAATTGGCGGCGCTTGATTTTTTTTATCATGGCTGAAATCGCATAACCCGATGTTCGTGATTCCAGGCCAATTCCTAAACTTTGACCGCTAAAACAAAACCCAGACGGAGGTGAACCCATGCAAAAAAAAGTTTTATTGCTGATTGCGGCTGTCCTGATTGTCGGATTGGCCCTGACGGTATTTCCCGGATCGGCTTCGGCTAAAACACTTAAATTCGCCTTTCAGGGCGATGCCAAATCCATGGATCCGTACAGCTTGAATGAAACGTTTCAGTTGGGATTTTTAGGCAATATTTATGAGGGCTTGATCCGTCGCGGTCCCAATCTTGAAATTGAACCGGCCCTGGCGGAAAAATGGGAAATTATGGAGCCCAACCACTGGCGTTTTTACCTGCGCAAAGGGGTCAAGTTCCATGATGGAAGCCCTTTTACCGCCGATGATGTGGTATTTTCCGCAGAACGTGTGCGCGCTGAAACTTCTGACCTGAAGGTAAGAATTAGCCCACCGGACACCAAGGTGGTCAAAGTCGATGACCATACAGTGGATTTTATCACCTCGGTTCCGAATCCAATTCTGGTTGTGGAATGGGGCACCTGGTACATCATGTCCAAAGCCTGGTGCGAAAAAAACAACGCTACGACGCCCGAAGCCACCACCGGGGAAAATGAAAATTTCGCGACACGCCATGCCAATGGGACCGGTCCTTTCTTATTGGTTAGCCACGAACCGGGTGTGAAATCCGTTTGCAAAGTCAATCCGGATTGGTGGGATAATCCAAACAAAGTGCATAATCTCACGGAAGTCATTTTCACCCCGATCGGCAATGATGCCACCCGGGGTGCAGCATTGTTATCCGGACAGGTGGACATGGCCTATCCGATCCCTGTGCAGGATATGAAACGCATCGAAGGCAATGCCAACACCCGCATGATGGTGGGGCCGGAATTGCGCACCATCTTTCTGGGAATGGATCAGTCCCGCGATGAATTGTTGTATTCCAGTGTCAAAGGCAAAAACCCATTCAAGGATAAAAGAGTCCGTCAGGCTTTTTATCAGGCCATCGATATTGAAGCCATTAAAAAGAAAGTGATGCGCGGGCTGTCGGAACCCTCTGCCATGATGGTGGCACCCGGCGTAAATGGTGGCGGTAATTCGAAGTTCAAGCGGCTGCCTTATGACCCTGAAGCGTCTAAAAAACTTCTGGCGGAGGCCGGTTACCCGGACGGCTTTGAAGTGGGCATGGACTGCCCCAACGATCGCTACGTCAATGACGAGGCCATCTGCCTGGCCGTCGTTTCCATGCTGGCGAAGGTCAATGTTAAAGTCAATCTATTGGCCCAGCCTAAAGCCAAGTACTTTGCCAAAATATTGCGGCCGAAACTCGAGACCAGCTTCTATCTACTCGGCTGGACCCCGAGCAGTTTTGACTCATACAACCCACTCAACTTTTTGCATGCTTGCTTCAAAGAAACCGGCGAAGGCAAATTTAACCTGGGTGGGTATTGTAATCCCGAAGTCGACAAATTATCGGCTCAAATATTAAGCGAAACCGATCAGGCCAAACGCGATGCATTGATTGAACAAGCATGGCAAATGACCATCGACGACATCTCCTATCTTCCCCTTCACCAGCAGGCATTGGCTTGGGGAGTCAACAACAAAGTGCAGCTAAAACAACGACCGGACAATGAGTTTAAATGGCGTCACGTTGTGATTGAGTAGTTGACAAAAAAATCGGGAATCCCCGGATTCGGCCCAACTGGGTCCGATTCCGGGTTTTTCATCTCGGCACTTCTCAAGCCTGATAAGAAAAGAACGTTATTTGAGGTTCAAATGATCGCGCTGATCATCCGCCGCATAATCCAGTCCATCATTGTCATGCTTGCGGTGGCGTTCGTCGCCTTCACCTTGTTTCGGTACGTGGGCGATCCGGTTTCTCAGATGGTGGGACAAGAAACAAGCATTGCCGATATGGAACGGCTGAGAGAAAATCTGGGGCTAAACGATCCAATGATCGTCCAGTTTGCACGCTTTGTCGGGAACACCGTCCAGGGAAAATTCGGCATCTCCTACCGTCTCGGACGCCCTGTTAATGTGTTATTTGCCGAGCGGCTACCGGCCACTTTGGAGCTCAGCCTGATCGCTGCTCTTTTTTCGCTGCTCGTTGGGATCCCAATGGGTATCTACACCGGCCTTTATCCAAATAGGGTTTTAAGCAAGGTTTTCCAAACGATTTCACTGATTGGAATTTCATTGCCGACTTTTTTAATCGGGATCCTGCTGATCCTGTTCTTTGGTGTCATTTTGGGTTGGCTGCCGACTTTTGGACGAGGAGAAGTTATCCAGCTGGGCTGGTGGTCGACCGGGCTTTTGACGGTGAGCGGATTAAAAGCCATCATCATGCCCGCTTTTACGCTAGGCATGTTTCAGCTGACGTTGATCATGCGGATGGTTCGTTCGGAAATGATGGAGGTCTTAAGGACCGATTACATCAAGTTTGCACGAGCCCGTGGGTTAACGAACCGTGCAATCAATTTTGGTCATGCCTTAAAAAACACCTTGGTTCCGGTCATTACCATCACCGGTCTTCAAATCGGATCGATTATCGCCTTTGCACTCATCACCGAAACCGTATTTCAATGGCCCGGCATGGGGCTGCTGTTTCTGCAGGCGATTCAATTTGCCGATATTCCGGTGATGTCAACCTATCTCATTCTGACAGCATTCTTCTTTGTGGTGATCAATCTGATTGTTGATATTCTCTACCATGTGGTGGATCCTCGATTACGATTTGATAAGGCTGTGGCCGCGGGACATTGATATGACCCCAAATGAGCGTAAACAAAATGAGAAGCTCAATTTAAGCATTTAGAATTGTGGTATAAATTTTCAATTCAGTTAAATTTCCATAATGCTTCGATGAATGAGATAGTTAATCATAAAACAATCTCATTTTGTTGGCCTTTCGGCCTCCGCGATAGCGGTCCGGTAGGAAAGCCGATCATACCCCACATACGGCGTCACCCTTGATGCCTTGTATCTGGGGCATCCTCGACTTTCGCTCAATCGGGGTATGAGACATTTTTGAAAAGATCTCAACATGAAAAGTGTCGCACGAATGAGAGATATCCTGCATCGATTTTTCGATGGTGATATCTGGTATAGTTTTAAAAATTCGAAAGTGACCGTGGTGGCCGCATGTGTCACCATTGTAATCATGGTATCTGCCTTAGCGGCACCGCTGATCGCACCCCACAATCCCTTTGACCCGGCATCCCTTGATCTGATGGAGGCTTTCACACCGCCATGCTGGTATGAAGGGGGAACCACCAAGTTCCTTTTGGGTACTGATGATCAGGGACGTGACATTCTTTCAACCATCCTTTATGGATCCCGTATTTCCCTGTTTGTCGGATTTTCGTCCATGCTGCTGGCGATGGTATTAGGGATATCGCTGGGCTTGATGTCCGGTTACATCGGCGGCGTAATGGAAACCATAATCATGAGAATTGCCGATGTGCAAATCAGTTTTCCGGCCTATCTCATCGCGATGCTGATCTATGGTGTTGCCCTCAGCTTTTTACCCAATGAACGGCATGACGAATTGGTCATTTGGGTGCTGATTCTGGCCATCGGCGTATCCAATTGGGTCAACTTTGCCCGCACCGTACGCGGCTCGACCCTGGTGGAAAAAAACAAAGAATATGTGCAGTCGGCGCGGGTTATTGGTCGCCGGCGCTTCACCATTATGTTTCGCCATATTTTACCCAATGTCATGGGTCCGGTGTTGGTGATCGCCACCATTGGGCTGGCCGTCGCTATTATTACCGAGGCGACGCTGTCTTTCCTTGGTGTCGGCGTTCCACCGACTAAACCTTCCCTGGGAACACTCATCCGCATTGGGCAGGACTTTCTATTTGCCGGCGAATGGTGGATTGTCATTTTTCCCGGCATTGCCCTAGCTGTGTTGATTCTGGCTGTCAACCTTCTCGGTGACTGGATGCGTGATGCGCTAAATCCCAAGCTGCGATAATGGTGCCAGTTTAATCAACCGCAGAGATTTTATAGGAAAAAATGTGCTTTTCTTTTATTTTTTGTCTTTCTCAGCGTTCTCAGCGAACTCTGCGGTGATATGTTACAGATAATGACTGATCCGATATTAAAAATTGTGCGCCTTAGAATTGAATTCAATACCCGCCGGGGGGTCCTGGTGGCGGTTGACGATATATCATTTGATGTCATGCCCGGAGAAGTTTTTGGGATTGTAGGAGAATCCGGCGCCGGCAAATCCCTTACGGGTCAGGCGATTATAGGGCTACTCGAACCACCCGGTCGTATCGGGGCCGGACAAATTTTCTTAAAGGATCGTCGTATCGATCAACTGCCATATAATGAGATGCGCCGCATCCGTGGCAAAAAAATCGGTATGATCTTTCAGGATCCGCTGACCAGCCTAAATCCACTCTATACAATTGGAAAACAGCTGGTGGAGACTATTTTAACCCATTCCGCCCTGAGTTCTCACCAGGCACGCCAACGGGCCATTACTCTGTTGGATGAAGTCGGTATTCCGGCCGCTGAAAAACGCATCGACCACTACCCCCACCAGTTTTCCGGTGGCATGCGTCAACGGGTAGTCATTGCCCTGGCCTTATGCATCAACCCCAGTCTGATTATCGCCGACGAACCGACAACGGCGCTGGATGTTTCCATTCAGGCCCAGATTATCGCCCTGTTAAAACGTCTTTGTGCCGATTACGATACCGCCGTCATATTGATTACCCATGACATGGGTGTGATTGCCGAAATTTCCGATCGTGTGGCGGTGATGTATGCGGGACGGCTGGTAGAGGTTGGAAATGTCCGTGAAATCGTTAAATCCCCGAAACATCCTTATGCTCTGGGGTTGATGGGCTCCATCCCTTCTTTGCGTCATAGAGCGGAACGACTGACGCAGATTGACGGTGCCATGCCCCGGTTAACAGAAATACCAACAGGGTGCGCCTTTCACCCGCGTTGCCCACACTGCTTTGATCGCTGCCAACAACAACGGCCGAATTTAATGGAAACGACAACCAACCGGGTTGCCTGCTGGCTATTTGAAAATGAAAACTGAGATAAAGACATCCGATCCGCTGAAAATCAACCCGCCACCGCTGCTACGCGTCACCGGCCTGAAACGCTATTTTGATGTTTCCAAACCGTTGCTGAATCGTTTGCTGGAGGGCAAACCCCGTATGATCCTAAAAGCCGTCAGCGGCGTCGACTTCGAGATCACCAAAGGACAAACGTTTGCACTGGTGGGAGAATCCGGCTGTGGTAAATCAACGGTCGCCAATCTGGTCGTGGGCCTTCATGCACCGACAGAGGGTACAATCGAGTTCGACGGTGTCAATATGGCCACGATGACCAGCCAGGTTCAGATGGAACACCTGCGCCGACGGATAGCCATGATTTTTCAGGATCCTTACGCCAGCCTAAATCCGCGCTGGCGAGTGGCAGCTATTGTCAGTGAACCCATTCGGGCTTTTGCTTTACTGAAAGGAGCAAGGGCTATTTCGAGGCGTACCGGGGAGTTACTCACCCAGGTGGGACTTTCACCGGCTGACGGCGAAAAATACCCCCACGAATTTTCTGGAGGCCAACGTCAGCGCATTTCCATTGCCAGGGCGCTGGCCAGTGAACCGGACTTTATCGTTTGTGACGAACCGACGTCCGCCCTTGATGTTTCAGTCCAGGCTCAGATATTGAATTTGATGAGGGATCTTCAGAAACAATTTGACTTATCCTATCTGTTCATTTCACATGATCTGGCCGTCGTGCGCCATATGGCCAACCAGGTGGGCGTGATGTATCTGGGCCTTCTCTGCGAAACGGCGCCCGTGGACGTAATCTTTGGCAACCCACTTCACCCCTACACCCGACTGTTGCTGGAAACAATTCCGGATGTTGAAATGACCGGCCGAACGACAGCACCGGTGGCGGGCGAAATTCCCAACCCCATCGATCCCCCCAGCGGCTGTGCCTTTCATCCCCGTTGCCCGCTAGCCAACGATCGCTGTCGTCGGGAACGACCAGAACTCAAGACGGCAAAAAAAAGCGAGCGGGTGGCTTGTCATGCGGTTACAGAACATCGAATGGAAGTTTGAATGCTGGGAAGGCAGGAAGCTATGAATCCATGAAGAAAGAAGGTGGGAAGGCGGTTAAGCTTGAAAAGCGATGCCGTTGATATGATATCATTCTGGAATAATTATAATATTTAAATAATTGTGAGGTTTCCATGGATATACAAGCGATCGTTAAAAATGACCAATCCGAATTTATCCGGCATCGCCGATTCCTTCACCAAATCCCGGAAGTCGCCCTCACTGAAGAAAAAACCGCCGCCTATGTGGCCGATTGCCTCCGGAAAATGCCCCTTGATGTGCGTACCGGAATTGCCGGTCACGGCGTGATGGGATTTCTCGACACTGGCCGACCGGGGGTGAACCTGCTGATCCGAGCCGATATGGACGCCCTGCCCATTGCCGAAGAAACGGGTCTGTCTTTTACCTCCACTCATGAGGGGGTGATGCACGCCTGCGGCCACGATGCCCACATGGCGATGGTTTTAGGGACGGCGAAAATTCTATGTAATATATCTGATGAGCTCTCCGGCACCATTCGGTTGATCTTTCAACCGGCCGAGGAAGGTCCCGGCGGGGCCCTGCCGATGATCGAAGCCGGTGTGATGAATGATCCCCAGGTCGATTATGCCATCGGCTGTCATGTGTGGCCCGATATTCCCGAAGGCACCGTGGGGGTGCGCGATGGGGTTCTGATGGCAGCCATGGATCAGTTTGACCTGACGATTATCGGCAGAGGCGGGCACGGTGCCATGCCACACCAGTGCATCGACGCTTTGGAAATTGGCTGCCAGGTGGTCGGGGCCCTGCAGCGGATTGCCAGCCGTCAGATGAATCCGCTCACGCCAACCGTGGTCACTGTGGGCAGCTTTCATGCCGGCACGGCATTTAACATCATCCCGGATGCGGCCAAGATGAGCGGTACCACCCGCACCTTCGATCGTGAGATCTGGGATTCCTGGCCACAGCGACTCGAAAAAATTATCGGCGGGATCTGTAACGCCAGGGAAGCCCAGTATGAGTTTTCATTCGATCAGGGATTTCCACCGGTGATCAATGATGTTTTCATGTCCGATGTCGTGCGCCGATGCGCGCAGGCAACGGTTGGGGAAAACCAGGTCCTCGAACCGGACCCATCCATGGGCGGTGAGGACATGGCCTACTATCTTGAACGGTCCAAAGGCTGCTTTTTCTGTCTCGGCACCGGCCATGCAGATGGCGCATCCATCCATAACGCCCGATTTGACTTTAACGAGGATATCCTTGCCACAGGGGTGGAAGTTTTTTGCCGGACAACGATAGATCTGCTCGGATAGACCATTGGCATTTTTTACGGAAACGGTTAAAAAATCCTGGGATTATTAACCATCAGCCTACACCAATAAGCACAAACATCCCTTTTCGTTCGGGATTTACCTTGTTTTTAATTATCGTCGTTGTAGGTCCGTGGCCAATCAAAAGTTTATTCATCATTTCCGAACCTGTACCCCTAATCCCATATTTTCTTTGCTATTGATTACTTCCCATGATAGAATAACATAATAATTTTTTGCCTCTTAATTTTTAACAATTTCATATGCATAATCCAATGGTTGAAGAACTCGATATAGAAAATATTAAATCATATTGGATAAGCGAAGCAGAAGAGGCCCTTATGGTTGCCAAGCACCTATTTGAAAAAAAAGATTACTCGTATGCGCTGTTTTTTGGTCATCTTGCCGTAGAAAAAATATTGAAAGCAGTATATGTTCAGAATAATAAAGAACACGCCCCGCCAATTCATAACCTACACCGATTAGGGAAACTCACAGGGATTTATTTAGATAGAGATAAAATTGAGAGACTTATTCTGATATCATCCTTTAATATTGAGGCCAGATATCCTGACATTAAAAGATCTTTTCGACAAAAATGCACCAAAGAATTCACGACCGGGCAAATGGAGATTATTGAGGGAATATTTAAATGGCTGAAAGAAATGATAGTTTGAATAAAATAATTCGTAAATTCCTGGAAGAAATCAAAAAAAAATACAAGCTTGATGGCGTTTATCTATATGGCTCCTTTGCAAAAGGCACTTTCAACAAATGGAGTGATATCGATATAGCAATAATTTCACAGGACTTTTCAGACAACCCTTTTGAAGATAGGCTGCTCCTTATGCGAATAGCCTCAACCATTGATGATCGTATAGAACCGAGACCATTCAAAAAGGGGCTATTCAACCGTAATGACCCATTGGTTGATGAGATCCAAAAAAACGGTATTCAGCTAATATAGATTTATTACCGATTGCGACAATAAAAAATATCCAACCATCACAACTGTATTCTATTTTGGAGCTTTCTTCCGGAAGCTACAAATAGAATAAATCCAAAAAATCCAGCCAATTCTGTCAAAAAAAATGACACATCATTGATCCGCATTGAGGAAGATGGATAGGTCTCTCTGTTGTTACGCCAAGACCTTCGGCAGCAGGGTGAATGATCTGTTCAATTTTATCATTAAATCAATTAAGTTAAAAAATACAGTTGCTTAGGTTGATACAAACCGCTTCCCGCACGTTTGGCAATATAAAACATCCCTTGTTTTTTTCTTACCATTATTTCATTGACAAGCGACATCGTATCTGAGAAAAACAATGCGAAAAAGAAAATTGTTACTTAGAAATGGGTATTATTTTTGCATGACAATTAAAGCAGATTAGTCTACTATTGATGGCTTTGCAGAATGTCATTTTTTGTTCAAGTTCAAGAAAGACATCCGCTCTAGGCGGATTAACCACCCCATTACGACCTGCCAGACCTACCGGGCAGGCAGGAATATGTTTAATATTTCGAGGGTTCAATGTTGAGTCTGACGATGAAATTGTTCAAAAATAGGCGTTTTTCAAAGCATCAAATTCTTAGGAGAAATTTGATGTTTGCCCCAGTTCGCTATATTATCATCGTTGTTTTCGTTTTTATCTCTACCACCGTAACCGTGCCGGCCCAGGCAAATAGTATTACCTTGGCTTGGAATCCAAATGATCCCGCCGAACAGGTGAGACAATATAGACTTTATTACAAAATCGGGTATTCCGGCCCGCCTTTCAATGGGACCGGTCTAGATCAAGGCGATTCTCCGATCATCATCCGGGTGAATGATCTGGCCGATGAAAATAACCCAACAGTTGTTTTGTCCGGTTTAAGTCCTTTTGCTACCTATCGATTTGTCATGACGGCTTTTAATGGGAACGAAAGCGGTTATTCGAATGAAGCATCACTTGCAGCCAGGGCATCGGCTGCTGGGATATACGATTTGCTTCTTTCCCAGTAAGGCCACAAAAACCTCTGAAAATGTAAGCCCCTGATTTAGGCCGAAAAGCGCAGATGGTCTTTTGCGTTCATATCCTGGTTTTAAAATAAATCGTCAGCGCGGGTCGATATGGATCCGTTCCCAATGATAAGTTTTGTAATTAAACGATAAATTTGTTGTCTGAATTACGCTTTTTTGGATCGAATACCATTTATGTAACACCATATAGCCATCATGTAACACCATATAGGCATACCAACAATTTAAATATACGATTTGAATACCATCCCCTAGCCTGTGGGTCCACGGATTTTACCCAATATGTTGTGGAGGGCCATATCTTAAAATCCCATATGGGCCGTCTAGCTTGAGTAATGTCGACAATATGAATTTTTTAACATTGAATGATCGTCGAATTACGGTCTTAGGCATTGTATTTGCTTACATACTTTTTACTTGTTTTATATAGGGCGAGATGGCATTCAATGAATGATTCGCTGCAGGATTTGTAAGAAACGCATAAAGAAAATATAGCTCAGAATAATTGTCTCGATCTCTGTGGGCTCTGTGGTTAAAATTGCATTTCAAAATAAATCGTCAATCTGAATCTGCGTTGGTCTGTGGCGAAGCGATAATTTTTCATTGACAAATACCATCGCATATGAAAAACGTATACACCATATGTGAATGAATATACCAACAATGTGCAATTAATTACATAGTTTTTTCTTACATATAGTCCGATTCAAATAGGGAGGCCGCCCATGCTTCGTTTGATCCGTAATAATTTCATCCTGCTTTTTATATTTGTCATCTCCGCTGCAACTGCATCGGCCCAAACAGGTAGTGTCACCCTGTCCTGGATTGCCAATACCGAGGCTGATCTGGCAGGTTATTATATTCATTATCGAACCGGTAGAAGTGGAGACCCATATGACGGCACAGGTGCCTTACAAGGCAATTCACCCATAAGAATTCCACTGAATCAGCTTGGCGATCCAAATAATCCGGAATTCACCTTGACTCAGTTAGACGATCAGGCGGTTTACTATTTCGTCCTAACTGCTTATGATAATGAAAATCCGGAAAACCAAAGTGAATATTCCAATTGGGTTTGTAACGCCCAAAATCGTCTGAGCGCTGATTTCGGGTCCCATGGCCCTTGGGTTTATGACGAGTCATCCTGGAATAAAATAGGGACTTGGAATGTTGAGAATCGTCTGGTAAGTTGGGCCGATGGTTTGGCTGTTGATTTTGGATCAAACGGACTCTGGAGCTATAATGGCCCTTGGACTCAATTAGCATCCTGGAACCCTGGTGTCATAGCCGCTTGGGGAAACGAGCTGGCCGTCGATTTTAATTCGAATGGCCTGTGGAATTATAATGGCGCATCCTGGGCCAAAATCGCTTCCTGGAATCCCTCCTTGATGTCCAACCGGGGTAGTAACGAATTGGTTGTCGATTTTGATTCGTATGGCCTCTGGCATTATAGTGATGCATCCTGGACCAGAATCACTTCCTGGAATCCTTCCGGGATGGTCGGCTGGGGATATAACCATCAGAAAATCGCTGTCGATTTTGATTCGAATGGCATCTGGTCTTATAATGGGAATAATATTACCCGAATTTCCACCTGGAATCCTTCAGGTATGACCGGCTGGGGAAATAACCATTGGAAACTGGCGGTCGATTTTGATTCGAACGGTCTATGGAGTTATCAAGGAGGGGCCTGGGTAAAAATTGCTACTTGGAATCCTGTCGAAATAAAATCGTGGAGAAGTAGTAATCTGGCGGTCGACTTTGGTTCCTATGGACTCTGGTCATATAATGGAACGGTCTGGACCAAATTGACCTCTTGGCCTGTTGAAAAGATGGAACCCTGGGGAGAAAATCAACTGGCGACCGATTTCGGTCCCAACGGTCTCTGGACTTATAATGGGACCACCTGGACCAAATTGGCTTCATGGAGCCCCGATGATCCGAATGGCATGGAGGGTTGGTAGCAGAAAAATTTTTTTGCCTTATTAATGTTAATGTAAATATTAATACGTTTTCCCTGTCCAAAATCAGTTGCAAGTTCCGTCAAGGATTCAACGTTGTAATAAAGCAACCACTTGCTCCACTGTTGGCATTTCTATTTCTATAATCAGTAAGTTGTCATAATACCGTATCAAGCATAAAGTATCTGGCCCTTCTCCCGGGACCTCGACTCCGATTCCTCCTGACCGTAAATCCCCCTTTTATTATAACTTGACAACCGGGTAATATAAAATTATAATGACCATTATTGTATACAAGGAGGCCGATTATGGTCGAATCGCAAACAATCTTACCTGTAACAAAAGTAAAAAGAGAACTCCTTCAAATTCTAAAAGCCATGGAGGAAGAATATGCCACGGTCACAGTTACCCGAAATGGCGAACCTGTCGGCATCATAATGACTCCTGACCGGTATGAAGCCCTGATAGAAAGCATCGAAATACTTGGAGATAATAAGACCCTACAAGCGTTAAAGGCTTCTAATAAGGATTTTAAATCTGGCAGAGTCTGCACTCACGATGAAGTTTGGGAAGACTGATGTCTTACCAGCTTCTTTACTCCGCAACATCAAAAAATCAAATCAGGAAGTTACACCCTCAAATTAAACCGGTGGTTAAATCAAAAATAGAGAAGCTTCAGAAGAACCCTTTTTGCGGTAAATGGCTTGAAAAGGAACTTTCAGGTTATCTGTCCATGCGAGCAAAACGATTCCGGGTTATTTATAAGATAAATGATATGGATCAGACCATCGAAATTCACCATGTTGGTCCTCGTAAGAATATTTATGAGTTATTTAAGGAATTTATGGCGAAATAATTACCTCCATTGATAGACCTGTACGCAACACGTCGTTTTCCTTGCGCCCTATGAATGTCCTTGTCTGTCCGTGTAGGTTCGTATGACGGTCGAACACCGGCTACAATCCCTTGACGAATGCCCGTAAATGAATTAGATTAATATAAGATTTATGATATCTTAGTGATAGCTACATATTGGAGGCAATATGAAAGCAATCAGTGTACGCAACGTGCCTGACCATATTTACGATGGGTTACAGGCCATGGCGAAGACGAATCGGCGGAGTCTTCAGGAGCAAGTCAAATTAATTTTTGAACAGGAAGTTAAACTGGCAAACAGATCATTTTTAGCCAGTGCCGCCAAATGGCGCAAACAACTTCAGGGACGCGGCCTGAGTGATACCGTAAAAATGATGCGGAAGGACCGTGAGCGATGATCGGCGTCGTGGACACATCAGCATTAATCCGGTTATTTATTCCGGACGGCCCCTTGCCGGATGGTTTTGATAAATTTCTGCGTGGTGTCGAACGAGGTCTCAACACGGCCATAGCCCCGGAGCTGTTGGTGGCAGAAGCCGCCAATGTGATCAATAAAAAACAAAAATCAGGAGAACTTACCGGCAATGAAGGTGATCAGCTTCTTTCTGACCTTCTTTCGGTACCGATCCGCCTTTTTCCCCACCGAACCGTACTCCTTCGCGCTTTCGAAATGGCCCGAAAATATAATTTAACCGTTTATGACACCCTGTATTTGGCACTGGCCGAAGAACATGGGGCTGTCATTTTTTCCGCCGACAATCAACTCCTAAAAATCGCTGACCATTTACAGTTACAATTGAAATAGCAAAACCGACTTGGATACCCTGTTTTAATGCAATATCGTAAATAAACAACGAAGGCGGTATCCCTCGGCAATACCGCCTTCTGATCAAATCATTCAAAGATACGTTTTTTAAAATTGGTTGTTTGTGTTTTTAGAAAAATCTTTCGTGTGGGTCTGTGTGGGTCCGTGGCTAAAGCTAAAAAATCAATTTTCACTACGGGTTCAGAGTCGCGATGAAGCAACCGCTTCCACCACCACTACTGGCACCTTCATTGCCGGTACTCATATCGTTACTCGTAGAGAAAAAAATGCCCAAAAATGCCATCCAGTTAAATAGATCCTTCGAAATTTAACGGAGTAAACTTCAGTTTATCAAGCAATATTTGAGAAATTTCGACATGGGGTAGGATGGGCAACAAAGCTGGCATGCACATTATGGCATGGGCGTAAACTTTCCCCCAAAATTCGTGTTGAATTGCTGGTGCTTAGAGGCATTACCTTCGTATATCCTTTTTTGCGGGTTACAAACATATTATCACTATCTTTTTGTTGCTCGATTTTATTGGAAAACATAACCCATTGTCCTTTGATGGCGCCATTTGAATCCACAGCCCAAATAGTTCTTTTTCATCGAATACATCCTGGTCACCTTGGTAAACCACATGCGTATTATCCAGGCTGATTGAAAATCGATCGATGTTTCCATTAAAAGGTAATGCTCTATTTAACTTGTCTACTGACCCGCCGGTGATGGGGACGGTGTAGAGTTCAACAACCTCATCTGTGTCCTCATCCGCTAGATAAACTACTCGGCTGCCGTCCTCGCTGATTTTAAAGTTATAACCAACATCCCCACCCTTAACCAGCGAACCATTGAGCTTAACTGCTTCCCCGCCGGCAATGGGGACGCCGTAAAGTTCATAAACATTATCTGTTTCCTGATCCGCCAGATAAACCACACGGCTGCTGTCTGCGCTGATTTCAAAGTCAGAGTCAACATCCCCACCCGCAACCAGCGAATCGTTGAGTTTAACTGCTGGTCCGCCGATAATGGGGACGCTGTAGAGTTCAACAACCTCATCTGTGTCCTCATCCGCCAGGTAGACTACTCGGCTGCCGTCCTTGCTGATTTTAAAGTTATAACCAACATCCCCACCCACAACCAGCGAATCATTGAGTTTAACCGCTGGCCCGCCGGCAATGGGGACGCTGTAGAGTTCATAAACATTATCTGTTTCCTGATCCGCCAGATAAACCACACGGCTGCTGTCTGCGCTGATTTCAAAGTGATAGTCAACATCCCCACCGGCAACCAGCGAACCGTTGAGCTTAACTGCTGGCCCGCCGGCAATGGGGGCGCTGTAGAGTTCAACAACCTCATCTGTGTCCTCATCCGCCAGGTAAACCACACGGCTGCTGTCTGCGCTGATTTCAAAGTCATAATCAACAATACCACCGGCAACCAGCGAACCGTTGAGTTTAACTGTTGGCCCACCGGCAATGGGGACGCTGTAGAGTTCATAAACATTATCTGTTTCCTGATCCGCCAGATAAACCACACGGCTGCTGTCTACGCTGATATCAAGGTGATAGTCAACATCCCCACCCGCAACCAGCGAACCGTTGAGTTTAACTGCTGGCCCGCCGGCAATGGGGACGCTGTAGAGTTCATAAACATTATCTGTTTCCTGATCCGCCAGATAAACCACATGGCTGCTGTCTGCGCTGATTTCAGGGTTATAACCAACATCCCCACCCGCAACCAGCGAACCGTTGAGTTTAACTGCTAGCCCGCCGGCAATGGGGACGCTGTAGAGTTCATAAACATTATCTGTTTCCTGATCCGCCAGATAAACCACACGGCTACTGCCAGTGCTGATCTGATAACTATAAACATACCCTCCCGCAACCAGCGAATTATTGAGTTTAGCTGCTGGTCCGCCGGCAATGGGGACGCTGTAGAGTTCATAAACATTATCTGTTTCCTGATCCGAATGATAAACCACACGGCTACTATCATCGCTGATTTGATGATATATCACATCACCAGATGTGGCCATCTCGCCGCTTATTTGATATGGCTGACCCACTTGCGCGTAAGCGATAGGAAGGAAACATAAGCTGATTAGCAGAAAAAAACTGATTAAACAATTTCGGCGACGACATGCACGTCCTTGCCTCATAACAGTTTTCCCAGCAAACACTTCTGAAAGCCAAACAGATGTCTTCATATGCTTCAACATAGACCCTTCGCCAGTTCGGTGATCAGTTGCGGTGGACCCCAAACCTTGGACAGCCAAATGATGCCGATATAGTATTTTTCTTTTTCTTAGTATCGACACCCGGCTACGCAACTCGTCCAACTGAATCAATTCTTCCTGACACGCATCCAATAGTTTATCAATGCCTTCGCTTATACGAATTGTCTTCTTTTGATACCGTCGACACCCCGTAGTTAACCTGCTTTCGATGTTCAATTCATGGTCTACACTTTCCCCTGTCAACGCTTCGCCTGCTGCCTAACGACAACAAAACGCATGGCTCGAGGTTGATGAGACTCACTGATTCATCATCATATGAAATTTCATTTACTGCTTTTCGCCGGTTTTTCCGGCGCACTAAAATTTAGGAATTAATCCGTGTAGTGGAAACCCATGTCCACGATACCCGAGTCCAACACACCATCTGTGCGCGTCGATCCAATCAGTAAATCGGACGTGGGGTCACCTGTATCAACACAAGGGTTGACAACACCCGATTGAGGTGGATCCTGCCTTAAATGAAAATCACCGTTCGCTGAATCGAAAAAAAGTGGGTCGGTATTGATCATCGCCGCTCCCCAGTTCACGATGCTGTTCAAATCTATGTACACCGCTGCCAGTCCGCCCTGTACGTCGGAATAGTCAATCTCCAGAATAGAGATGTCCAATGGATCGGTTGCTGCGCCAACCCAAATTTCATCGCCCGGACCGGCTGCTCCGTTGTCCCAGAATATGGAGTTGATCACTCTGGGCGTGGAGTGTTTAACATAAAGCGCGCCGCCGCTGCCCGACGTGATATTTCC
>Ga0316198_10000007_pt1 | contig 81553 bp, 69 predicted proteins | sample OudBieAanoxic_MG_FD_204935 | JGI IMG/M metagenome (GOLD analysis project Ga0316198, IMG submission 204935) | Coastal sediment microbial communities from Oude Bieten Haven, Netherlands - site A anoxic | ecosystem: Environmental > Aquatic > Marine > Coastal > Sediment | place: Netherlands... | reverse complement strand
ATCTGTCCCCAGAGCTTCAGCAGGAAGGTCTCCCTATCCCACTGTCTGGGTAGCTAACGGGATGAACCGACAATTTCCCGGACGGAACTCTCATCCGCTGGCACCTTGCGCCCTCGTGGCGCACCCACATATTGTGGTTGGACAGTAGTCGCTAAATTCCAGATAGATTGAGACAATGTTTGATTTCAAAGCCATCGTAATTATTACCGATACGCTTTGGATATCTCTCACACGAGTCTTGTACAATACCTGGATAGTAAAATTTATTTAAACCATTTCATTAGCTCAGATTCTATCTTCTTGGTAAATGACATCAATCTGGCTTCATCAACCTTTTCGCATTTATAAAAAGATATATACTTCAATCTACATTTTCTGGCACATGCTCCTAAAAGCGCCGACCTGATAATACGCTTTATTGGTTTTCTTAAAATGAAGAAGTCATACCACCAAGGTGCACCCAATGTTGTTAATACAAAAGCTTTCTTTAAATTATTTAATCTAGGTTTTATGGGGCCAAAATCATCCGCATGGTCGTACGCGACTGTGGGAACCCAGACTCGGTCAAACCACCCCTTTAAGATAGCTGGGAAACCAAACCACCATGTAGGAAAAATTATCACTATAGCATCTGCTTTTAACAGGCGCTGAACTTGACGGTTTACACATGATGAATCATAGGTTTTATCGTAATATGATTTTCGTTCTTCAGCGGTCAAAACTGGATCAAATTTGCTTTCGTATAGATTCTCTAATACCACATCATGTCCCATTTCATTCAATTTTGAACAAATTTGATCTGTGAAGGTGTGGCACAAGCTATTTTCTAACGGGTGTGAGTTTACGATTAAGATATTCATTTTATATTTATTGAATATACGTCTTGAAATCTATCCAATTATTCCCAGAGAATGCGCTTGCTATGTTAGTTCCGGAGAACGGTTTAGAGGTTCTATAGGCTTAGATTTGTCCCCAGGGCTTCAGCAGGAAGGTCTCCCTGTTCCACTGTCTGGGTAGCTACCAGGGTGAACCGACAATTTCCCCGGCGGGACTTGTACCCGTTGGTGACTTGCGCCCTCGTGGCGCACCAGTATGTTGTGTAGATCGTAAGAAGATTACCTTGTTTATCAATTGAGATCGAAAAACTTGGAATGCTTACCTTATCGCCTTTTACAAAGGACACCCCGGGATCTGGCTGGTTACCTTCAGAAGACTCCATGATCATTTTTTTCACTTAACGTGGTGCTCTCCAGAGCGGCGAAAACGCGTCGGGGTAGCGCATAGTTAACGGCTAAACTCATTAAGAGCTGATACTGCAGCGTCTGCTTTCTCAGCCTGCACAAAAACATGATCGTGGTAATAAGCAGCAATCACATTTGCGCTAATACTTCTTTCAGCGAATTTGCTTGAAACTGCTGCTGTTAATCCAACTGCCTCAAGAGTGGAATGAACTTTGAGAGTGATGCCTTTAAATATGGATTCATAGTTGAAGCCCGCCTTATCAGCATTTCCCTTGGCTACCAATAAGGTCAACCCCTCAGCCTCACGGAAGGAAGCTATAGGTAAAAGTTCCGCAAAGTCGCCGTACTTGGCACCTTGAATTGTACAAAATACAAAATCACCATCCATCAGATGTGGTGCCAATGATGCCAGCAATTTACTGAGGTCTGTCTCACCTGCCATGGGATCACTCCTTGGCCGCTAACTATTGAGCGGCGGGTTAGCCACAATTGACCGTGAACTTGTGGAGCACTTCACGGAGCACCTCTTTGCTTAAAGAGTATGGCGGTTGTTGAATAGATATTGGGAATCCAAGCCAATGTGGGTGGGGATCATTATATGTAAATTCGACTGCTTTCGGGTGCTTGACATCATTTATTAACTGGGTAGCGCGGATTTCGGACCACAATTCATCAATATTGCCCAATGCCTGGTCTGGTGTTGGCAAAAGGTATGATCCGACTGATTTCCAAGCGTTTTGAGATAAAACCAGTTTGGTCAGATTGCAGATACCATCATTCGTGGCTGTTAGGTCGTGTAAATCTTGCCTCTCAAGATTGTCAAGCAATCTTCATTTTTTCCAAGCACATTAAACAATTGGCGATACCCCCTCTTTTTAAAGCTGCGAGACAATTTTAGGGTTATATTTTTTAGATATTATGGATCAGCTGAAAATTATATTTTCGCATGACTCGTTTTTTTAACATCTCAATTCAAGTACCGGCGAGGACAAATAATCAGATGCTGTTTAACTCCAGATCTAAAATGCCGGAAACATCGATATCTTCCCGGATCATCTTTTTTGCATCATTACTGAGCGATAACAACGGGCGTCGCGGCAAACCACCGTATAGCCCGGCGAGATCCAGCGCGTATTTCAATCCCGCCACACCAAAACGTCCCGATATCGCATTATTCAACCTACTGAGCATAAAGTGCAGCCGGGGTGCTTCTGTTAGATCGCCGGTTCTAACTTTTTCAAACAACTGGCAGCAGGTTCGTGGAAACGCATTGGCCAGTGCGGCGACCCCACCCACGGCCCCAAGGGTAAGAGCGGGAAACAATGCACTGATAGATCCCGAGAGAAGTTGAAATTTCGGATCACACACTTCAAGATATTGGCTGTATTTATAGGGAGAACTGTCTTTCATTCCGATGATATTGGGATGTTGCGAAATGGTGCCCAGTGCCTTGGGAGAAATTTCCACACCGGTAAAACCGGGTGCGTTATATACAACCACAGGAATGGAGAGGGCTTCCGCCACGTCAGAATAATAACCGATCAAGGCCTTGTCGGTCAGCGATTTTTTAAAATAAGACGGCGTCAAAACCGAGACCAGGTCAGCCCCGGCTGAAGCAAGCTGCCGGCAGGAGGTAATCGTCCGGCGAGTGGACTCATATCCGCCACCGGCCATGACCAGTTGGTTTTTTGCTTTTTCCTGGACGATTACATCCATCACCTTCATCTTCTCATTTTCATCCAGGCTTTTATTTTCACCGTTACTACCAAGGGCAAAATAGCCGGATAGGGCCGTTTTTCTATAAATAAGCATATTCTTTTTCAACTGATCAATGGAGAGGACTTCATCGATAAACGGCGTTGTGATCGGTGCAAAAACTCCGGACAGTTCTATTTTCATTACTGATTCTCCATCATTCAAACGGCAATAGGGTGAAGTCAACTACCCTCGGTTAAGGTTGACGGTTTGGGGTCCAAGGATCTAAGGGTTCGAGGGGGCAAGTGAAAAGACCATCCCAGCCTTTGCTTGAATCCTTGCAGCCGCATCAACAGATAAACTAAAGTTTTCGCCTAAAGGCGAGGGTTTTTCTCCCATTCTCCGAGTGGGACAATAATCATCCGTCGGGATTCCCATAAAAGGATAGAATACACCCCTAATTTTATTTATCCGAATTATATTTGTAAATCGGCTGTTTCTTTCTAATCGTTTTCATGTAACAATTGGTCGATACAATGCCAAATGACAATGGCAAAAAGGGATAGCCATTCGGTGAGGCTGCTCGTTCAACCAGCATATATACTAAAGAAGGACCCGGAGTGCAATCAAAGATCAATTTCTAACGCCTGATTTAGGTTAAGTCAATCTTAGGAGAAAAAAAATGGGTGTCAGTGGGCATAAAAAAAAAGCGCCGAAGAAAATCTCTATCGGAATCGTAACCGCCTCTTCCACGCGTTCAATTAAAGAGGATGATAGTGGCAAATGGATGGCCAAACGGGCCAAAAAAGAAGGCCAAGTGGTTGTTTATCACCGGGTAGTTCCGGATGTGGCGGAATCCATCGCCGGAGCCATACGAGAAGCGATAGCCACCCATGGGGCCCAGGTTATTCTGGTAACAGGGGGTACCGGAATTACCGCCAAGGATGTTTCGATTGAAGCCGTTGCACCATTGTTTACCAAGGAACTGACCGCCTTCGGGCCGCTTTTTTCCCAGCTCAGCTATGAGCAGATCGACTCGGCGGCCATCATGTCCCGTGCCACGGCCGGCGTCGTGGGCAACAAAGCCGTGGTATTCTGTATGCCCGGCAGCCTGAAAGCCTGCAAACTGGCATGCAAAGCCCTAATTTTTCCTGAATTGGGGCATATCGCCAAGCATATAGGCGAAGATCCCGAAACATCGGAGATGGCGAATGAAGCCACGACGGAAATCTCAATTGGTCAAGATCCATTGTCTAAACTGGAATAAATTTCGACCTTTTGGCCCGCCGGATTTATCAGCCGATACTAGTTCACCTATCATTGATTGCGAAAATTGCTAATCTTGAAGAGACAGACGAATGCTCAACGGTTCAGGAAGGACTAAAAAAGGCCGCCTACTGATAGATAGACGGCCTTGATTGTCTTATCGGATTTGCCGCTTTTTATAAAGTATCCAGGGCGCTATAGATACTCTCCCGGATTTCATCGACCTTACCAACGCCATTTATTTTAATATACTTCGGCGCAACGGTATCGCCGGATTCCTTCCAGCTCTTGTAGTAGCCGATCAGCGGCTCAGTCTGATCATGATAAACTTCCAGGCGTTTTTTAACCGTCTCTTCTTTGTCATCATCCCGCTGGACTAGCGGTTCACCGGTGACATCGTCTTTGCCCTCTTCCTTGGGCGGATTGAAAACAATGTGATAGGTCCGGCCGCTGGCCAGGTGTGCCCGGCGGCCACTCATCCTTTTGATAATTTCATCGTCGGGCACATCGATATCCACCACGGCATCGATTTGAACGCCGGCCGCTTTCATGGCATCGGCCTGGGGGATCGTCCGGGGAAATCCGTCAAATAGAAAACCCTTCTCACAATCCGGTTCTTTGATTCTTTCTTTGACCAAACCGATAATCACGTCATCGGTTACCAGCCCCCCGGCATCCATGAATTTCTTCGCTTCCTTACCTAGTTCAGTCCCCGCTTTAACCGCGGCTCTCAGCATGTCCCCGGTTGAAATCTGGGGAATCTGGTATTTCTCCTTGATGTTGTTTGCCTGTGTCCCCTTGCCAGCACCCGGACCACCCAACAATATCAAACGCATGCTGTACCTCCTTTACCGTTTTAGATTGATTTATGGTTATTTTTTATGTTTCCCATCTGTTTTTGATTTTTGATCGTCCGACATTATTTTCTGTATTTCTTCCATCCTGGACTTGATGGCCTTGTTCAAATCAGAAAGGGTTTTATTTTCGGTTTCTAATTGTTCCAGTTTTTGGGCCAATTGTTCGGCTTTTCCCAGTTCCGACCGCAGATCGGCAATTTCATTCTCAAGAGATGCTTTCTGTTCGATCAGTTTTTCATTGGTTTGTTCTAATGTTTCAACTGTTTCGGCCAAACCATCATTTTTTTTCACCGTCTTGCGCAGTTTCGCAATTTCCTCTTCATAAACTGTTTTCTTCTCGGACAAGGTCCTGTTTTTTGCTTCCAAACTGGCCATTTTTTGGGTCACCGCCTCTTCCGCGCCTGATTTAAACTGGGCAATTTCAGCAATCAACGCTTCTTTCTCTTCGATCAATGCCTGATTTTCCGCCATCACTTCGTCGAGCGTTTCATGGCCGTTTCCATCGTCATCACCTTTTACCTCTTTCTTAACTTTCTTTTTCATGTCTTCCAGGCTGGCAATGAGTTTTTCATTTTTTTGTTCTATTTCATCAACGTACCGGCTGGCTTCCTTGAGAAGCGCTTTATAGTCCGGTGGTTCATTCTGGTCGACGCCGCAACCGGATAAGCCGCTCCCGATCAATAAACCGATGATTAAAACGGCACCACCTTTTGATAACCAGCCGCTCAATTTTTTGAGTTCATTCATGGTTGTTTGCCCCCTTTTCATCAAATATTTTTCTTGTTATCTCGCCAATTAGTAAAGCGGGCCATGTTGATCGATTAATCGGCCGGGTCCGTCATCTGACGAACTAAGTAACTGTCTGACGAGCGTTCAGATAAAAAACTGTTGTTTCCGGGTGACAGTTGATTTAACAGCGTTTAGCGTTTCGGTCAAGACAGCAATCACATGTTCGCGAATATCACCGGCCACCACCAGGACCATCACATCATCACCCACGGCCAGATTCCGACCTTCGGCGATCTCCACCAAAATATCCACAATACCCGGTTTTTGCTTGTTCTCAGCAATCACCGTCCGGAGTTTATCATGATCCACGGTGACTTGTAGTCCAGAAACCCGGCGGCCCTCCCGGGCGGTGCCCCGTACAATGCCATTGTGACAAAGGATCATTCCGATTCGATCAGCATCCGGGTGTTGCTTTACTTGTTCAATCAATCTTTTTAGGTTCATGGTTACCTCTTATTCCCATACTTCACGATTGGCAATCATCCGCTTGGCCAGATCCAGATCCTCAGGTCGATTGATATTGAAAAAGGAAACCAAATCTGGATCGGCCCGACGCAGCTTCCTCTCAGAAATTTCGTGAATTCGTTTTTTACCGAAAACGCGCTGGATTTTCATTTGGTTCTGGGTGACATGCCTTTCCACCAGGGGCAGATATTTTTTTGCATAGGCAGCACACAGCGGCTCCAATCCTGCCGAGGTCGCCGGTATGGTAGCACCGGCAGATGGGTGGATGGCTTCAAGCACTGTTTCGACGAGAGCCCGCTTTAAAAATGGGGTGTCGCAAGCACAGACAAATATACGGTCGTTACCCGTGTAAAACAGACCCGTATGGATTCCTGTTAAGGACGACCGAATGGGAAAAAGGTCGGCAGTGACCAGACAATCGAATCCTGAAAATAAAACCGGGTTGTTGGTCACAATAATGATGTCGTTAAACAGATCTTTGAACAACCGATAAAGCCGTTCGATAATGGTTTGGCCGCCCAGCCGGATGAACGCTTTGTTTTGTCCGTTGAAGCGCTTGTTCAGGCCGCCGGCCAGGATGACACCAGTGATCGCTTTTTTCATGACACTTCCTGTCAATCGGATCGAATCGGCCGGCATGATAGGAGGCCGTCAGATAAAAATCAAGCTGGAGAATATTTTGATACAGCTCTACACGTTAAATCTAAAATTGATAATATCGCCATCCTGAACCGGATAGGTTTTCCCTTCGAGACGAACCGTCCCCCTCTTTCGGGCTTCCTTATAAAACCCGGCTTCCTTTAAATCATCGTAGGCCAGGACTTCAGCTCTGATAAACCCCTTTTTCATATCTGAATGAATCGTGCCGGCCGCATCGACGGCCAGGGTATCTTTTTTGATCGTCCAGGCTTTGACCTCATCTTCGCCGACGGTGAAAAAGGAGTTCAGGCCCAAAATTGCATATGAATGCCGGATGATCCGGTCGGCGGCCGTATTTTCAATTTGGTATTCCTCAAAAAACAACGCCGCTTCCTCTTTATCCATTTGAGAAAGCTCCCGTTCCAGCTGGCCGCGGATACTTATGCAGGTTTCCCTGGCGATTTGTTCAGGCAGTTCCGGCGTTTCAGGATCATCATCCGGGTTATTTAAAAGTACCAGAACTGGTTTGGCCGATAATAAAGCAAACCCTCTGAGCAAGGGCGATAAAGCCAGTTCCGGTTCTTTTCGTAAAGGGATTTCCTGTTCCAGGATGGTTCGGCAGCGCATCAGCAGTTCAATTTCTTCCCGATTTGGTTTTTTTCCCCTTTTTTGATCCTTTTCTAATCGTTCCAAGCGCTTTTCCACAACCATGAGATCGGCCAAAATCATTTCCTCTTCCATAGCGTTAAAATCACTACCCAAAGCAGGGTCTTCCATTCCGTAAAGCGTGAAATTGCGCAATACGTGAATCAAGGCATCACAATTACGTATCCGGGTCCAACTCCCCGATGGATCGGACTCTTTTCGGCCAGTCTCTATCTGTTTTGCATAACCGGGCAGAAAGTATTCCACCTGGGCAAAGGTGGTCTTAAGGGGTTTGTACAATCGGCTCAGGTGAGCGACACGCTCGTCAGGCACTGGGATCGTACCCACTTGGTCTTCGTTTTTACCGCCTGGCGCAATGGCTATTCCGGTTAATGTTTCAAAAATAGTCTGTTTTCCGATATCGGTCTGTCCGATAATACCGATTCGCATGGAATTTTTCCAATCTGGCGTTTAATTGCCGTCATTTGACGGGAAATCTGTGGCGTTCATCTGCGGAATTTAATGGATTCAAATTGGATTTGCAAGCCACGTTCAAATTGGGGATGTGATTTTATACACCCTGCGCAGTGTTAACGCCTGATCCTATCGTAAAACAACCGAAACCCGCTGTACATCACAGTATCCTGTGAGATCGACCATCTCAATCCGGCCCCTGGTACCCAGTGATTGCGTCGGTGGGAGTGGCCGGGATTCCTAATCCGTTTATAGGTCGACGGCATCCATACCCGGTGGAGTTCCCAACGGCCGTACTTTGCAGCTTGTGGCGATGACGACGAATCCGCGATTTAGCCCATCCGAAGAGAACGATTAGTGCCAGACTGAGTATGACAACACTTGGATTCACATCCTTGTCCGCCCCAAAAAAAAATTGATTTAGATCTGGAAAAATTTGTGAATATGAACCATTTTTTTTTCACCCGTAATACTGTAGAGTGATAAATTGTGATCAAATTCGTCGTGGCTTATGGGGTAAGCGGCGACCCTCACATTGGAAATCATCGGATGATTCTTGAGCATGATCGATTGGACCAATATGACTTAGGTTCCGTAGATTATTGGTACAGCGCTGGGGATGTGCTCCCTGTGAAAGTGGGCAAACTCCTGCGCCGTGAGATTCGAGACGAGGAGAAGTGGATGCAGGAACAATAAAATCCGGTTCCCATGTCAAGCACATTTACCTTAAAATTCAATAAAAAAAGGATTTTATTTTTGGCTTTTCAATCCACAGATCTGGATTTTGTTCAGGAGGAATTTGGATGGATTTTAACTTAACCAAAGAACAACAGGATATTGTTAAGGCGGCGCGCAAATTCGCCCAAGGCGAGTTTCCCGACCGTGCCGTTGAATTTGATCGGGAAGAGACATTCGATCTGACCATTTGGAAAAAAGCCTGTGACCTGGGGTTTGTGGGGGTATTTATCAGCGAGGAATACGACGGTGCCGGTTACGGATTTTTTGAACATTGCCTGGTCAACGAAGAGTTTTGGGCGGTGGAACCCGGCATAGCTGCTCAGATTCTGTCGGCCACATTTGGCGCCGAGCTAATCCAGCTATATGGAACTGAAGCGCAAAAAAAAGCCTGGCTACCCCGACTGGTCACCGGTGACGCCATTATGGGAACGGCCATCTCCGAGCCGGACGCCGGGTGTGATGTTACCCAGGCGGTAACTACGGCGCTTAAAGAAGAAAATCGTTATGTCATCAACGGCAGTAAAATGTTTATTACCAACGGCACGGTGGCCGACTTTTTGTTAGTGTTTTGTCAAACGGATCCGGAACATCCATCCCGGCACAACCGCTATAGCTTCATTCTCGTACCCACCGATACGCCTGGTTACCAGGCCACCAAGATACAGGGAAAAATGGGAATCCGGGCCTCGGATACGGCGGAAGTGGTATTAAAAGATGTCCGGGTGCCACAAACAAACCTGGTGGGGAAAGAAGGAGAAGGATTCTATGAACTAATGGCCTTTTTCAATCGTACCCGACTCCATATTGCCGCCCAGGCCGTAGGTTTAGCTCGGGCCACTCTGGAAGAATCGATCCGTCACGTCAAGGGGCGCTCCCAATTCGGTACGCCGTTGGCTTCCTTCCAGATAACTCAATTCAAAATTGCCGAAATGGCCACCAAGATTCGGGCGGCACGAAATCTCTATTACGAAGCCGCCTGGAAGGCCGACCGTGGCGACATTGACCATGCACTGGTCGCCATGGCCAAATGGTATTCAGCCAAAATTGCCGTGGAATGCGCCGACGAAGCCGTTCAGATGCATGGCGGCTACGGTTATATCGACGAATACAAAGTCCAGCGTCTTTACCGGGATGCCAAGATCCTGGAGATCTACGAAGGGACTAAGGAAATTGAAAAGACGATTATTTCCAAAACGATTTTGGGAAGTTAATCAGAATAATCATTCCCGCTTGGAATAAGATCACATTTGAAAAGGTAGGAGGTAGCAATCAATGAACACTGAAAGTCCGACATCCATGCAAGGTCATCCCATGCTCTCCGGGCTGTCACCGGAGCAGGCCAAAAAAGGAAAAATCGTCACCGCTGAAGAAGCGGTTCGTGTTATCCGTAACGGCGATACCCTTGCCACGGGTGGATTCGTGGGAACCGGATTTCCCGAAGAGATTGCCATAGAGCTGGAAAAATATTTTTTAAAGAATAACCGCCCGCGAAACCTGACTCTTGTTTATGCGGCCGGCCAGGGAGACGGTGGTGAGCGGGGGTTAAATCATCTGGGATACGAGGGACTGGTAAGCCGAGTAATCGGCGGCCACTGGGGATTGGTTCCCAAGCTCCAGAAACTCGCTTTGGAGAATAAGATTGAAGCTTACAACTTACCCCAGGGAGTGATCTCCCATATGTATCGTGATATCGCGGCCCACAAACCAAGAACGATCACCACCGTGGGTCTGGGAACCTTTGTCGATCCGCGTAACGGGGGCGGAAAGATCAACGATATTACCGAGAAAGACATCGTTGAGTTGGTGACCTTTGACGGCAACGAGTACATGGCCTACAAAACACTGCCCATTGATGTGGCTATCCTGCGGGGGACCACCGCCGATACTGATGGTAATATCACCATGGAAAAAGAGGCCCTCACGCTGGAGTCCCTGGCCATTGCTACGGCTGCAAAAAATTCGGGTGGATTTGTTATCGTCCAGGTTGAACGAATCGCCGATCGAGGAACTTTAAACGCCAGGCAAGTGAAGATCCCCGGCATTATGGTAGACTGTGTCGTGGTCGCCCGACCGGAAAATCACTGGCAAACATTTGCCGAAGCATATAACCCGGCCTTCAGCAGTGAAGTCAAGATTCCGATGCAATCCATTGAGCCCATGGCCATGAGTGCCCGCAAGGTCATCGCCCGCCGAGCCGCATTTGAATTGAAACCGAACAGTGTCGTCAATCTGGGAATCGGGATGCCGGAAGGGATCGCCAGTATCGCCAATGAAGAGCAGATCAACGACTACCTCACCCTCACCGCCGAACCGGGGGTGATCGGCGGGTTGCCGGCCGGCGGGCTAAATTTTGGCGCCGCCACCAATACCGACGCAGTCATCAATCAACCTTCCCAGTTCGACTTTTATGATGGCGGTGGTCTCGACATTGCTTTTTTAGGCCTTGCCCAGGCCGATCAGGAGGGAAACCTCAATGTCAGTAAATTCGGACCCCGCCTGGCCGGCGCCGGCGGATTCATTAATATCAGCCAGAATGCCAAAAAGATCGTGTTTGTGGGTACATTTACCGCCGGAGGCTTATCGGTGGCCATTGATGACGGCCAACTCAGTATCAAGCAGGAGGGAAAAGTGAAAAAATTTGTACCGCGGGTAGAACACGTCACCTTTAGTGGTCCATATGCCCAAAAGAACAAGCAAGCGGTGCGTTACATCACGGAGCGGTGTGTTTTTGCCCTGACCGATGAGGGAATGGTATTGACCGAAATCGCACCGGGCGTCGATTTGGAGAATGATATTCTAAGCCAAATGGTGTTTGAACCCATCATCAAGAAGCCCCCCCGAGTGATGGACGACCGGATCTTCGGGTCTGAATCGATGGGATTAAAGGATGATTTATTGACGCTGGCTCTTGAAGATCGATTGATCTACGATCCCCGGGAAAACCTGTTTTTTGTCAATTTTGAAGGCTATGCTGTCAAAACTTTAAAAGACGTACAAAAAGTCGAGGCTGCGGTAACGGATATCCTCAACCCATTGAATCAAAAAGTTTACACCATCGTCAATTACGATAATTTCACCATCGCTCCGGAAGTCATCGACACGTATACCGACATGGTAAAAAATTTGATTGATCGCTTCTATTCCGGTGTCACCCGTTATACCACCAGTACCTTTTTACGTATGAAAATCGGTGATGCACTTCAAGGGCGCGATGTGTCCCCATATATTTACGAAAGTCAGGAAGAGGCCAGAGAGGCACTGCGGCGATTGCGATAGCGTGATTCATTCTTCTTGCCCATCGTGCCGAATACAAACTTTTCCGAAATGGGCCCCGCTGGCCAAATAATCCAATGCAACACGCAGGTCTTTAAAAGCGAAAACCCGATCGATTACCGGTTTAATTCGGTGCTGGGAAAAGACTTTGGCCATGGCTTCGAAGCCGATACGTGACCCCACGGTGATGCCCTGCATTCGAACTTTACGAGTCACAATCAACCCCAGAGAGGCTTCCATGATCGCTCCGGAAAGAACGCCGATCATGCTGATCGTGCCGCCCGGATGAATGGCGCGTAACGATTGGGGCAAGGTTTTGGCACCGCCGACTTCCACGATGTGATCGATCCCATCGCCGCCAGCCATTTGCCCAACCGGTCTAAGGGGCTGAGAGGGGCAAATGATATTTCTTCATCTTTTTGTACAGGAGGGTTCGATGGATCCCCAGCAAATCGGCTGCCAGCACTTTTCGATAATCGCTCTGTTCAAGTGCTTTTAAAATGGTCGCTTTTTCAGCTGCTTGCTGGGCCTTCTTCAAAGTGGTTACCGTTGACCGCAACGACTTGTCCCGATCCTTTAGTAAGTAGAAGGGAAGATCGTCCTGCCCGATGTTTCTCCCTTCCAAAACCGATAAAGTCCTTTCCAGCACATTAAGCAATTCCCGGACGTTTCCCGGCCAATCGTAATTTTTTAACACCGCTTCCGCCGCTGGATCAATGTTTATCGGGGACAAGGCGGCTTCATCGATGAGCTGTTGCAAGAGATGCCGGGCGATGGGAACGATGTCCTCCCGGCGCTCTCGCAGTGGCGGAATGTTGAGAGGAATTACATTCAGCCGATAAAAAAGGTCCTTACGGAAACGGCCGTCAGCCATCATTTCATTCAAGCCCTGGTTCGTGGCAGCAATCAGACGAAAATCCGATCGGATGACCGTTGTGCCACCGACGCGCTCGAACTCTTTTTCTTCCAGGACCCGTAATAGTTTCGGCTGCATGGTTATCGGCAGGTCACCGATTTCATCAAGAAACAAGGTTCCCCGGTGGGCCAGTTCCAGCTTACCCGGTTTGCCGCCGGCACGCGCGTCGGTGAATGCACCCTCTTCGTATCCGAATAGCTCCGACTCCAGCAGGTCCTTGGGAATGGCGGCGCAGTTAATGCGCACAAACGGATACACCCGGCGACCGCTGGCGTGATGAATCGCCTGGGCAAAAATCTCCTTGCCTGTCCCGCTCTCCCCCGAAATCAGTACAGGGAATTGATTGGCCGTTGCGTTGAGCGCCTCGACTTTAGCCTCGTTCAAGGTGCGGCTGATGCCGATAATACTATCAAAGGTGTAGCGGGTCGCGCGGAGGTTGATGAGTTCCTCCTCGTAAATTTTTACTTTGGATTCCAACAGCGAGAGTTTGTTGGCCAGTTTCCGCACATCCTTGATATCCTTGAACATGACCTGGCCGAAAACAGCGATAACTTTGCCATCTTTTTTAATGGGAATCCGCTGCACGATCATATTCTGCCCCTTAATCGAGTGGGGCTGATTAATTTCTGGAATCCCGGTTTTGGCAACGATATGCATCCGGCTGTTTTCGACGGATTCGGTACAATGTTTACCAATCTCCGTTTGCGGATCTAGTCCTAAAAAACGACCATACGGTTGGTTGAAATGGGTAATATACCCATTGGCATCTGTAACTAAAACACCATTGTAGATGCTGTCAAAAATCAGTTGGTACATTGCCAACTGTTCTTGCAATTCATTACGGGAAGGTGTGGGTCGGTTTGGCATCGGATGATCTCCTCGGTGTTCTTTCGAATACCCGGACAAAGTGATCCTCCTCCCGCATAGCGGGAGGCCTCAGAAAGCCCCCTCAAAGGGGGGCTGACAACCGCAGGGGGTTTGACCTTCCCCTTTGTGACGCGCCGAGCATCGCAGAAGCGGGCGAATAGGCGCTGTGGCTGTCTGAGCACTAGCGAGTTCCACCGCGTCCGCCCGATTCTTTGAAGCACCGGGCAACCCGAAGGGTCGCGTCGCAGGGGCGATTTCTTTTGGTTCGTTTTCTTTTTCGTAAAAGAAAATGAACACAACCGCTTAATCATGCCGGGCGGCTTCATGAAGGCGCAAGGTTTAGTTAGTGTCTATCCATTAATAGCATCTTTCGGCCCAGAGCTGCGTTTTCGCTTTTTTGCAATCATCGGAATAGTCCACTATGCCTGCGGTTGCAAAAACGCTCAGGCCTTGCGCTGAACCAAAATCTACCATTTCTGGATGGACACTATCTTAACGGCTATTTTTTCTCTCACCGGATCGGTAGAACCTATCCGGGTCCTCCACCAGAGGTGAAGGGTTTAGACCAATACTAAATGGGGATACACTAAATAGTAGCAATATATCAACATGTATAATATTTGATACATTATTACCATGCGTTTGACCAGTTGTCGAGAAAAATTTATGAATTATAAATGAAGAATTTCTAGTCGTCATCGGAAATATTGTTTATAATTTTATTATATTAGGAGTTGTTTTCTTTTTTTTATCCATTTTCTGAGATTTTGGTCTTAAAATTGCGTGTGGCTTTTGTTGGGAGGCAAAGAATCCGAGACCTTTGAGAACACCCGCTTTCGCCCAATTTCAGCGTCAGACTCAAAATTTAATGGGGTTAATCCGCTTGCGGCGGACGTCTTCCTTGAACTCGAACGCCATTGAACATTTTTCAGGGATCTCAGTCTCATTCCAGACCAAACATGCTTGATCGATAAGTTATTCCCCCATTTATTCTAAGGAAAACCATGGATATTAAAGAACCGGAGATTAAGAGAGATGAGATCCTGATTCTCGATGATGATCATTTCAATCCCGACAACGTATGCGTAGTCACTGGTGCCGGGACCGGGATAGGGCGGGCCACGGCGATCGCGGCGGCTGCCAACAACCTGATGGTTGTCGGTTTGGATATCAACGAAAAAGAAGGGGAGAAAACCCAAAAACTGGCCCGGGAAACAGGCGGTCAGATGATCTTTATCCAATCGAACCTCACCCAGGATGAAGAAATTATACATGCCATATCGGAGGCCGCCAAATTGGGGGTAATTAAATACCTGGCCAACATTGCCGGTATTCAACACATCGACTCCATTGAAAACTTCCCCATGGAGAAATACGACTACATGCACCGACTGATGTTGCGGGCACCCCTGTATCTCTCCAAGCTGACCATTCCTCACATGAAAAAAAGTGATGACGGCACCGGAGCCATCGGCAATATGGCTTCGGTCCATGCCCATATTTGTACGGTCAACAAACCCGCTTACAACATCACCAAATTTGGATTACGGGCCTTGACCCAATCGATTGCCGCCGAGGGGATGGGTAAAATCCGTTCGTTTTCTCTAAGCACCGGTTTTGTAAAAACCGCCCTGGCCCTGAATCAGATTCCCGCCCAGGCCGAACAGCGCGGAATTACCCCCGAAGAAGTCGTTACCGATGTAATGTTGGGCAGTTCCAGGGTGAAAGAAATGATGTCACCCATCGACGTCGGGAACCTGTTTGTCTTCGGTTTTTCCCGGTTTTCAAAATATCTGACCGGTGGGGATCTTTTGTTTGATGGTGGGATGCTGAAAACCTATGCGGAAACAAAGGCCCACAAGTCATTGACGTAGCTTATATGTCAGGGAGCTCCGACTGTTTGTTTGATGATAATAATAGCCGGTTCAATAAAAACCGATTCGGTCTATGAGAAAAGGAGGTGAGCAGCAGATAACCGAAAGCCTTAATCATTATGAAAGATCGATTAACCATGTGAGCATTCATATTAACTTAACATGAGAGGGGGAGAATTATGAAATTCAAGATGACCATCGTCGTTTGTGTGTTTGTGCTGCTGGGAGGATTTCCCTTTGCAAGCAACTGCTTGGCCGGAGAGGCTTATCATCTGGGGGTTGATCTGGCGATTACCGGCACGGGTGCTCTTTATTGCAAAGACGGTGTCGATGCCATCAAACTGGCCGTCGAAGAAATCAACGCCAAGGGCGGCTTCCTGGGTGAACATCCCATCAAACTTTTCATACGAGACTCCCATACAAAGCCAGACGTTGCTGTGCGTGAGGCAAAGGACCTGATCTTACGGGAGAAAGTGCGGGCTATCCTGGGTACTTATTCCAGTGCCTGTGCTGTGGCCATTAAGCCTGTCGCCCAAGAGTACAAGGTTCTTCACATTCCAGCCATCAGCAACTCGGAAAACATCACCAAAGTCAACTTCAGCCCTTACACCTACCAGGTGGTTCCCAATAGCTACATGCAGGCCAAGGCTGTCGTCCTGGGTGTCGCAGAACTGGCCAAAAAGAAGGGGTGGACGGAATATGTGACTATTGCCTCCGACTATGAGTGGGGCCGATCTACACAAAATAATACGGTTGCACTTTTGAAACAATTGGCGCCGGAATTGAAACTGAAAAAGGAATTCTGGCCACGACTTGGTGAGACTCAGTTTACCTCATATATTACGGCGATCATGGCCCAGAAACCAGATTTCGTGATTGGTTCGGTGGCTTCAAAGGACAACATCGCCTGGATGAAGCAGGCAAAAGCTTATGGATTTTTCGATAAGATTCCCTATCCTGGATCGCTGATTAGTGTTTCGGAACTGATTGTTCAGTCTAAAGGCCTCACCCGCGGGCTGATCGGCCTGTGCCGGGCTCCGTTCTTCGCTCACCTGGACGTGCCCATGATGGCTGATTTTGTGAAAAACTTCAGGGCCAAGTATGACCGGTATCCCAGTGACTGGGCGGTTATGGAATACGATGCGGTCTATGTCTTGAAACAGGGTGTCGAAAAGGCAGGCAGTATTGACACTGAAAAGGTGAAAGATGCTCTGAAAGGCGCCACGGTCGATACCACCCGAGGCCAGCTCTCATTCCGTGAAATTGACAATCAGTTAAGCTGCTCTTCGTACATCGGTGTGGTGGCGGATGATCCAGCGTATCCATTCCCGATTTACCATGATTTAGTCGAGGTTAAGGGCCCCGATTCATGGCGCCCCGAAGCCGAGATTGTTGAGGCCAGGGCAAAATAGAAATTACCGGGGAAAGCATATGGATGCTTCTTTGATTTTTGCACAGTTTATGAGCGGACTTTCCCGGGGGATGATGCTGTTCCTCATCGCCTCGGGGTTGTCCCTTATTTTCGGGGTGATGAACATTCTTAATTTTGCCCATGCCACATTTTGGCTGGTTGGGGCCTACCTCTGTTACTCGTTCTGGTACCTGTTGCAGGATCATAGCTTCGGCATGTGGCTGAGTATACCCCTAGCAGCCTTGTCCCTGGCAGCTATTGGCTGGATTATCGAGATGGTGCTCATCCGAAGGGTTTACAAACGCGAGCTGCCCGAACAGCTTCTGCTCACTTATGCCCTGGTCCTGGTTCTCGGTGACTTGATCAAAATTGTCTGGGGGGTGGAAGATAAACTTATCGAACGACCACCGCTGGTGGCAAGTCCAGTTTTTATTTTCGGAATGCCTTTTGACTCCTATTTCATTTTCGTGATCCTGGTCGGATTTGTCGTGGCCATCGGCCTATGGTGGTTTTTGAAGAAAACCCGCTATGGTCATATTGTCAGAGCGGCGGTATTCAGCCGTGAGATGGTAAGCGCTCTGGGGATACCAATTCCCAGGATTTACACCGGTATATTTGTATTAGGAATTTTCATTGCCGGCCTGGCCGGGGCGGTTCAGGCCCCGGTGGGATCCATTACCCTGGGAATGGATATGGCCGTTGTGATACAGGCTTTCTGCGTGGTCGTTATCGGGGGTTTTGGAAGTCTTCTGGGCACTTTTGTGGCCGCGATCATTGTCGGAGAAGTATATGCATTTTCAATTCTCTTTTGGCCCCAGGGCGCTCTGGTTCTCATTTTTATCGTCACAGCATTTATATTAATCATACGACCGTGGGGTTTGTTTGGAACACCTGATAGAACCTGACCCGGATAAATTAGAAAAGTTAAAAGTGAACTAAAATACAAAAATTCCAAAATTAAGTAACTGCGCTAACCGTCAACAGCCAAAGTGGTGATCTTATGTTTAAATACTGGTGGCTCGGGCTGACCTTTATCGCCATGCTTGTTTTACCCCTGGTCATTGGGGAATTCTGGATTCACGTGACAATCGAGATTTTGATTTTAGGGCTTTTCGCGGTTAGCTTTAATATGATTTTTGGTTACATGGGCCAGCTCAGCTTCGGCCATGCGGCATATTTCGGTGTAGGTGCTTATGCCACCGGTTTGCTGATGGTAAAAACGGCGATCCCTCTACCGGTTTGTTTAATAGTTTCCATGATTACAGCGGGATTTTTTGCGCTGGCAATCGGATATTTCTGTGTCCGTTTAACCGGGATATATTTTGCCATTCTGACCATGGCATTCGGTCAACTTTTATACTATGTCATTTTTCAGTGGTACTCATTTACCGGAGGAGATGATGGCCTACAGGGAATCGTCCCGCCTGACTGGATTATAGGTGTTACGCCATATTATTACTTCACTTTTTTTATCGTTGTAGCGGCCCTAATCGTGATGTGGTTCATCAGCGCATCGCCTTTCGGTTATACCATGCGGTCAATTCGTGAAAATGCCGAACGGACCCAATTTATTGGCATCAACGTCCGTAGATATATGCTCATCAATTTTGTCGTTGCCGGCATGTTTGCCGGTTTGGCAGGCGGCCTGTTAGGGCCTTTCAACAGGAGCATTGCCCCGGACCTGTGTAACTGGCATCAATCCGGCGTGCCGGTATTTATGACCGTCATCGGCGGGCCACTGGGTTTTTTAGGACCTATGATCGGCTCAGTAATTTACACGTTTTTGTTTGCCTTTGTAACGGGCTTTACCGAATACTGGCCGTTGACCATCGGATTGGTGATTATCTTCGTTGTTTTATTCGTGCCGGGTGGAGTGCTTGGGTTGGCACAAACAATGTTCAGAAACAGGGGAACCAATGATTTAATTGCCGAGGCGAAGGGATCCATGGATACGGAGACATCTTGATATGGCAATTCTTAAAGTGGAAAGCTTGAACAAGGCTTTCGGCGGACTTCAAGCGACCTCCGATGTTAGTTATGAGATGAAAACCGGTGAGCTCTCCGCCATCATTGGCCCTAATGGTGCGGGGAAAACCACTTTCTTTAATCTTCTGACTGGATACCATAAAGTTGATTCGGGCAGTGTATCCTTTCAGGGGGAAGATATTACCAACTGGCCGCCCCATAGAATTGCCCGTCTGGGCATAGCGCGGGCTTTTCAGGTCAGTAATATATATCTTGCCCTGACCGCCTATGAAAATATTCGACAAGCGATTCTATCACAGCAAAAAAGAACCCTTAATTTTCTTATTCCTGCCACCCGAATGGCTAAAAAAGAAACCCGAAAACTCCTCGAATTGGCAGGCCTATCTCAACACGCGGGCAGGATTGCCGGAAACCTTTCCCAGGGAGATAAAAAACGTTTAGAATTGGCTATCGCCTTGGGGTGCAAGCCTGAATTACTTTTTCTTGATGAACCGACCGCCGGAATGTCGCAAGAAGAAACCTATGAAACGATGGATCTGGTAAAACGCTTGAACCGTGAGATGAACCTGACCATTCTTTTTACCGAGCATGATATGACGGTTGTCTTCGGTTACGCGAAGCGGCTCACAGTTTTACATCAGGGCTCTATTATTGCAGAAGGTAGCCCTGAGGAAGTCAGGTCCAATGAATTGGTCCAGAAAATTTACCTCGGAGAGGAAGCATGATATTGGATGTTAAACAAATTAATACCTACTATGAAACAAGTCATATCCTTTTTGATGTTTCCCTTACGGTAGGCTGCGGTGAAATCGTCTGCTTATTAGGTCGCAACGGGGCCGGCAAGACCACTATGATGAGAAGCATAATGGGGCTGACACCACCTAAATCGGGAATCGTGCTGTTTCATGGTGATGAGGTTCGCGGCCGACCGCCGCATTACATTGCCCAAAAAGGAATGGGATATGTGCCGGATAATCGATTGATTTTTCCTGATCTCACCGTGCTGGAAAATCTGGAACTTGGCCAAAAGATTCCTAAATATTTTGAGGGTGAACCCTGGACTGTGAAACGAATATATGAGCTTTTCCCAATTCTCGCTGAAAGGCAGCACCAAGACGGCGGCACTTTAAGCGGGGGTGAGCAGCAGATGCTTACTTTAGCAAGGACACTGATGGGAAATCCCGATCTTCTGCTGCTGGATGAGCCGGTGGAGGGGTTGGCACCTTTGGTCGTAAAAGATCTGGGTAAACAGATTTTAAAGTTAAAGAAAATGGGGCAAACAATTTTCTTCTCCGAGCAAAATGTTAGGTTCGCCACCCTTACTTCGGACCGCGCTTATGTGATCGATAACGGGAAGATTAGATATCATGGGAGCATCAAAGAGCTTAGTGCAAACGAAGAAATAAAGAAAAAGTATCTGATGATATAGACTTACGGAAGAGGTCACTCCCTTCCGTCATTGCTGTGCCGGATCAAGCGCCCTCTTTCATTTTTTTTCTTTCGAGTGATGGCTTCCAACGTCTTCGCTAAATGCTGTGATCTTCATGGTTTTCAATATCCTTTGGGATCAAAACGGAATTATCACCAGGCGCCAATGACAAAGACTCCCTGTGGGAGAAGTGGTTCGTCCGGAAAAAAGAGGAAAGTTATAAAAAATTCAACAATTCCGGCGTCACAATTGCCTATATTATCTACAATCACGGTAAATGGCATGCTAAGCAGCCGGCTGTTTTTCAGGGTATCAGCACTTTAGCTATGGACATTTCAACCAGAGAATAGAAAAAGTTGCCAATGGTTTAAGGCGCTTGAGATGCTGTTCGGCCTTTTCACCCTCGCCTAACAGCTTATCGACCTGGTATAGATACAGTAAAGAGAAACGACTCCGGAATTGAGGGAGGACGAGCATGCTGAATTCGACCAAGGACTACCGGGCACTTTGCGACACTTTTCGATGGGAGGTGCCCAAGCATTACAATATCGGGGTGGACATCTGCGACAAGTGGGGCCATCAAAACGATCGCCTGGCCTTGATTTATGAAAGTGATACGGGGCACACGCAACGGTATACATTCCGGGATTTGAAACAGCACTCCAACAGACTAGCCAACGGCCTGAAGGCCATAGGCATCGGGTGCGGCGACAGGGTGGGCATCCTTTTGCCCCAGCGGCCGGAAACCGCCATTAGCCATATCAGCCTCTACAAGCTTGGGGCCATCGCCATCCCACTGTTCACCCTTTTCGGCACCGATGCTCTTGCCTATCGCTTGGGAAACAGCGCGGCCAGTGGGGTGATCACCAATTCGGCAAATCTTCCTAAAATTCTTTCCATCCAGGATTCCCTGCCACAGCTACGGATCATCATTGTCACCGAAGGAAATGCACCTGAGGGCGTCATGGTTTTCCAGGAACTGCTAGCCCGGGGGAGCGATACGTTCAACCCAGCGCAGACTCTGGCCGATGACCCGGCCCTGATCATCTATACATCGGGCACCACCGGTCCGCCCAAGGGAGCGCTGCACGCTCACCGGGTGCTTCTCGGCCACCTGCCCGGCGTCGAATTTCCGCACAACTTCTTTCCCCGCAAGGACGACCGATTCTGGACACCTGCTGATTGGGCATGGATTGGGGGGCTCATCGATGTACTCTTTCCCAGCTGGCACCACGGAATTCCTGTCCTTGCTCATCGGGCCAGAAAATTTGACCCGGAAGAGGCCTTCCACTTACTGGCCAAACACCGCATCCGCAACGCCTTCATGCCGCCCACGGCCCTAAAGCTCATGCGCCAGGTGCCGGAATCGTCCGTGCGTAACGATTTTAAAATGAGAACTATCGGCAGCGGCGGCGAAACTTTGGGGGAAGAACTGCTGGATTGGGGCCGACGAATCATGGGTGTAACCATCAACGAGTTCTATGGTCAAACTGAATGTAACCTAGTGGTGGGCAATTGTTCCGAAGTGATGCCCATCCGGGCCGGGTCCATGGGCCGGGCCATACCCGGGCACAAGGTGGTGGTGGTGGATGAGGATGGACATCCGGTGCCGGCGGGCACTGTAGGCGAAATTGCAGTGCGCAGCCCCGACCCGGTGATGTTTCTCGAGTACTGGGAAAATCCTGAAGCCACGCAGAAAAAATTTATCAATGACTGGAACCTCACCGGCGATCTGGCCCGCATGGACGACGATGGGTACCTCTGGTTTGTCGGCCGCAAGGATGACCTGATCACCAGTGCCGGCTACCGCATCGGGCCTGCGGAAATCGAAGACTGCATCATGAGGCATCCGGCCGTGAGTATGGTGGCTGTCATCGGTCAACCGGACCCGGTGCGAACTGAGATCGTCAAGGCGTTCATTGTGCTCCGGGATCAGAGCAACGCATCGGCGGAAACGGCCCATGACATTCAACGGTTTGTCAAGGAACGATTGGCCGCATATGAGTATCCTCGAGAAATCGAATTTACCGACAGCCTGCCCATGACAGCTACAGGAAAAATCATGCGCCGGGAACTTAGGACCACGGAAAAATAAATTGTCAGGGGATAGATACGCCTAAGGTGTTTCGCACAATGGACTTGAAGTTAGCAGTACGCAAATCCTGCCTGAATTCGCCCTTGCTCAACCGACCTGTTATCGGCTCAATCCAAAGCGTCAAGAAAGGCTGATATTTCTCTGTCCCTGACGATGTTGGGCTGGAACAGAATCGAATAATGATTCGTACCTTTTAGATCGACGCAGCGTGCATTGGGGATGTCGTTCATCATTTTTTGAACCGCGTGATCGGGTAGCAGAATGTCATCAGGGGTTAAAATGCCCTCCGTAGCGCGAAGTATCAGTACCGGGCAGTTAAGTTTGGAATAATACTGGCCGGCCCCGGTCTCCCGCTTGTTGGATACTTCTTCTCGGATATGCTTGGGTTGGATTTTTGAGCGTACCCCTTCCGAACCTTCCGTCAGGTCATACCGAAAGTATGTCTCAATTTCTTTAGACCAGGGCTGAAGAAAAGGCGCCTGCTTCATGAGATCCAAACAAGCGTCAACAGAGGGAAAAATCATCTCCAGCCGGTCAATGGCAGGTTTGATGGCCTCAGCTACCCTGTCCCAGTGCTCCTGCGACAGATCGCCCCCCGCATCAATAAGGATTAGCCCGGCTACCCGCTCGGGGTGTCTTGCTGCGAAACCCATGGAGATGTAACCGCCCAACGAATGCCCCATCAGTAAGGTATTTTCCAATTGAAGATCGTCCATTATGCATTTCAAGTCTCTGAGGTGGTGCTCTTCCGAGTAACCTGTTGGGGGTTTATCGGACAACCCCCTACCCCGCAGATCAAGGGCAAAAAGCTGGTGTTTTGGAGCTACGGCAGGGGCGATCACATCCCAGCAGCGGCAGTTGGCCGTGAGCCCATGGACGCCGATAACATTCTTTCCTTTGCCTTCCCAAGAAGCCAGATGAATCTTGATTCCGTCTCCTTTGGCGTTGATCATGGACGGTTTTATCATGTTGAATCTCCTCCTCCACCTCTTTTTACTGGAATCACTTAGCCTGGTTTCCATCCATAATTGGTCTTTTTTTCCAATCTCGGCGTCAATCGGCGGGATCGCTTGTGCGGTGAACCACGGACCGTCTCCGCGGCATTTCTTGATTTCCTTGACCTTGGACAAAAATCCTCATTTCTGTATTGGAAACGTTACAAGGTGTCCATCTAAACCTGATACAAGGTTTTGAAACCACTACTAATAAAATCAAGCTCTGCTATTATGACAAAATCGCTTGGTCCTGTGTGAATGGTAAGTCCCTATTCCCCGTGCCACCCGGTTCGACGTGGAAGGGACCAACCATTGCGGGATTGTTTTTCAGCCCCATGAAAAACGAGACCAGGCCATATTAAAATTCCCCGACAAGTAACATTTAAGATAAAGACTCCTACCCAAAATCACATAACCTTAATAATAGAAATGCTACCGGATGGAACTATTGAAGCTCCAAATGTTCTGACAGATGTGAGTGGAATCTTACATAATAGAAAAATTCCCAGTTCCGGGTCATTAAATGATTAGAAGTGGTTTCAAAACCCCAGGTCAGGTTCGATGGCAAGGCATACGAAAAGCGAAAAAGCGGAGCATATTCAATGATATGTGAGCATTTTGAGCTTTTCGTATAACGCCGCCAGCGGGCCTTAGATGAGGTTTTGAAACCGCTTTTAAGCTCTTTCTCTGTATTCTTCAATGACTTTTAATGCGCTGGAACGATCCAGACCGCCGTACGTTTCCTTGTTGACCGTAATAACTGGTCCCGATGCGCAACATCCGATACAGCGAACCCCTTCCAGTGTAAACAGCATATCCTTAGTTGTTTGGCCCTCTTTAATCTTGAATTCATCCGATAGGGCTTCGGTAATTTTTTCGGCGCCTCTCACATGACAGGCCGTCCCAGTGCAAACATTGACAATGTATTTCCCTCGTGGTTCCAAGCTGATGGTCTTATAAAAGGTAGCTACACTGTAGACAAGGCTCTCCCGGATACCTAATTTTTCCACCAGAACCGGAATGACCTCCGGCGGTACATAGTTATATATATCGCTGATATCTTGCATGATCATCAGAAGAGACTCTTTATCAGAGTTGTAATTCAATATAATTTCATCAATCTTGGCCCAGTCGATTTGAATCTGATTTGCCATTACTTCGTTTCCTTTAACGTTCAGTTTTAATCTTTGCTTATCTACTCAAAGCCGGGTTGCCCCTTTCCGAGCACCTATAAAATCTATCCCCTGGCCTGATACATGACCGGACAATTTTCCACACAGGCCCCACACCCGGTACAAAGGTCTTCAATAATGCTACGGGCGCGTTTGCGGACTTTCACCTTAAAATTGCCCGGTTTCCCCTCGACAGATTCCAGATCCGCATATGTAATCAACTCAATGTTTAAGTGCCGGCCGACCTCGACCAGTTTCGGTGAGATAATTCACATGGCACAATCGTTGGTAGGAAAGGTCTTGTCCAATTGGGCCATGACCCCGCCAATCGAAGGGGATTTCTCAAGTAAATAGACATAGTAGCCGGAATCAGCCAAATCGATAGCTGCCTGCATTCCGGCAATCCCCCCACCGACCACAAGAACCGATCCGATAACATTCTCTGGCATCGCATGATCTCCTGTTTATCATTTATCCCTTACTAGCCAACTCAAATTCATCAAAAGGGGCTTATTTATATGATTAGGATACATATGTCAATATAATTTGAGGCAATGGAAACAATAATTCCCCTCCTGTTTTATTGTGCATTCAAGAGGGTGGCAAGGCAGCCAGAGGGAGGTGATTGAACACATTTAGCGATTGTCAGAATAATGTTCCGATCGGTGCATACGCTGTTTATCCACGGTTCTTGAAAAAAACCGCTGTCATTCCGGCGGACGCCGGAATCCAGAAGATCCGGCACCCAGCCCCGCCCTTGGACGCCGGATCAAGTCCGGTATGAGGCAGATGGGGGAGAATTCATTCGGAACATCTTTTAATAACCACTATAACTGTCGTCTTTGAATACAAAATGAAGTGAAGTGGAAGTCTCTCCCATGCAAAAAAACCGCAATGGTTTGGGGAAACGGTGAGGGAGTTCTAATGAGGAAAAATGGTGTTTAAAATCAGAGGCCTCCCTTGGCCGCAAATACAGCCAAGGGAGCACCGGGATTACCTTACGCAGCCATTTGAAAAGCCTTCTCGGTAGCAGTACGAATTTCAGCCGGTGTAAAGGGCTTGGGGAGATATTCCACGATTCCCATCCGTGCCGCTTCCACGGCCGTCTCTATGCTCGCATAACCGGTGATCATAATGACACGGGCGTCGGGGCGTTTATCGCGGATAGTGGCAAGAAGTTCCAGGTCCTTGACACCGGGAATTTTGAGATCCAGCAGGATCACCTGATGATCTCCGTGGTTGATCTGTGCCAAGGCCTCTTCCTTGGATACCGCCTGATCCACCTGATACCCTTTCTTTTTCAAAATTTTGCGGATATTGTTGTTTACGGCTACCTCGTCGTCGATAACCAGGATATTCTTATGAATCGGCTCATGGGGAAACTCCAAGACAGTGGCCGATTGTTTTTGCGCTTGCGCGTCCAGACGGGCGATATTCTCCTTGAGTTCTTCGTAGGGTATCATTACCAGATCTTCATGGTAGAGATGCTGGGCATATACGGGCCCGGCTGCTTGAACGACTTCCTTGTAGTTAAAAGGCTGATCGATCCCCACCAATGATTTGACATCGGATACGGTTGATCGGGACGCCGCTCCCTTCTTTTTTTTGGCTTTTTTCTGTGGGCAGCTGGCCGTTTTTACCCCAGCCTTGCAGGTTGCCCCCAGCTTCTTGAAAATATCGCAGACCATGTCGCCCACTTCGCAAAAGTTTTCCAGCGGTTCGGAAGCCGTTATTTCAACCACCGGCACATCAGAACGGGACAGCTTATCGGCGTAAGCTTCACCGGTAATTTCGGCGACTTGGTCGTGGTCAAAGGGCATGTCGACATCCATGATGCTTTTTTCTTTATGCATCAATTTCGAAACGTTTTTCTTAAGCTCCTCATAGGGCAGAAACGCAACACCATCGTGGTGCATGTTGCGCACATACTCCGGTCCGGTTACGGATATGACCTCCTGGTAATCAAACGGCTCGTCAATGCCGATGAGATTACGGGTGTCAATTGCGGCACTACCGGATGCCGCCTTTTTCTTTTTGGCCTTTTTCTGGGGACAGCTGGCCGTTTTCACCCCTGCCTTGCAGGTCGCCCCCAGCTTCTTGAAAATATCACAGACCATGTCGCCCACTTCGCAAAAATTTTCCAGCGGTTGAAGCGCCTTCACCTCAACCACCGGCATGTCGGAGGGCCCCAGCATATCGGCATAAGTGTCCCCTGCAACTCGTGCGACCTCCTCACGGTCAAAGGGAATATCGATATCGATGACGTCGATTTGTTCTCTTTCCTTTTTTGTTGTGGGCGCTTCCTGAATCTCACCGGATAGCGCCTTTTCAACCGTGGATCTGAGTTCGTCGGGTGTGAATGGTTTGGGAATATAATCCAGAGCGCCCATCTGAATCGCCTTCATGGCAGTATCGGTGGACGCATAAGCGGTAATCATCACAGCTTTGGTCAGTGGCCATTCCTCCTTCACCAGTTTCAAAAGTTCCAATCCGTTTTTACCCGGCATGATAATATCAGATATTAAAAGGGAGAAAGATTCTACCGCCATTTTTTCAAGCGCTTCATCGGCACTGACAGCATGAACCACTTCATAATTGTTTTTAGATAGGATTTTTTCGATGTTTTCACATATCTTTTTTTCATCATCGACAACCATAATTTTAGCGGCTGCTTCCATACACCCCCCTCTTTTTTATTTCTATTGATCGGTTATCATTTCTCATCGAATTCACTTGAGTCATCATGTCTCTTAGTCATAAGCATATATCGTGCCAATCGTTACAGTACTTTAAAAGATATTGATATTATTGGAATTAAATTGATTTTGATAATAGATGGGACACAAGGATGTATAAAAAAAATATACGTCCGAATCGATTTTTATCACGCTGGACCGACTTCGCATACAGGAACAGACACATCACCAAGCGTCATCGGTGGCGAGTATAGAGACCTGGGAATAATTTGAGGTGAGCTATCTCAAAGAAGTGTATGGAAAATAAATACAGTGTATTTTTCGATTCGACCGGGCACCTTTCGTAAAATTTGGCTCGTTTTCTAAGGAACATCAGTTTTATTACGGTTAGGTTGTGGGCGGATGATGTTATGTTTTTTCATTAGGTTATGTAGATTGGTTCTTTGTAGCCCCGTTTTTTCAGCCGCCTGGGTAACATTCCAGTCGTTTTTGGCCAAAGCATTGAGAATAAAATTTTTTTCAACCCGGTGAACGGCTTTTTGCCTGATATCTTTTTTTATCTTTTTGAGTTCTTCATTTGTTCGCGGCGTCCGTTCAAGCATTTCTTCGATGTCCTCAATATCCCTAAACAGGGGAAGATCTTTTAACGAAATTTGGTTCGATTCACAAAGGATCGCCGCTCTTTCCACCACATTTTTCAACTGCCGAATATTTCCGGGCCAATCAAACCGCATTAATCGATGGACAACGTCATCGCCAAATCCATTGATCGTTTTATCCAGCTCATGGCAAAATTGCTCCAAAAAATGATAGGCAATGGGTAGGATATCCATCTGGCGTTCCCTTAAAGGCGGCAGAATGATCGGATATACATCGATACGATAGTAAAAATCCTCTCTGAATGTATTCTGCGCCACCATTTCCGTGAGGTTTTTATTGGTTGCCAAGATCAAACGTACATCTACGTGTTGGGGTTTGGTATCGCCCAGCATTAAAAACTCACGGGTTTCAAGAAAACGAAGCAATTTGCCTTGTACTTCCAAGCTGATGTTGCTGATTTCATCGAGAAATACGGTGCCGCCATCCGCCAGTTTGAAGATACCGTCCTTATCTTTGTGGGCACCGGTAAAGGAACCTCTGGTATGACCGAAGAGTTCGCTTTCCAAGAGGCTGCTGGATAGGGTGCCGCAATCCACCGCAAAAAACACCTTTTTATTCCGTTTGCTGTTGGCATGGACCGCCCGGGAAATCAATTCCTTACCGGTGCCACTTTCGCCGTAAACCAATACGGTGGCGTCGGTGGGAGCCACCTTTTCGACCATCGTAATGACTTTTTCAATTTTGGGGCTGGTTCCAATGAGTTGGTGGGAAATGGGTTTGGATGGCTTTTTACGTTTGATCAGGCGATGATTCTGCAGAAAAATTTCCCGCTGCTCCAGTGCCTGGCTAACAACGGCACGAAGCTCATGGGGTGTGAATGGTTTGGGGAGATAATCGCAGGCACCCATTTTCATGACTTCCACGGCAGACGCAACCGAAGCGTAACCGGTAATGACGATTACTTGGACGTCCGGATAATTCTCTTTGACCTGAGCCAGGACCTCCATTCCCCCTAACCGGCTCATTTTTAAATCGGTAATCACGACCTGAAACTGGTTTTCATCCATCATTTTCAAGGCATCATACCCATTTAACGCATAGCGAACCTCATAATCGGATTTTGACAATATCTTAGCGCAGTTCCGACAAATAAGCGGCTCGTCATCGATGATTAGGATGCGGGGGTTCGGCCGCATGGATATCTCCTTTGGTAACAGGGAGTCTGATTATGAATGTACTTCCCTCATGGGGTGCACTTTTAACTTCGATGCCACCATCATGCTGTTCAATGATTCCATGGGTAATGGCCAACCCAAGACCATTCCCTGATTTTTTATCAGTAAAGAATGGATCGAAAATCTTGTCGATTGTATCTTGGGTCATCCCTTTGCCATTGTCCGTCACTATAATTTCCACCATACAATCCAGTGGTGAAAAATGGGTCGTTAGGGAGACTCTCCCACCCGATTCGGTGGCTTCAATGGAATTGATGATGAGATTAATGAAGGCCTGCTGGATCTGGCCTTTGTCTACCCTGATCGGGGGAATTCCTTCAGAATAACGCGTTTCGATGGCTACATCTTTAAAAGCGGCCTGCTTCTTGGTCAGCAGCACGGTTTCGGCGGCAATCGCGTTAATGCTATTTTCTTCTTTCGTCGGGGTAGATTGTCGTGCAAAATTGAGTAGGCTCGTTACGATTTTACGGCAACGAAGCGTCTCGGCGGTAACCGTACTAAGCTCCTGATAGATTGGATCGTTTGGAGAAAGATCCTCCTGGATAAGCATTGCCGTGGTTAAAATTGTCGTCAGGGGGTTGTTTATTTCATGCGCCACACCGGCAGACAAGCGCCCCACGGATGCCAGCTTCTCCTGCTGCATCATGGTTTTCTGCAGATTGATATCTTTGGTTATATCCCGGGATATTTCGATGGCGCCGGTCACGGTGTCGTTGTCAAAAATCGGGTAGGTGGATATCGAATAATAGATTTCATTCCCGTTTTTATCAAGGTGAACATGGGTTGTCTGGAAGGGTTCTTTGTTATTTATCGTTTTAAACAACGGGCAGGGATGATTTTCTCCGGAACAGGGTTGGTCTTCATGATGTGTGATTACATAGCAAAGGCTTCCAATGACTTCATCTCGACTAAGGCTTAGCCTTTTTAACAAAGTGTCATTGGCATCAACCACCCGGTAATCGGAAGAGATAACAAGTACATCTTCTTGAATGAGCTCATTAACCGCCACTTTATAGAGTTTTTTGGTTTCCAGGAGCTTTTCCGTGGTCTGTTTCTGCATATCAGCAATGCGCGAGATTTCCCAAAAGAGTTTTGCCGTTTTACTTGCAATGGCTCGAACATTTCTGTCCTTTTTATTTAATATATCGTTGTAAATATCCATATTGCTGGTAAGTTCAATGATAACATCGATATCGTCCTGCTTGAAAAAATCGTTATAATCACTGGTGGTAAATAATCCGTTTTCCCTGGCTAAAACAAAACCGGGGGCATTTATATTGATATCGGCCACGCCGATGATTTGGGGGGATATCTCCTTGAAAGAGTGGTTTTTGATTATTTCAATAAGTTCACGACAACGAACACCCCCACCCACCACAGCGATATTCATTTCATAACTCCTTAGGCAAAGTATTAAATGACCTTTGTATCAATTGGTGACACAGGCCCCTCCCGACGGATAATGCCTGCGTATCAATCGCACACACATGATGTCAATCGAACATTTATCACCCGTCGGGGTGGCAAACCAGTTCGTTGCAACTCAATTTTAGAATATACCATTTTTTTGGAAATTAAAATAAAGAGGGCACGCGATTTATTTCATTTGATGGGATAAATTGGAAAATCAAGCAGTTCGTACCAACTGGCTGAACTTAGTTACTCTCGTATCACAGAAATCTAAAAAAGCCGGTTGCACTTCCGGCCAAACGGCAGATTTTATGCGGGGTTGGGGTTCTAATTTGGCTCTACTTGATCCTCGGCGGGCATTTTCACATAGTAACGACAGGCCAGCCAACCGGCGACGATTGTCCGAACCACTTGGTTTTTAAACATGGCCGCCAGTGTTGGACTAGACCCTTCGTATTCCTCGGCAAGTTGATCAGCATCGAGTTTAAGTAAATCCATATCATCGGGGCCGTAAACCTGTGAACCGGTGAGCTTGAGCGCTGAACCCAGGAATGATAAATCGCCGATCACATCACCGGCTTTAAGGTTGGCTAGGTGAATGATACGATCACCTTGATCGACCGCTAGGTATCCGGCCCCTTTCCTAATCATGAACAACTGGTTCTTGCCCCCACCCGGAAGGGCCAGGGGCTTATTCTTGTGAAAATCAAATTTGGATAGTGCCTTGTTTCGGTAATACAAAACCGCTGTATCGGTCAGTTTATTTAAGCGTTTAGCCATCCCGGCAGCCACGGACCGGAAAACCGCCGACTTGCCGGAAAACTCCGAATATAACCGCTCCAGGTTAATGACACCCAAATGGGTTTGGCCGGATGCCACCAGAGAAGTCGCTCTGGCCTTTTCATCGGTAAAAAATAAAATCGTCCCCGGATACGTGCCCGGCCCCAAACGAAGTAGCTTGGCTGGACCCCGAGGGGTTTTTTTGACCACATTGGCCTTGCCATCAAGGATGACATACACCCAGCGACCAAACTTACTTTCCATGAAAATGGGCTGGCCGTCGGCATATCGTTCTTCATCGACAATATCCGAATAATCAGGCGAATCGCCTCGAATCAACGGCAATTTAAATTCAGGTGAATGACTGGATTTTTGAGAGAATTCCGACAGAGCGTCCTCACCTAACGGTCCTAAGGTTCGTATTTTTCCCTCATCCAGCAATCGCATGGCATCCAGAATAATGTTCATGGGATTTTTATTGATACGCTTTTCTGCCGGTACCTGCTGGTTCGAGAAAGTGAAACTACCGTCCTTCCAGCCAAACAAGGCATAAAGCGCTTCTATCCCTGTCTTTAAACCATCCGACGCGTCAACCGGGGCTCCTTTAATGAAATCAATACGCCCCTTGCTATTCGACCAGGGACTATTCAGATACAAGATTCCACTTTCACCGGTCGTCCCAATTAACTGTAATAATTCACCCAACTCTAGAAAGCTGAGATCGCCGGTTAATTTATCCTGACCCATATAAATCCTAATCTCTAATCGTGCCATCCGGTAGAGCATTGCAAAAATAAAAACCGTGATCAACGTTCTACCGTTTTTTAATTTGCCACTATTCTGAAAGATTTGTCATTAAAATTGTTTTTATAAACCAACTCGAAAGGCTCAACCTGTCCCCAACAATCCCTACCTACCAGAACTTCGGCAAGTGCCAATAATGATTTTATTAATTTTTCATAGGACATATCCCTAGTTTTCGGCGTGATATTTTGATCGATCTGTAAACAGTCTGACACATTAAATGCGGGGATCGATTCATCATTAATTTGAAACTCAATGGATACGATGCCATAAGGAGTTAATACGTTCATATCAGTCCAACCATCGGCTCCAACTCTGGTCGATAAGACTTGAAAAGGGTTCATGTGTTGATTACGTCTCCTGTCCGGACATTTTTATATCAGGTTGCTAAAAGACCGATAAAACCTTAACTTGTTTAACAGCGCCATTAAAAAATCCTTTTTATCGTGTAAATCCTGCAAAAGCGATGCCACGAGAAAACATTTCCGAAAAAATATGCACAGTGCCGAGCAGGTTATCACTTTTTAATCGAATGCAAACCCGATCAATTCATCACCAGATTTAAAATTGGGCTGCATCAACCGAATCTTCTTTTAAAAGAAGAACCGGCACTATACGGAAACTATCGCTGATACGGTCGGACCCGGGTGTTGGTTGTAAACAGTCTTATTCCAATCTTGAAAAAGCCATGGGCACCGATATCCATGACGTCATCTGGGATGATTGAAAAAGTTAATTTTAGGGCTGACCGAACATAAGGTTAATCAGAAATTACTATTACAAAACCGTAATTAGTTGAATCAGAGGCCTGATCAGGCTTTTAAATTACCGCTGCTTAGATAAAAACTATGAATCTTGATCAGGGGGAGAAGGAAGGGGGAATTTAAAAAACTCAATGCCCTCGGATTTCATCATTTTCTCTTCATTTTTAGTGCTTACACCACGAATATTCCTCGGCTCCGTCACACCGTAGTGAATTTTCAGGGCCTCTTTGGTAAAATTGGCTCCCACATCGTCAAAATTTTTTTCGACAAAATCAGCGACCTCTTGGCCGACTTTGGCGAGGGCGCTAAGTTTTCGTTCTTGTTCACCACCAGCCCTCTTGGATGAACCCGATGATTTTATGGCAAAAGGCGATAATATCTTCGTCACCGATTTATCATTACAAACAGGACAAGCAATCAAATCTTTTTTCTTCTGATCAATATAGGCTTGATTATCTTCAAACCACCCCTCAAAGGTATGACCATTTCCGCATTGTAAATCAAAAGCGATCATAAACAAGAATCCACTTGATTGCATGTTTGCATGTTTGAATATGGCGACCAAAATCCGCCTACCTGCATTTTTTTTTGTAATAATACCATAAGCAATGAGAATAAAAAAGAAAATATTGACAAGTGAGAAAATTTAAAAAAGAATGTGTCTTAAACGATGGTACTCAGCAGAAAATTTGAAACCGTTTATTGGTCGCAATACATAATCGATCCAGGTCAAATGGAGTAAGCCTGATGCTAAAGCGATTGACAATATTTTTAATTATATTAATTTCTTATATAACCTTAGGGCATGCGGCCGATACGCGGTTTGTCACGGGGGTAATGGAGGTGACACTTCGGACCGGTCCGGGAACTGACCACCGCGTAACCGCCATGGTATCTTCCGGGGAAAAAATAGAGCTTGTCGAACAGGGCAAAAACTGGTCCAAGGTCCACCTTGAGGGAGGTAAGGTCGGCTATATGCTCAATCGATTTATTACCGCCACCCCACCGTGCAATATCACTCTTGAAAAATTACAAAAAAAACATCAGACCCTGGTGGAACAATCCTCCGAACCGTTAAAGGAAGTGGCTCGGCTGACCAATGAAAACGAACAATTACAATCAAATTTCGCGGCCATCGAGCATTCCTTAAATAACTTACAAATCGAACATGAAACGTTAAAAAAAGAATCCGGGGATTTTTTGAATATAAAAACAAAGTACACCCAGACCGCCAAGCAACTTACCGAGCAATCAGCCAAGGTAGAAAAGCTCGAGGCGGAAATTGCCCAATTGGGATGGAATCAAAACATCCGCTGGTTTCTGGGCGGCGCTGGTGTTTTGTTGTTGGGATATATCATTGGGTTTTTCTCAAAACGGCGACGACGGCGGTCCTCTTTGCTTTAACCTAAAATTACTTGCCAGTCGCGATACATCAGCCTTTCAGCTGAAAAAACGAATATACCCATGTAAAAATATCAGTTTCGTAATCCAGCGCTGACCACATACCTTTCCTTTACCAATCGTGCCACCAATCGTATTGACAATCCCATTTGCTGCATTAATATTCATCCAAATAATTGGACAAAAACCCTATCTAAGATAAAACATCTCCAGGATAACCGATGACATCAAAACGTGACTATTACGAAATTCTCGGAATCGATCGAAACGCGAATGAATCCGAGCTAAAAAAGGCATACCGCAAACAGGCGATTAAACATCACCCGGATAAAAACGCCGGAGACAAACAAGCCGAGGAGAAATTCAAAGAGGCTGCGGAAGCGTATGAAGTATTAAGAGATCCTCGCAAGCGTCAAATATACGATCAATACGGTCATCAGGGTCTGGAGGGAGCCGGATTCTCAGGCTTTAGCGGCTTTGAGGATATTTTTGACAGTTTCGGGGGTATCTTCGAGGATCTTTTTGGATTTCGGTCGGGCACCCGAACCCGCAATCGGCGGCAACGTGGAACGGACTTGCGCTATGATTTAACCTTGAGCTTCATTGAGGCCGCTTTCGGGAAAGAAACCGAGATCGACATTGAAAAGATGATCACCTGTACGACCTGCGAAGGGAGCGGATGTGAACCCGGCACCTACCCGGAAAACTGTCCCCAATGTCAGGGAACCGGACAGGTCTCCCGTAGCCAGGGATTTTTCACGATCCGAACTACTTGCAGCAGCTGTCGGGGGGCCGGACAAATCATTACCCATCAATGTCCGCAATGCCGGGGAGCCGCACAGGTGAAAACCTTCAAGCGGGTCTCGGTAAAAATTCCCGCCGGGGTTGACCACGGATCCCGGCTCCGTCTTTCCAGTGAGGGTGAAGGCGGCGTAAATGGAGGGCCGGCCGGAGACCTTTACGTTTTCATTCACGTCGAACCGCATGACTTCTTCCATCGCGATAATACCGATGTCATCTGTCGGATTCCAATTTCATTTATCCAGGCTGCGCTCGGAGACGAAATCCAGATTCCAACCCTGACCGGTGAAGAGACTCTCAAAATCACCAAAGGCACCCAACCCGGGGATATTTTCCGACTGCCAGGGCAAGGAATTCCATCCCTCAGAAATGGCCGGCGGGGTGATCAAATCGTTCAGGTCCAAGTCAAAACTCCCACCCGTCTGACGAAAAAACAGGAAAAATTATTGCAAGAATTTCAAAAACTGGAGTCAGGAAAGCTGACCAACAAAATTAAAAATGTGTTAAAAGGCGACCGGGCCAAGGCAACCGGATAACCCACAAGGCTCATCATGTTTGAACTAAAAATTTTGAGCAATTTTTCCGCTGCGCATCAACTGAAAATGGTTGCAGAAAAATGTGAAAACCTTCATGGTCATAATTGGAATGTGGAGGTACGTGTTACCGGTGACACACTGGATCGTGCCGGCATATTAATGGATTTTGGTGAGTTAAAAAAACATGTCTCCGAAATCATGGCCATCCTCGATCACCAATTTTTAAATGATCTTGACATTTTTAATGATGAATTTCCCCCTTCTTCGGAAAACATCGCCATTTACATCACCGAGTGCTTGCAAGAAAAAATTACCCACCCCGAGGTTAGGGTTTCTCGGGTATCGGCCTGGGAATCAGCTAACTCCTGCGCAACCTACATCCCAGAATGAAAAACGGTAATTCCCTAAGTATCCTCATCGGTATGCATGGGAAAACAAACAGTACACGCCAAGCTTTAAGCTTCCCAAGAGTAGTATAAAGACCGTTAATAATCACCAAAGCACAGCTGCCTTACAAAAGAAAAAGAGAGATCGATAAAGGTAAATATATCAGACTTTGAGGGCTGACTTTAGGTTTACGCTTCTGGGGCTATCTTATAATGAGCCATGAGTTCCGATCGTGAGATGATTGCCACAACATCATCTACGTGTGATTGTATATTTTCCAAACCACCCTCTTGACGATCCACCAGCACCACCGCTTTTAGTACTTTCAATCCTTCCGACCTGGCACGTTCAATGGCCTTGATGGTTGAACCGCCGGTGGTGGCGACGTCATCGATAATCACGACCGGATCATCGGGGTTTAAATCTCCCTCGATCCATTTGACGACCCCGTGATCCTTCTTCGATTTCCGGATGGAAAAGGCCTTAAGCGGTTTTTTTTTCAGTTCGGATACAAAGGCCGTGGCCACGGCAATGGGATCGGCGCCAAACGTCATTCCGCCAACGCCGACAACGTCCAGTTCGCCGATGGCTTTAAAAACCAGGTGGCCTGCCAAGTACATCCCACGAGGGCTAAGGGTGGTTGGTTTGCAATTAACATAAAAGCGACTACAGCGACCTGAAACCAGTTTGAACACTGGCTCGTCACGGTACTGAAACGATTTTTTGCAGAGCAGTCGAATGAGTTCCTGTTTCACTAACCCATCAATCTCCAATCGATATGATTCGAAATAAGGAAGCCTCCATTGACATGGAAGAAGCCGTATTAAAATAAATCAATGGAGGCTCCGGTCAAGGAAAACCGGGGTCGGCACTCCCTGACCCGACGTCATGGGTACCATTTTCAAAGGCCCTGGTCAATATGGTTGCCTTTTAACGCTTGCACGTTTAAAAGGATTGCTTAATACAGCCGGAAACGGTAAGAGAGAATCCGCAAAGGATTAATCTTAAGAACAAAGCCGGGAATCCGATCGGACTAATCGGTACCGCTTGAAGGGAGATATCAAATGGCTAAATTTAAATCTGTCCCAATGAAACCGATTCTGTTCGTCGTTTTTGCTCTCTTGTTCTGGGCCCTCGGTGCGGGCTCCTATCACGGTTTGTCCGCTGCCGACAGCGAAACCTACAAGGGGTTGAAATTATTTTCGGAAGTGATCGAACTGGTCGAAAAGAATTATATCGACGACGTGGACGCCAAAAAAATGATCGAAGATGCGATTCAAGGAATGGTGCACGGTTTGGATCCCCATTCGACCTTGTTGACACCCGATGAATTCAAGGAAATGCAAATCGATACCAAAGGGGAGTTCACCGGTATCGGCATTCATATAAGTATGCGTGACGGACTGATTACGGTTGTATCACCCATTGAAGGAACACCGGCGCATCAAGTCGGGGTTGTCAGTGGCGACCGTATCGTTAAGGTAAACGGTCAGTCGGTCAAGGATCTGCGTGAGGCCGTCAAATTGATTCGGGGACCCAAGGGAACTAAGGTGGTCATCACCATTGTGCGACAAGACGAGCCGGACCCCATTGATTTCGAGATTGTCCGGGATGTTATCCCCATTGAAAGTGTTCGCGCGATGGAATTGCAACCCGGTTACGGTTACATCCGAATTACCAACTTCAGAGAAAACACGACTGAGGACCTACTGAATGCATTGCAGAACCTTGATAAGGAAAAGGCCCCTATCAAAGGACTGATCCTGGATCTGCGGGATAATCCGGGAGGATTACTCAGCCAGGCCATCGATGTATCCGATGTATTTCTATCAGACGGTAAAATTCTCTCTATCAAAGGCCGTCTAAATAAAAACACTAGGGAGTTCAAGGCCCAGCGAGACGGCCATGAGAAATCGTATCCCATGGTGGTTCTGATCAACGGGGGCAGTGCCAGCGCTTCTGAAATCGTTGCTGGCGCACTTCAGGACCAGAATCGCGCCTTAATTCTAGGTACGAATTCATTTGGAAAAGGCTCCGTCCAAAATTTGGAACGATTGATGGAAGGATACGGGCTTAAACTGACGGTCGCCCGTTATTATACCCCCAGTGGCCGATCGATACAGGCCAAAGGGATTAAGCCGGATATCTTAGTGGCTGAAAACGGCGTGTTGCCAAACCCAACGGATCAAAAGGATTCTCGCCGACTCATGGAAAAAGACCTTGAGAATCATCTTAATGCCGAACCGGATAAAAAGGGGAAAAAGAAGCCGAAGGATTCCAATGAAAAGAAACCGGACAGCGAATCGATTGATTTGAAATCGGGTCCCCCCACTCCGGAGAAAATAAAAACCGACAATCAGGTCATGCGCGCCTTGGAAATCTTGATCGGTCACAATCTTTTTACCAAGTCCTGAATCCGGAATCCTGAACTGTATCAGCCATGCCGCCAAGAAAAGGGAACAAGAAATTACCCGTCCGGAAAAACAAGCGACCCACGCAAAAAAAATCGGTTGGATCGAATCTCACCCGGTCGATTATCAGCTTTTCGGTATTGCTTCTGCTTGTGGGCCTTTTGGGTGTGACTGCCCGGCACTTGCTCGCACGAAAAATGCCCGTACCGGATCCCGCGCCCGTTCATACCGAATTAATAAAACACCCAATAAAACAACCGGCCAAAGTGCCAGTTTATGAGATTTATCCGAAAAACGAAATTCATCCTTCCTTCGATGAAAACAAACCCATGGCCCGCAAGATCGTTCCGGACACCCGTCCTATTGTTCCGGTTGAAAAGAAGAAAAAACCACGGAAGCCAACCTTACCGAAAGTAGCAATCATCATCGATGATATTGGATATGATCCCAAAATTGTGGATCATTTTCTTTCCATTGATGCACCCTTAACTTTTTCCGTTTTGCCGTTTTCCCCCTATCAAAAAAAGGTGCTCGGCAAACTAAAATCTAATAATTCTGAAATCATGCTGCATCTGCCCATGGAACCGGTCGAATATCCGAAAGTGAATCCCGGTCCGGGTGCATTGTTAACCTCTATGACAGCCCAGGAACTTACCCTCCATTTGAACGATGCGCTTGACGCGATCCCCGGCGTGGTCGGGGTCAATAATCATATGGGATCCAAGCTCACCACCGATTCAGACCAGATGCACCGAATCTTTATGATTCTCAAGCAGAGAGGGCTGTTTTTCATCGATAGCCGCACATCATACGATACGGTGGCCCCTGAACTAGCGCTGAACCTTAAACTGCCCTATGCGCAACGGAAAATCTTCCTCGATAACAACACCTCGCCGAAAAAAATTAAGATTCAATTGGAAAAATTAATTCGGTATGCCAAGAAACGGGGAGGAGCGGTGGGAATCGCCCATCCTCATGAGGAAACATTCCGCATACTGGCTAATGAGATCCCGAAATTAAAACGACAGGTACGTTTCGTCCCAGCCTCCAGTATGGTATATACTGTCGGTGGTTAACCCGATTGGCAGTCAGTTCACTGTTTCGCCGGTTATCCTGATTCAATGGACCTACTGACCAGGTTATTTTCTCACACCAACAAAGATTCGCCAGATCCCGAAAGCGATAACCGCGCTCAATACCCCCTGAAGGAGATTGGGTACGATTTCGGCCAGCGCTGCCTTAGCATCGGTCACACCGAAAAAAGGAACGGATTGGGCCAAGGCCGGATAGATCATCGCCTCGAACATATAGTATCCGACCACCAAGATGATAATTCCCAGACAAAGTGCCATGACGACACGCAGGCTTGACCGATCGCTTTTTAGACGGCTCGCCCCGACCAGGCCAACCACGAACCCCTCAACTCCTTTAACTAAGGCGGTGGCAAGAATAAACTGGGGAAAACCGATGGCATCGGACAGGGCCGGGCCGAGAAATCCGACCGCTCCGCCAATGATTGGACCATGAAGCAAGGCGGCCACCATGACAAATGTATCCCCGAGGTTGAAATAGCCACCCGTGGCGGGAAGAGGTACCCGGATAATGGTCGTGCCGACAAAAGCAAGGGTGGTATAAGCGGCAATGATGCCGATCGTTATTAGCTGCTTTTGTTGTGCTTCCTGGGCCATCAATTACTCCTTTGAACATTTTGATTTACCTGCGGGTCGTCCGATCGGGGAGCCGGGCAATCTCCTCCGCCCACAGCGGAATATATTGAACAGATGCACAGATCCCTCCTACACCGAGATAGACCAGCATGCGTATCGTTCTCCCGATCTTATACCGGATCGGTAGGGGGTCGGTAAAGGCATAAACATCATCGGAGCCATCACTCTCAATCTGTTTGCTCTTGAACCGTTCTTCTCGCACAACTTCCAACATATTCGGTATGACAAAAAAAACGATGTGAACAAAGACCCGGATGAACATCAATGCGGCTTTTTCCCTTCGATACACACCCTGGGTACGCATGAGCAGTCGCTTCTCCACTTCATGGACCGGCACTACTGAAATAAGGCCGTTGGCCAAAGGGATAACGGTCAGCATGGTGACACACAATCTTACATAATGACCGCTGTAGTCGGCCGGTCCGGCCGCATCACCCAACCCCGTCAGGTAAAATAGGTAGGAAATACCGGCCCCGCCGAATACCACCGGCAACATGATCACAACGGCAATCGCCAGGCACCCCGCCCAGACCGACACGCCGAGAATCAGGCCCATGGTGATATGGGTAACGACCAAATATCCAACCCACCCACGGGTAAGACCGTCGATAACCGCTTGATCAAATATCCCCAAAGGATACCCGGTAAAAGCCGGGAAAGCCAAAACCGCCAGAAGCACCAACTTGATCTGCCATTTCCATTTAATTCCGTTCGACATGATTAAATCCGATTTGAAAAGATGTTATCCGGCCGTCCCCCGCTGTCACGACGTTCGATTTCAAAACCTCAACCCGGCTATTGGTGACGGTATTCCACCATGGTTTATGGGTAATTAAAATAACCGGTACATTCAAATCGTGAGACACGTCAACCACGGCAGCAACAAAAGCCTTGGCCGCTACCTGGGATAAACCCCAGTCAGGCTCGTCCAGAATGAGGGCTCCCGGCCGCCGAGCCAGACGCACCGCCACCAAAACGGCCTTGGTTTCAAGCAAGGTAGACATTTCATTTTTTTTTGATCCGGAATGACTAAATTGGTCGTGAAAATTTAATCGGTTAAACCCAGATATAATCTTTTTGTAAATCTGGCCGGTCCTTTCAGCCCCGTTGTGGCGCGCCTGAGACCGGATCACATCAAACGATCGAAGCAGGGTTTGGGTGATCACGTCCTGGAACAACAAGCGTGCCTGACGATTTTCCCCCCCAACGCTAACTAGCGCCGTTCCCTTATACGCTGTGGCACCGGACAACACCTTGGCCATCAGGCTTTTTCCTTGCCCGTTGCCGCCGCTCCAGAGACAGGGCGAAACAAGTACTGCCCCAAAGTCATTGACCCGGACCCGGGGAGGTGATGGCATGTTAAAAGCGCCAATCGTCGATCCCAGAACCAGGCAAACCTTGTTAAAAGTGAGATGGAAATGAACCGGAGTATACCAGCTGGCACCCAATTCCCGATTGTCGGTAATTTGCTGGGTATTATCTTCACCTGTTAGTGTAAACAATGTGACCGGTAACCGTTGTTCTTGATAGCGGCGCACGACACCTTCAAGGTAAACACGGTTATCCTTGTCCAGCCAGCAAAAAGGGCTGGCCAGAGCCAGGTCGGTTGCTGCATCAACAAGAATATGGATCTTGGCCAGAGCCAGCTTGACCGTTTCACCCCCCGATAGTGAGCGGATCGGTTGATCGAGGTTTTTGCCAAGATCAAATTGATGGGCCACATCCATGAGAAAGGATGCCGGTTTCAAGCGGGCGATCCCAGCCTGCATGCCAGCCGCCAGGAGCACTTTCCGAGGCGTGCTGAACGCAAGGCAATCCCGGGGGTTGGCGGTCGTATAGACCACGCCTTTTAGAGATTGACGGCCATCCCTCCGGTCGAAAATGCGGGAAAAATCTTTCCAGAATACACGGGGACCGGCATGGGTGCGCGGCAGCAGGGTCGAAATACGTTGGCGAAAGGCTTCTTCTCGCGCCTCAAAAGTGGAAAAAGGCTTAACGATAGCATCGTTGAAGTTCATTTAGATCAATGCAGCCAGGTGGGGTATGATCCGTTCAACGTGTCCATTGATCACCTTAAAAATCTTTCGATATACCCGCAAAGAGCGACCGATGGGATCAGTGATCACGCCACGTTGCCGGCTCTCTTTCGGCCACTTTGCCAGTAAAAAAATCTTGCCTTTCAGCTGTGGTGCCAAAAGCTGCAAATGCTTCCGTTGAAATGGTTCCATGGTGAGGATCAGGTTTGCCTTGCGAAGTTCTTCCGGATGGAGGGCCCGCGACCGGTGGGAGGAAATATCAACGCCATTTTCAGCACATACGGCAACGGCATATTCGGAAGCCGGCTGGTTGTCGATCATTTGAATTCCCATGGAAGATACATTGAGGCTGGTCTGGCCCTGATCCTTCCAATGGTGCTTCAATAACCCTTCCGCCATGGGGCTACGGCAGATATTTGCGGTGCATACAAAAACAACTCGGATCATCCATCGACCTCATCACTTTGCCCAAGATCGTTTAGTACCAATGTAATGGGTCGCGTTTCCTCACTGGCACCGGCAAAACGAATGGGACCCGGAAAACGGTAATCATCATCACCGGGAACAGCGGACAACCATTTCTCACGGTACGCCTCGACCACCCGAAATGCGGGCGAATGCACATCCACGAGACTTTTCTCTAAGACCAGGGCAAGTTTTCCCTTGCGCTCCTCCAAATGCATCAATGGCGCAATAGGGATACCGATGGGTACCCACCTGGAAAAATCTTTTTCCAAATGCATGATGGCCGCCATCTGTCCCGTGGCACCGCTGACGATCAGGCTAAAAACCGTCAGGCCCAGATTATAGGTATAACGGCAATCAAATTCGGTGGGGCTGCTCCCCCGGCCGTCGTACCCGTAAAAATGGGTCTGGGTTTTAAATTTGGGAACTGATTTTTCATAAATTCTTACAATCGCGCCGGGGATATCGCTATCGACCGATATCAGCCTGGCTTTCTCAATCGCCTGTCTCAGCGTCTTTTTTGAAATGATCTCGGGCCGAATCAGCAAATAGCAGGAACTGTCAGTGTAATTAGAGAAAAGGATCGGACCATAAGATCCCGGATCAACCCCATCCCTTTCCAATAGATAGGTATAAAAGTTACGTTCAATTCCCAGTTTATAGACCCCTGTTTCCCGAAGGACATCAAGATGATCCTTGACCATCCCCATGATCACCTTGTCTGTCTCCACCAGAGAGAATTGAAAATTTCCATGGGCATCCCGTTCGGTGAGCAATCCCTCCTGAAAAAAAGGTGGAATATCGTTGAACAGCTCATCGTCATGGCTATTCCAAATATTGACACCGCCTTTCTGCCGAAGACGACGGGCCAGATCGCGAAGATAATCAAGCTTGTCCTCCAGCCGAAGAAAACGCTGATGGAAATCATCGTCATGGGTTTTATTATACTCAGCAATGATGGTATTAAGCTTGATGATGAACACTTGAATTTCATTAATGAACTCAAGGACGCCTTCGGGGATCACCAGGACCCCACAATTTTTTCCCACGGCAGCTCGCCGGACAATCCCATCGCAAATAACCCGGGATAAGTGCCGCAGGGTCATACCGTAAGCGCCAAAACCGGTCCTGTCAGAGGTCTCGCTTGCCACCAATTTATCCGCATCTACATATTCGGTCAGGTCTTCACCGATGAGGGTCATGTTTGCATGCGTTTGCAGCGCCACTTCTAAAGCTAAATGGCTGGCCGACCGCCCCATGACTTTGCAGATATGCCAGTATTTCATATCTGAGTTGCAGTCGGTGCAAAGGTTGCTGATCTGCTGGGAAAACGACCGGGCGGCCGTATGAAATCCGAATGACATGGCGCACAATACCCGTCCGTTTGTGTCCCGCACCTGCACATCACCATCGATGGTCTTCGGCACGCCGATCACCTGGATACCGTCAGCAGCCATTTCCTGGGCCAAAAAGGCGGCGTTGGTATTAGAATCATCGCCGCCCACAACGGCGAGGGCATCAAGATCGAGTTTTTTACAGGTATCCCTGGACAAAGCCATTTTCTCTGGGGTATCGATCTTGGTACGCCCGGTTTTGATCATGCCGAAACCACCAAGGTTGCGGTAAGCATCTACCTGCTTTCGTGTAAGCTCCGTTACCTGATTATCGATAATTCCGTCAGGCCCCATCATGAAACCGAGGATCCGATTATCGGGATTGGCCGCCTTGGCGGCATCGAACAAAGCGGCGATGACGTTATGCCCACCGGGTGCCGGGCCGCCGGAGAAAACGATACCGATGGTCCGTTTTCGGCTGTAATTCTCCTTGAAATTTTTATCCGGCGAATCAATCGCCTCGATCCGGAGCAATTTGTTTTTTACCATATCGGGCAGCTGTCTTTCGGCCTCGTGGTCTACACTGAAACGAAAATCCGGATCCGGCGATGTAATGGTGTAACTACTTGTAAAGACGTCACATCGTGGTGGATGGTACGACCGCCTTTCATCCAGGGCGGGATTATTGGATACCGTCACCTCCCGTACGCCGGCTTCGGCTAACAAACCATTTATGAATTTCGCTCTACCTTCGGTCATGGATATCCTCCTATCATTAGATACATGCACTATTCATCGACGTTATAATATCTCGGCGACATAGTGAATTAATAACCCCTTATCTGGAGTGTCAAGGAGAAACTAGAGGAATCAATTTTTACAAGCAGAAATGCATAGAGGATCGAATTGGTATAACTTCCCATATCTTGTGTCGTATCATCATTTTTGCACATCCTGTTGTGTTTTTTCTTTACAAATAAATTGTTTGCTGCTATTGATCGCCGTAACTTGAGCAAGTATTCGTTCGGACTTGTTTAAAAACAAATAAATAAGGATCTGGCATGAGGCTCAAACGGCTCGAAATCACCGGATTTAAATCGTTTTACGATAAAAGCCGCCTGGATTTTACCTCGGGTATTACGGCGATTGTGGGACCCAATGGTTGCGGAAAAAGCAACATCGTCGATGCCCTGCGATGGGTGATGGGCGAACAAAGCGTCAAGCAACTCCGCGGCAAGGCCATGGAAGACGTTATTTTTTCCGGCACCAACGGTACCGCCCCTATGAACATGGCCGAAGTCAATCTGATTATGGCCAATGATAATGGGTCTGCACCGGAAGAGTTGAAAGATTTCAACGAAATCATGCTGACGCGGCGACTGTATCGATCTGGTGAAAGCGCGTATCTTCTCAATAAGCAACCGTGCCGATTAAAAGATATTCGGAATGTCTTCCTCGGAAGTGGCTTGGGAACCAAGTCATACGCCATGATTCAGCAAGGAAGTATCGGTGCGATCACCGAAGCCGGGCCTGAGGAAAGGCGATACTTTGTCGAGGAAGCCGCTGGCACCACTCGGTTTAAAACGCGTAAAATAGAAGCGCTACAGAAAATAAAGTCCACCAAGCGAAACCTGCTGCGTTTGGATGACCTTATGGTTGAGATTAAACGCCAGATGAACAGCCTCAAGCGCCAGGCCGGCAAAGCCAAGCGGTATAAAAAATTTCGCGGTCGGGTTCGCGCCGTCGATATCCGGCTGAATCTTCTGCGTTACAATGACCACGAAGATAGAATCAACGAAACTCAGAAATTGCTGGATGAACTGAAAAATACTGAAACTTCTCAAGTGTTTTCAATGAAGAAAATCGATGCCACCATAGAAGAAATCAGACTTAACCGGCAGCAGAAGAACCAACAGATCGCTGATCAAAAATCGGAGCGGTTCGAACTTCAACGAACCCTTGATCGCAGTGAAAACACTCGTGCTCACCTTCACCAAGAAATCGACCGGCTTACCGGTGAAATTACCGAACTCGATTCAGCCAGCACCACATTGAAGGAAAAAAATATTCAGCTTCGTACCGAAATCGATCAGACCCAGTCCCAGATTACCCACCTGAACGTTAAAATTAACGCCCTGGAAAACACCATCCATTCCGAACGAGATGCCACGATCTCGGTTCGCCGTGAACTCGATACTTTAAAACAAGTACTGGAAACGGCTAAAACCGATCTGATGGATCAGATCGCCCAGGAAGCCCGCTATAAAAACATTTACCAACATGCCTCAAATAACAGGGAGAACCTCCAACAGCGATTAAAAATAAAAGGGGAAGAGGAACGGATTGCGAAAAAGGAAACCGACCAGTGCCGGCACCGAAAAACTGTCGCCCAGGACCAGCTGAAGTCATTGGATCGGCAAATAGTGGATATCGACAAGCAGCTCGAAACCATCCGACGGGAAATAGACACCAAAACCGCGGATCTGGCTCAACAGCTTAAAACCGTGCAAACTCTTGAACTAAGCAGGAATCAAACCGCTTCGCGCCACGCCGCTTTAAAGAAAATGGAAGATAATTTCGAATGGTACCGGGATGGCGTCAGAGCCATTATGGCATTAAAAAAGCAGACATCATCCCGTACATCCACCCAGCAAGAATCGGTAACCGACACAGCCAACACTTTAGCAGCCGGAGTCATTACGCTAACTGCGGATGTAATCGTTCCGGAACCCTCTTATGAAGTGGCTGTTGAAGCGGTGTTGGGTGATGCCCTTCAATACGTACTGGTAGATAACCAGCAAAGCGGTCTGTTGGCCATCGACTACTTGAAGCGTAAAAAGGCCGGGCGAGGCGGTTTTATTCCCGCCAATTCTTTCGAACCCATAAAATCGGACTTAGAAGAAAAATCGTCCGGCTTTAGACCATTGCTCGATTACGTAACGGTGAAAGAAGAATTTGAAGGCATTGCCCAATTGTTGCTGGGGCAGGTCGATCTGGCCGAAGACCTTACCGAAGCGCTCCAGCATTTCAACCAAAATAAATCCAAACGAACCATTGTTACCCGATCCGGGGATATTGTTTCCCACCGGGGAATTCTCGTTGGTGGCGGCAGTGAAAAGCTGGGTGGAATCCTTGCCAAAAAACAGGAAATAAAACAACTTAACGCAAAGGTGGCTAATCTGGATCAAGAAATCACATCGGCCCGATCCACCCAAACTAAGATAGAGAACCATGTCAAAACGGTTGAAAGCCGGCTGCAGCAATTGACTGTTACCAAAAACCGGATTGTCGAGGACAAAACGGACGCCGAAAAAATACTTTTTAAAGCTGAAGAAGCACTTAAAAATGCCGCCCATCGGTTTGAAATCATTCAGCTGGAACAAGAACAAATGTTAGGTGAAGAAGCCGACCTGGATGAAGACATTAGCAAGTACGATCGCGCCCTGGCTGAGGTTACCGAAAAAGTAAAAACGTCCCAGGAGGTTGTTTCGAACACCAGCGCTCGGATTCAATCCGGCTCAGAACAGGTGGAAAATATCAACCGGCGTGAGATGGATTTGAAACTTGAGTTGACATCCTTTAAAGCCCAGCGCGAAAATCACCGCAACAGTTTTCGGCGGCTGAACGAATTCCAATCAGACCAGGAAACCCGGTATAGGCAACTGATCAGCGAAATCGAAACTAAAATTAATAAAAAAACTGCAGGTAAAGAAAAAGCCGGAGAAATAAAACAGTCGCTGGAGACCCTGTATCAACAATTAGAATACGCCAACGCCCAAATAGATCATTACGAAAAAGATTACCATGCTTTCGATGTAGATCTAAAAGAGAGTGAAGATCGTATCGCCGATATCCGTGATCATCATGAAAGAACCCTCAAAGAAACGAGACTATTGGAAGTCAAGCTCAGCGAACTCACCATCAACCAAAAGAATATCGCTGACCGCCTCCAGGAGCGTTATCATAAAACAATTTCTGGATTTCGAAAAGAAGTAGAAGAGGTGACACAGGATAACTCTAAGGATCCTTATGCCGACCGGAGTCCCGAAGAACTGGCATCCGAATTGAGTGAGTTGGAAAGAAAAATGTCGGTATTGGGAGACGTCAACATGGGTGCAATATCTGAATATCAAACCCTCGAAACTCGATATGATTTTCTAATCAAGCAACGTGAAGACCTGATCGAGGCCATCGATGGTCTTTACCGTGTGATCAGAAAAATCAACCGGATTACCCAAATACGGTTTAACGAAACCATGGAATCCATCAATGAACAATTAAAAGTTGTCTTTCCCAAATTATTCGAAGGCGGCGTCGCCAGACTTGTCCTTACCGAACCGGACAAACCTCTTGAAAGTGGCGTTGAATATATGATCCAACCCCCCGGAAAAAGGTTAACCCGAATGAGCTTACTGTCGGGAGGAGAGAAAGCCTTGTCGGCCATCGCGTTTATTTTTTCAATCTTTCTTATCCGGCCGGCATCGTTTTGTTTCCTGGATGAAATCGATGCGCCGCTTGATGAAGCCAATATCCTGCGTTTTAATGAACTGATCAAAACCATCGGGGAAAAATCCCAGATCGTAATGATTACTCACAATAAAAAAACCATGGAATTTGCCGAAATGCTCTTTGGTATCACGATGCCGAAAAAGGGCGTTTCGAAAATCGTCTCCGTCAACTTTAACCAGGCTGAAGCTTAATAAAAATAAATCAGCATGTCGATCATTATTGAAAATATCGAAGAATTTCTATCGAAAATACCGGTTTCATATCTATGGGGTATACTGGGACTTCTTGTTCTTATACTGATTTTGCTCATTGTTCGTCGCAAGAAAAAGCATGCCAGACTGGAAGAAAAAGCGTCGCCACAGCCCACAGAAATCCAATCTGCGGAGGCGTTAGAAAGAACGGAGCCACCTTCGGTATCGGAACGTGAATTACCGGATGAAAGAAAAACAGATGCCCCTGGAGAAATCGCCGAACCAAAAACAGCGCCCCCACAGCCGGCTGAAATCGCCAAACCGAACGGTTCCCCACCGGAGATACAGTTGGCTCAAGAAGTCGAACCAGTAACCGAAAAACCCGCACCTAAAGACACCATCATTGGACAACCGGCCGGACTTTTTGACCGGCTAAAAAAAGGGCTCTCCAAAACAAGACAATTTCTGAGCACCGATATCGATCAGCTTTTCCTGAATCGTAGTAAAATAGATGACGCTTTGCTGGAAGAACTTGAAGAGCTATTGATTACCGCCGATATCGGTGTTCAGACTGCTCTGGACTTGATCGATCGAATCTCGCATCGTTCCGCTGACATAAGCGATGGCGATCAATTGAAAAGCGCCCTGAAAGCCGAGATCCTCTCTCTGCTCAAAACGGAGGAAATGCTGGCTACAAGCTCCCAAACAGCCGAAATCGTACCCCATGTCATCATGGTCGTTGGGGTCAATGGGGTGGGTAAAACGACAACCATCGGAAAACTCGCCGCCCATTACGCGGGCGAAAATAAAAAGGTGCTCATCGCTGCTGCCGACACATTCCGGGCTGCAGCCGTTGAGCAGGTGACAATATGGGCCCAGCGGGGTAAAGCCGATCTCGTCCATCACAAGGACGGATCGGATCCGGCGGCCGTGGCTTATGACGGCGTCGAAGCGGGGATAGCCCGGGGTTCCGACGTTGTTCTAATTGATACCGCCGGCAGGCTTCATACCAAAGTTAATTTGATGGAAGAGTTAAAAAAAATAAAACGCAGTGTGGACAAAAAACTCAACGGGGCTCCCCACGAAATCCTGCTGGTGCTTGATGCGACCACCGGACAAAACGCGGTGTCACAAGTCAAAATGTTTCACGAGACGCTTAACGTGACTGGTATTGTTTTAACCAAGCTTGATGGTACTGCCAAAGGAGGCATCGTCGTTAGCATTGTCAATTCCCTCCATATGCCATTAAAATATATTGGCGTGGGTGAAAAAATTGACGATCTGCAGACATTCAATAGTGAAAAATTTGTTGATGCGCTCTTCTGAATTGCTTTAGTTTTGAAAAATTGATTGATAAACTTTAAAAGTACCCCGCTGTTCAGCCTTTGTAATGGTTCTCAACCCAAGATTAATGCCGCACAAAATTAAATGGTACTCAGAAAGTGAACAAAAGATACGGGTTTGTATTGACATTGAATTTTGATTACTATATTGAAATGTTAGGGTGGGAGGAATAGCAACCATAAGGATGAACTAATACTTAGGAGGAAAAAATTATGACAAAAGCGGAACTGATTGAAAAAATGGCCAATGATGCAGGAATTTCCAAAGTGGCAGCTGGCAACGCGTTGAATTCTTTTACTGCCAACGTCACCAAGGCACTGAAAAAAAAAGACGGCAAGCTGACTCTGGTCGGTTTTGGTACTTTTAGCAAAGTGCGTCGCAAAGCCCGCACGGGAAGAAACCCCCAGACCGGTGAAAGTATCAAGATCAAAGCCCGTAACGTGGTAAAATTTAAGCCGGGCAAGAAGCTCAGCGAGGCCGTATAAACGTTTACTCGCGCAACCAAATCGATATCGAAACAGGCCGTTGACACTTTTATCAAAATAGGGGTATCGGCCTGTTTGACCTAGTAGGTCGCCTCAAACCGGGTAAATTTTCCGGTATACTCCTTCCATTGCACATCCACTTGATCCACGCGGGACATGGGAGAGCCCTCGTCACACCAGGCGATAAGTGCCTCTACATCTCCTCGCAATCCCTCCATGAGCGCCTCCACCGTTCCATCAGTTCGATTTCGAACCCATCCGACAACACCGCATCTCCTAGCTGCTTTCTGGGTTTCAGCCCTGAAAAAGACGCCTTGCACTTTCCCGGATATAATGACGCGGGCACCGACATGTTCACTCATGACAACCTCCTTTACTAATAGGGATTCACCGGGTTATCCGTCAACCTGTTCGAACTCGCCAATCAGATTTAAAAATTCTGATTCAGATAAAATCCGAACCCCCATCCGGCGGGCAGTCTCCAATTTTTTGTCGCCAACTTTGGCACCACAAACCAACAAATCAGTCGCACCGCTGATACTGGTTTGTACGTTCGCCCCTAAACGTCGCGCCAGATCCTGCATTTCTGATCGAGTCCCTCGGGTCATTTTCCCGGTAAAAACAACACCCTTACCAACAATGGGGCTTACTAAATCAGCCTGGATCGTTCCGGATATTGGTGTTCGCAATAGTCTAAACCCCAAGGCAAGCATATCACAATAGGTTTCAAAGTGGTCTCCCAGCCCGCCCATGATTGCACGGGCTTTGATCTCACCAAAACCTTTGATTAGGGAAACCTGCTTCCAGCCCTGTGCCCACAACTCCTCCAAAGAGAAGTAAGACAAAAGTTTACGACTTTCTCCAACCCCTAAACTGGAAACACCGAGAGCAGCCAAAAAACGCCAGTCTTCCACCGGTTGAGTGCGACTGAGCTGGAGTGCTTCGTAGAGATTAAGGGATTGAACCGGCCCGAAACCAAGCGATTCAAAATCTTGAACAGTAGTAGCGTAAATCTTTTCCAGTCGATTAACCCCTCCGTCGACAAGCTTCTCGATGGTTTTGACCCCAAACCAATCGGCACTACCCAATATATGGAACCAATGACGCAACCGTGTGACAACTTGATCACGACAATCTTTCTGGTTGGGGCAGCGTAAAAAATCTCCACGCCAATCCAATCCCTCCCCACAGGAAGGACACCGTTCTGGAATATCGACGGCCGTAACACCGCTAAGGACAGTTAGGAGTTTGGGGATCACTTCGCCGCTGCGAATTATCTCTAGCTTACTTCCCGGCCCGATACCCATCTTTCCGATCATTCCCGCATGGTGCGCTGTGACTCGCCTAATTGTCGCACCCGATAATCTTACAGCTGCCACTTCCAGTACAGGTGTCACATTACCGGTTCTTCCCACCTGCCAGGTAATACTATTTACGGTTGTGACTCCGGTTTCACCCCGTTTTTTAAAAGCGATCTGCCACCGGTAATGGTGGGATGTGGCACCCAAATGGACTTTGAGTCTTTCACTTACAACCTGGGCCACGATCCCGTCCGCTGGGTAATCGATATCATCTAATAAATCATGATAGATCGTTTCAATTTCCCGTATCAAGGCTTCACCCGTACCGGTCCAGGCGGGCAAATGATCGTAAGAAACAAACCGCACGGCCCCATCGGCAAGGGCTTTAAGTGCGATCTGATTGACTTTATCAGACCCAATGATTCCCACGACAAGATTACGGGGGTGTTCGAAGTAATCCGTTAAGTGAGCCTCAAAATAAGATTCACTCATGACGATTTCACCCAATCCGCTCCCGCGACCATTTATTGGTATGACCCCTTTATCAAAAGCCTTGGTGATATCGAACCCGTAAAGACCATCTCCCCGTGTAACCAAAAGGTTGCCGTCATCACGTCCTGCCACGCCATCCAGCTTTGCTGTTACCCGGAAATGAATTTCCTTTTCGCCGATAGTGGCCGCTGCCTTGGTCACCCTTGCCACAAAAAGCGATAATTCATGCCGGGTATAGGCTTTTTGAATGGAAAGCATCGGCTGGGGGTGTCTAATTTTTTGTTTTTTGGAAAAATCTTCAGGCTCAATTTTGTTCAAGTAGGGATGTTGAGGGGAAAGTTCGCGTAACCGTTCCACCAGTGCGTCATATGCTTGGTCGGATGTCAGAGGCCGGCCGCTACGATAGGCCTCGTTGTAAATAGTAAGTTCGCCAGCCAGTTCAGCGATTTCGTTCACAGCCACTAACGGTTTTTTGTTTTTCGAATTGTTTTCTGATACCTTCATAATATCTCTGTGGTTTGCTTGCTGTATTAATGGCGGCGAATGGTTTTTTGTTTTTAAAGTTTGTTATACAATAGCCAGGCTCTCAAAAAGCGTTTACGAAACGATACTTTTTATCATACTGAAAGACAACTTTCAGGTCCATCAACCTTTTTAAAGCCGCTTGAGCAGATGAGGTCTGGGGAATACCGGATTGCCTGAGAAACTGTGAAGATGTCGGTGCATGCCCTCCCAGCCTGGCCAGCCCGGTCAGAAACTTCAACTGCTGTCCGCAAATGATCTGGAGAGTTGTTTCATACCCTTTGACTCATGTGCGAAAATCTTTTCAAGCGCGAAGGGGACCTGTTTGTCCACTATATGATCCCCGTATGAGGTCGTATCCCACAAGGCACTGCATAGCTCTTGAATGTCGCCGGTGACGTTATAGCAGATATCAAAAATACGGTCCATAACATCAACGTCGATTTTTCGTTTCCCGGTCTTAAATTTATCGGCAATAAAAGTCTGGAATGCTACTTTTTTCAAAGGCCCCACCTCGATTGGTATAGCCGATTTGAAAAAAGCACTGTCGGGATCATTCTTTTAATAAGGTCATCCGATGTTTTTGTTTCCAAAAAATCGAAATAAACAATTCTGGGTTTTTTCGGTTTGCGCACGGTTTCTCAGATCAACGAAGATTTGCCGTTTTTTCTTTCACCCTGAATATAGACATTTTGCTGTGCCTTATCTGGTTTGCCAGGTTCTTTTCAGGCTCCGGCCGTCGGCAAAAGCACTGCTCTTTGACAATCTGACCATATTTAAAAGGATTCACGGACGGCCTCCCCTTACGCCATTTTACGTTACACTAATTAACGTTACGCTATTTTACATAACAGCAAAGTAAAAAAAACATAGGCCTGCTGTCAACTCAATAATCCAACCGGTAATGTTTTTTTGTTCAATCCGGCACGCATATTGCCCTTCAGGCCAAGTTTTCCAAAAAGCACGAGGTGCTGTCCGAATTAATGGAGGAATATGTTTCGTTAAAAAAAGTCTTGGGGAGTTCTGAAAGAGACCTGGATTCCCCATGACATTCGGGATGCGGTGGTTTATTTTGCAAATTACTGGTCCCAAAAGACCGGTATTTTGCAGCCAGGGATAAGGGAAGATTAGGTAGAAGATTAGAAGAAAATTAGGGACGAATATGATTTAATGCGTTTTACTAAATTAGCCCAAATCGATTTTCGCCTGCAATTTTCTCGCCCCTCAGAGATGAACGGCTTACGGCGGATTGGCTTATATTTAGCTTTTTACCAATTTCAACGGTTGTCATTCCAACCTTGCGATGTAACCAAAAACATAAAAGACTCCGCGCTTTAACGGTTTGCGGTGACTTCCCAAAGGCCATTACCTGTTCGATTTCCATGGACATTAATTCGGCAACCCGCTGGGCGACTCGGTCTAAATCGTAGCCCTTGTTTTTTAAATCTTATTTCTGTTCAATCGGTTTGGGTATCAGGGATCAATTTTTGGAGCCGTTTTAGAAAATCTTTCGATCATAATCGGATCGAAAGATTTTCCTGCATTCGATCCCTCTGATAATCACATGATGGAGGGCACCCGGTGCATCTATTCGCGCTTTGCGTGGCATGTTTGATAAGTTTCACATTCAATCTTCAATCAAAAGCATAAAAGCATGGACGTCCCCATTATTTTCCAAAATGCCCTTCTATGGCCTTATTTGACGCATTTTTTAAACGTTTTATGCATTATGTTCTTGCGGCCCGACCCTCATTCGGCTTGACCCCCATTCGGCCTGCAAGATTCTTCAACGCGCTCTGGAAGAAGCACCGGGACAGGTGTTTTTACAGGTCTTTTTCCTGGCACTGCCTGGCTATGTGTGACGGATCCCTTTCCAAGCTTGGCTGCTGGGCATCCAAGACTACTTTTGGGCGGCGGGCTTTGCCATCGTCTTGGTCTGCCGGGCGGCCAGCATTTTTTTCTGGGCGTTCATCTCTTTTGTTCGTTCGGCAAGAAGCTTTTTGTGCTCGGCAATTTCTTTATTCAGATCAGCAACGAGCTTTTGCTGCGTCCCGATCTCTTTAATCCGTGCTGCGACCATTTTCTTATGATCTGCAATCTCTTTTTTCTGTGCACCTACCATTTTTTTCTGATCGGCAATGGCCTTGTTCAGGTCCACAAGCTTCTTCTTCTGAGAAGCGATTTCTTTGGCCTGCTTGGTCTGAAGCTTTTCTTTGCCGGAAAGCAGTAGGCTAAGCTTCTGGCTCTCGGCTTTCAACTGCGTGTACTTTTCTTTGGAAACCAGACCCATCACGGTGAGAAACTCCTCGGTGATTTGCTGAAACCCGGCAGAAGCACTCTCGCAGGCCTTAAGATACTGGGGGGTATACTCATTCCAGAGATCAGGCCGGTAGAATTTTTCAAACATCCCCGTTAACTCGTCAAAACCGACAAAGCCTTTTTGGGATAATTCATAAAGATCTTGCATCTGTTTCTGCCCCAGGGAAAAATCAAAAAATTTTGGGAAATCCATTACAGAATAACTCCAGGTATTCTTGCGTGGCTGAGCCATTAACGTGTTCTCCTTGTCATTGCTGGTTCAATTTTACTGTTGATTACGTGTAGGCCACCGGCATGGCGATGTCGTTTACGGTGGCTTGCGCTTTTTAGCAGGAAGCTCCTGCATCGGGTGAAGAAGCTTCCGAAGAAATGGCGAACCGTTTACGCTTAGACGGCAACGTCAAGCATGTCTTCTGCTTTTTTAAAATTTTCTTCCACGAACTTTTTAAAATCATCCCGGCCCTTTTTATAGGCGACGCCCCAGTCATTAATAAGTTTTTTGCTCTCTGCGGGCATCCAGCTGGCTTGATCCATGAGCGAATTAGCCATTTCTTCCGTCTGGTCCTGCAGCATCACGGTTGCATTAAACGATTTTTCGAACGCGGTTTTTTGAAAATTAATTACCTGTTTTGCCATTTTTGTCGTTTCCATGATACGGATTCCTCCTGTTAATATAAGTGTTAAAATTGTTCTTGGGGCAGTGAGTTGTCGAAAATTACGTATAACATAACCGATTCTGATCAATAGTCAAGAAAAATATTGCATTGCACCATTTATTTTAAGCTTTGGAAATGAGATCAAAGTGATAAAATTTATATATACTATATTTTATTATATATTTATATAAATTATTATCATTTTAGTTTCATGATAATTTTATGCAGCCATATTGCGTTACGTCAAAATCCGTTATTTTAAACCGAACGGTACAGTTGCAAAACGGCGTGCAATAAAGACCCACCTTTAGCCCCAATCGGCATCGAAAATTGATCCGCCTGTAATATCCCTCTATTTTGCGACGGTATCGCAAAAGGAGGGATTACAGGAGATGCTCATCGTGGAAACAATTCGAAAAATTCGGTTATCTGTGCACAGGGATGGCAGGTCTTTGAGAAAGACGGTAAAGGATCTGAACCTTTCAAGGAATACGGTAAGGAAGGTAATCCGTGGCCAGCAAACAGCATTCAAATACAGACGAGACAATCAGGCGGTGCCAAAGCTGTGTGCATACATTAAGAGGCTGATTGAGAAATTGGAAAGTGATAAAGTGTTTCCAAAACATCAGCGGAGGACGGCCCAAAAGCTTTTCCAGGAACTCCAGCAAGAAGGCCTATGACGGCGGTTACGACAGTGTTCGCCGATTTGTCAAGCGTTGGCGTCATACGCATACCAAGGCCACCGGCCAGGTGTTCATACCCTTGGTTCGACCCCAAAGACGCCTTTCAGTTTGACTGGAGTCAAGAATGGGTGCAAATGGCAGGCATGCCGGTCAAGGCCATATCGCTTTTTGGCTTCAAACAACCATTGCAACCCGCGCCGACGATCTTTTTCAAATTTTAATAGAAATTCTCTCTTGTGACACCGGTGGGTGATGTGCCACACACTATTAGGAATGGTGTGCCTTTTCGCTCTCATCACTCGATTTTCTCTATAATCGTTTATTTAAGGTTAAAAAAAAGATCTGTGTGGCGACCACCGCACCGGGTATTGTGGACTACTTCTTTTTGCCTTTGTATTCTTTTTTAGAGTGAGGCTTTTTTTTTCGAGGCCTTTTAGTATAATCATTCACTATCACTTTTGGGCAATACAAAATCAATTTTACGCTCATCCAGAACAACGCGGGCCACGACGATTTCAATTGGATCACCCAGGCGATAGATTTTGCCCGAGTGTTCACCTTTCATCATGTGTTTTACAGCATCAAAGTGGTAATAGTCGCTTTTAAGTTCCGTAACGTGAACCAGACCTTCAACGTAGATATCGTTAAGTTCTACAAAAAGCCCGAAACTTGTCACGGTGGAAATAATCCCGGAGAATTGTTCTCCGATTTTGTCCTGCATGTATTCTGCTTTTAACCACGACATAACGTCGCGACTCGCATCATCGGCACGTTGTTCGCACATGGAACAATGCTCGCCTAGTGCTTTCATTTCGGCGTAGTCGTAGTGATAGCTTTTACTTGGCGCGGTTCTGGCTGTACTTTTTGGGACGCTTTGAATAGCGTGTTTTAAAAACTTGTTTTTTTTGCCTTGGGGTTCCGTTGTATGTGCAAGTACATGACGTATAGCACGGTGGGCTAGCAAGTCGGGGTAACGACGAATAGGCGATGTGAAATGAGCATAATCCTGTCGTGACAAACCAAAATGACGTGTTTTTTCCGGATGCTTAGGATCGACAGGTGCATATTGTGCGCGGCTAATGGAGCGCAACAGTACCTTTTGAATTAAATGTGCATCGGGTCGCCCTTTGACGCTGTCCAATAAGGTTGCATAATCTTTTGATTGGGGATTATCTCCTCCGCCAAGCGATAAGCCCAAGCCATTAAGAAATTCACGTACCTTGGTTAGTTTTTCGGTTTTGGGTCCATCATGTGCACGATGCAACGCCGGCATCTTGTGTTTCTTTAGAAAACGCGCCGCACACATATTGGCAGTCACCATACATTCTTCGATCAGCTTATGTGCATCGTTTCGTACGGTGGGTTGGATGCTTTCAATCTTGCGATTTTCGCCAAAAATGATTCTGGTTTCAGTCGTTTCAAAATCGATCGACCCACGCTCCGTACGCCTTTTTCGCAGTACATGGTAAAGCTTGTAAAGATCATCCAGGTGGTCAACGATTCTAGCATATTTTTTGCGTAAGTCGGCATCGTTATCGACAACGATTGCCGCCATTTTGGTATAGGTTAGACGTGCAGCAGAATGCATTATGGCATTCATGAATTGGTAATCGATAACCTCGCCCGTGGTGTCAATCGTGGCTTCACAAACCATACATAAACGATCAACCCCAGGATTTAGGGAACACAGTCCATTGGATATTTTTTCCGGAAGCATGGGGATAACTTCTGCAGGGAAATACACAGAAGTGCCTCGGTTCCAGGCTTCTTGGTCGAGTGCGCTGCCAATTGGCACGTAATGAGATACGTCAGCGATGGCTACGGTAAGTTTCCAGTTGCCTTTCTTGTCTTTTTCACAATAGACCGCATCATCAAAATCGCGGGAATCTTCTCCGTCTATGGTAACGAGCGGCATCTTGCGAAGATCAACCCGGTTTTTCTTATCTTCTTCTAATACTTCGTCGTTTAAGGCCTGGCTTTCCGTGATGGTATCGGCCGGCCACGTATGCGGTAAATCATGCGAGCGTAGCGCAATGTCGATTTCCATACCAGGTGCCATATGGTCACCTAATGTTTCGATTACTTTACCAATCGGTTGTCGCCGTGCGGTGGGGTATTCAATAATTCGTGCGACGACAATTTGTCCGTCTTCGGCACCACCACCGTTTCCCGTTGGAATAAGAATATTCCGGGTCATTCTTGAATTATCCGGGGTAACAAAACCCACCCCACTTTCAACGAAATAACGCCCCACAACGGATTCAGTCTTGCGCTCCAGAATTTCTACGATCGTACCTTCACGTCGACCTTTGCGATCAATGCCGGTTACGCTGCATAATACACGGTCGCCATGCAACACCTTGCGGATTTGTTTGGCGTGTAAATATAGATCATCGCTGCCATCATCGGGAATCAAAAACCCGAAACCATCTCGGTGCCCTTGTACACGACCTGCAATCAAGTCTGCCTTGGCAACGGGCACGTATTTTTTACTGCGATTAAACAAAATTTGGCCATCACGTTCCATCGCCCGTAAGCGATATTTCATTGGGCCAAGATCTTTTGGATCGTCTATACCCAGTTTGCGGGCGAGTTCACGAAAACCTATCGGTCTTCGATTTTTTTCCATTACTTCGAGCATTAGCTCGCGACTGGGAATGGGTCGGCCGTATTTTTTAGCTTCACGTTTGTGATGGGGGTCTTTATATTTCATTGTCGTTTACTTTTTGTTGTTAGAGCCAATTTCAAAACGTTTTAGTTTGTTCAAGGTCAAGGAAGGCGAAAATTTTAGCCGCATGAATACATATAGTATTTAGAGGAATAAAATTTGAGCCTGACGCAGAGATTGGACAAAATGGGACGTTTTGAAACTGGCTCGTTAGTTTAGTTGTTTGTTATTTAATGTAGCATATTCTATGCTTATTAGTGCGGAATGATCTTTTTGAATAAGGATTCTTTGTTTTTCAATCACACTTTAGTATTAAATATGTAAATCCACCTACGCTTGCAGTCATTTTAAGAAGCAGTTTGAAATTTGGTGTTAAAATGAATTCCATCTATTCAACCTATTTCGGACATAACGTTGAGCTGAGGGGCCGGGCCTGCCTGCCGCGATGTTGACCGAAGCCCCAAGAGTTTGGTTTAGCAATTCTGTTCCCAGAGCCGCCCGCTGGCCCGGTCACTCTCAAGCGCCTGGTTAGCTTTCTCGCTTTTTCTTTATTTCTTCTATCAACGCTTCAATTTGCGATTCATTATCCGAATTAACCTTGCTATCTTTGCGAATACCAAGATAGCTTTCAATTTTAATAATCCGATTTCCATCATTTTTACGGATTTCGGTAATTGATAACTTTTTAATTAAAAAGCTGCCAAGTTTGCCTTTTTCCTTAAGATTAGCTTTGATATCCTCTGCAATTTTTTTTGAAGGTTTGCCGTTTATTTATTCTTTCAGTTCTTCAAATTTTGGGTGATCTTTAAAAACCTATAAGCTTAAATCATAAAGCACCTTTCCTATCAATCCACCAATTGCTCCTATTAGCACAATTTCCCATGAGCCTCGTTTTACATCATCAAAATAAAAATTTACTTTTCCTTTTATTTTTCGCTTTATTTCAGATTCTTTTGCATCCGGAAACATTGACTTTATTGAATGAATCGACGACTTTTCGATAGTTTTTCTTAAGTCACTAACGATACTTAAAAACGAGCTTGTAGAAAGATGCATGCTAGGTGTTATGAATTTGATCTGAAATGCCATATGCCTCCAATCTAAAAGCTAACCAGTTAGTTTTCAGTTTTTCCTAATATCATCATCATTTCATAATCTTGATCAATATTTATCCAATTTAGGTCCAATTTCCTAACCGGATAACATGTAACAAATGTTGTTTAATCGGAAAGAGAATATTTCCGCATAATCAAATTCAAGCATTCATCTTAGCGATGCACCATTGTTTCATACTACGAGTAACTATTGAATAGGAAAAAGGTTGCCGATTTTTCTTCATAATTTGCTATAATATAAGCAAACATCATTCCAGTTTAAGCATCCATCCGCTGCTATTTCAGTATATTATGGCATGGTTAATGTCAAATCGATTAAAATTATCTTTTTGCTAAAAAATGAGTAAAAATGGCGCAAACAAACTATTAATGGCTGAACTTTGATCGTAACGCTCTTTTTCAAAAAATGTTCTTTTCGATTTATCTAAATATCGTGCTATTTCAGGCATCCACCAAAAAACAGGTTGCTTTATCGCCAATAATGAGTAATATAGCAGACTTGTTACAAATTGTACCTGTTTCACCATGAGAGACCGCTATTTCAAACCGCGAAATCCTCTTATATTGGATGTCGCGGTTTTTTTTATTTGAGGAAAAAGATTATGAAAACGTTTGAAGACATCGGCCTTAACGACGACATCTTAAAAGGGTTGTCAGTCTTAGGATTTAAAGAACCCACCCCGGTTCAGGCCCGGGTAATTCCATTAATGCTGGATAAACAGATAGACCTGGTGGGCCTGGCCCAAACCGGAACGGGCAAAACCGCTGCATTTGGCCTGCCGTTGATTCAGCGGACAAATCTAAAAAGCAAACAAACCCAATGGTTGGTTCTGTGTCCAACGCGAGAGCTTTGCGTGCAGGTGGCTAAAGACCTGGAAACTTATTCCCGATTTGTGGAAGGCATCCGTATTTTAGCGATTTACGGTGGGGCGAGTATCGAGAAACAGATTAGCGCGCTGCGTAAAGGCGCCCAGATTATTGTGGCCACTCCGGGCCGCTTAAATGACTTAATCAATCGGCGCAAGGTGGACATATCCGGTGTTAATTACGTGGTGATCGATGAGGCGGATGAACTGCTGCAAATGGGGTTTCAGGAAGAATTAAACGCTATCTTGTCCAAGACGCCCCAAGAGAAAAACACCTTGCTGTTTTCGGCCACGATGCCCCAAGAAGTGGCCGCGATTGCCCGCAAGTATATGTCCGATCCGGTTGAGATCACCATTGGCAAACGGAATGCCGGGGCCGATAATGTGTGCCATGAATCCTATATGGTCCATGCCAAAAACCGCTATCTGGATTTGAAACGAATCGTTGATCATTGCCCCACGATTTATGCCATTATTTTTTGCCGGACGCGGAAAGAGACCCATGGCGTTGCCAATAAATTGATTCAGGACGGATACAATGCCGATGCGTTGCATGGCGATCTATCCCAGGCCCAGCGCGATCAAGTGATGAATAAATTTCGCTGCAAGAATCTGCAACTGCTGGTGGCCACCGATGTGGCGGCCCGTGGTCTGGACGTGAATGATCTGAGCCACGTGATCAATTACAACCTTCCCAACGATCTGGATGGTTATACCCATCGCAGCGGGCGCACGGGACGCGCGGGCCGCACGGGAATATCGGTCGCCCTCATTCATATGAAGGAACGCTTTAGGATCAGGGCCATTGAGAAAAAAATTAATAAGTCGTTTAAGGCGTGCCGTATTCCTTCGGGAGAAGAGATTTGTAAACAGCACCTGGTGAACCTGGTGGACAAAGTTTCGAAAGTGGATGTGGACCACGACCAGCTTGATTCCATGATTGTGGAGATTTCAGAAAAGCTGGATTCCATGGACCGCGAAGAGCTGATCAAGCGATTTGTCTCTTTGGAGCTTAACCGGGTCTTGGAATATTATAAAAATGCGCCGGATCTGAATGTGCCTGATCTTAATGCAAGGCAAGGGTCGAAAAGGCCGCCGGGTCAAAGAAAACGACCGGATAATAAGACCGCCTACGTACCAAACCCCAAGCAAAAGTTTACCCGCTTTGCCTTAAATGTCGGCCGACGTCAGGGTGTTGTGCCCCAGGGCCTGATTGGACAGATCAATCGTGTTCCGGGCGTTGGGCGCATTAAGGTCGGAAAAATCGAAATCTTGCGAAACAAGGCGCTTATTGAAGCCGACAGCCGCTTTACCCCCCAGGTCCTTGCCGCTTTTCAGGATACGGAAATCAGTGGTATATCCGTCACCATCAAAGTCGCCCCAGGACATTCCAGCCCCAATCGGCGTATGCGGCGCCATGAAAAACGCAAGGCCGCGTAACAAACGAGACCGCTTTTTGTCATGTTTGTTATGAACTTCTGGGATTAATCCCGGGTCAGGTTGCGATACCGGATTCGGTGGGGCTGGTCCGCATCGTGTCCCAGGCGGGCCTTTCGGTCGGCCTCATAATCCGAATAGTTTCCTTCAAACCAGACGGCCCGGCTGTCTCCCTCAAAGGCCAGAATATGGGTGGCAATTCGATCCAGAAACCACCGATCATGGGTAATAATCACCGCGCAGCCTATAAAGTTCTCGAGCGCCTCTTCAAGGGCACGCATGGTGTTCACGTCCAAATCGTTGGTGGGTTCATCCAACAGCAGCAGATTGCCCCCGGATTTAAGCATCATCGCCAGGTGCACCCGATTCCGCTCCCCTCCCGATAAAATGCCGACCTTTTTCTGCTGGTTGGTCCCGGTAAAATTAAACCGAGAAATATAGGCCCTGGCGTTCACGTCCCGGTTCCCCAGTCGAACCGTTTCGCTTCCGCCGGACACGACCTCTACGATGGTTTTTTCCGGGTCCAAGGCCTCCCGGCTCTGATCGACATGAGCCAATTTCACCGTCTCGCCCACTTGAATCGTCCCAGAATCCGGATGTTCCTGGTCGGTAATCATGTTGAACAGGGTGGTCTTTCCAGCGCCGTTGGGCCCGACAATGCCGACAATGCCTCCCGGCGGAAGAGAAAAGGAAACCGCCTCCATGAGCAGCTTATCGCCGTAGACTTTGGATAAATTTTCGGCCTTAATGACCACATCCCCGAGTCGCGGCCCCGGCGGAATGAAAATCTCAAGATCCTTTGCCTTTTCTTCCACACCCTTGTTCAATAGTTCTTCATAGGCACTGATTCGCGCTTTGGCTTTCGCCCGGCGCCCCTTCGGCGACATGCGAATCCATTCCAGCTCCCGGGAAAGGGTCTTCTGGCGCTCGCTTTCATGTTTTTCCTGATTTTTTAAGCGCGCCTGTTTTTGCTCCAACCAGGACGAATAATTGCCTTTCCATGGAATGCCGTGCCCCCTGTCGAGCTCCAGGATCCAACCGGCGACGTTATCAAGGAAGTATCTGTCATGGGTCACCGCAATAATCGTCCCGGCGTAGTTTTTTAAATGATGTTCCAACCATGCCACGGTTTCGGCGTCCAAATGGTTGGTGGGCTCATCCAACAGCAGGATTTCCGGCTTTTTTAAAAGCAATCGACACAACGCCACCCGCCTTCGCTCGCCGCCGGAAAGCACCTTCACCGGTGTGTCTCCCGGCGGGCAACGCAGCGCATCCATGGCCATCTCAAGCTTGGCGTCAAGTTCCCAGGCATCATGGGCATCTAATTTGTCTTGAACCTCCCCCTGGCGCTGAATCAGTTTATCCATTTCATCATCGCTCATGGGGTTGCTGAAGGATTCGTTGATCTGGTCGTATTCTTTCAGCAAATCAACCACCTCCTGAAGGCCCTGCTCAACGACTTCCCGAACCGTCAAGTCATCATCGAGTTTTGGTTCCTGTTCAAGATAGCCGATGGAATACCCTTGGGATAAATTCACCTCACCGTTGAACTCTTTATCTTCACCCGCCATGATTCGAAGCAGCGTCGTTTTTCCCGAACCGTTTAAGCCCAACACCCCAATCTTGGCCCCATAAAAATATGAGAGTGAAATGTCCGCAATGATCGGTTTCTTGTCATAAAATTTGCTCACACCCATCATGGAATAAATGATTTTCTTTGTATCGGTTGTCATCTGTATATAACCCTTCATTAGAAGAGAATTAGATAATGGCATCGGGCCAAAGTCAACACCCTTCGGCTAAAGCCGAAGGCCTGGGGTCCAAGGATCCAAGGGTTCGAGGGGTCAAGTGAAAAACCATCCAAGCCTTACCTTGAATCCTTGACCCCTTGAATCCCTGCGGCAGCATCAACAATTAAGCTAAAGTCTTCGCCTAAAGCGAGGGTATTCCTCCCATTCCCCGAGTGGGACAATAAAATGAATTCGAATTCAGTGAACTATTAAATAAGTGAGGGGGATGTCCTTTCTGCCGGAAACCAACATAGGGTTCTGCGCCAGAGCAGCATTTAATCGGATTAAGTCTGATCGGCAGGGCCGAATGATTTTTCGAAAAGATCACTGATCGCTTGGCGGCCGGCATCGGTCAGATATCGGGTCCCGGTTCCAACAAAGGTATCGTCCTTGATCACCGGCATTTGGGCCGCCCACTTGTTGTCCTTCCAGCAAAACCAACCCTTGCGATCCTGGTCGTACACGCTCAAGGGACGGTTAAATAGTTTTGCCAGTTCCACGCCCCATCCGGTGCCCCCCTTGACGGTACCATCCGGCTGAATCCGTCCTACTGCAATCACATGATAGCCATTATTGACCATGTGGAAAATCGACTGGATGACCTTGCGGATCTTGTCGGTTTTTGAATAACTCCGGCCCATCCGAGCGGAAACAATTTCCATGCTAACATTCCCTTTGTCGAGTTCTTCTAGACCCAGCATCCGAACCCCCCGGGTCCTCTCGATGCCATGCCCCTCGAATGAAAAGTTAACCTCCCTGATTCCCCAGTGTTCGGCAAGGTTGCCGAATTCGGACTCGGCACCCTTGTGCCCCCCACTGTAGAGTGTGATCTGAGAACGATCTACCATGATATTTTTCTCCTTGTGATCTCTTCCTGCCGGCATTTTTTCGGCACGGCACAATTTAATAGCCCCTGAAAACAGCTCACCCCGTCGTGTCCCAACGGGGTGGAGGATAAATATAAGCGGTAATTGCGGAATGGCAACTGCTTTGGCGTTTCGGGTCACTGTTTTCCAAGTTGAATTAAACAGATATCCCAAAAGGTATGGGGGATACCTTTGAGAGCACTATACTGTTATTCACAATAACGAGACGTAACCTTTTAAGCCGCCCTGGGATATTGGACCCCCTCCTTTTCATCGAGTAACCCGCCGTTTAATTTATTTTTTTTGCCGGACCCCCTATTGTCCACATCAATGATATCGAAACCGGTTTTAATAACATAATCCCACTGTGGCTGTTTGGGTTTATGTATTTAGATCTTAGGTTTTTTCCTTCTAAAGGGTATTTTGCCGAAAATTTTGTGGCCCAGGAGTTAACCGCCGCAGGGATTACCAACCTTTACTCCTGGACACAACGGAACTCCGAAATTGACTTTTTAAAAACAGATGAAGAAGCCATTGTTCCGGTTGAGGTAAACGCGGGGTCGAGAGTGCAGGCCAAGAGTCTGCTGCAGTATATCAAAAAGTATGCGCCCAAACAGGCGATCATTCTATCAAAAAAGCCGTCCAACCAAAAAAGCGACAGCCCTGTGGCTTTTGTTCCCCTCTATTTGGCCGGCGACCTCTAATCATTTGAAAAAAGTTGATTCACTATCCGGCATTGCTTTTATAAGCGTCACCCACCATCTCTTATCCAAAGTGTTACTATTGTATTTTATATGGCCGCCCATTGAAAAACCGGTCGATAATCCGGTCAAATCCATAGGCGAGGTGGATATTGCGGGCTTTAGGCTCGGAAAACCAGGCCAGGCACTGGCCTTCAGTCAGATGGATGCGATCAAGATCGAGATTGACATGTTTCCAAAATGTATATTCGATGCGATCATAAAATTCGGTGCGGGCAAACAGGCGATGCCCGGTCAGGTCAAGGTCCATCTCTTCCTTCATCTCGCGGACGATACATGCAAATGGCGTTTCTTTTGGTTCTACATGTCCCCCGGGAATATCCCACATACCCGGATAGGGGATGGTCGGGATATCGTCACGCAAAAGCAGCAATACCTCCTGATGATCATTGATGAACAGGATGCTGCAACCGCGACGGGGATTTTTTAAAGGGCCGATCATTTTAATAGAAATAGCGAAACGAAGCGAGGATCCAGACTCTCCGGGTCTACCCTCCCCAGTTCGTTTTCAATCTCGGCAAACAGTTCTTCCAGGGTCGGTCCTGTCCGGGTCATGATGTCTACTTCAGTGAGACCGCTGTTTCGGATCAGCCAATCCAGAAAGGATTGTTTGGCGGATAGACGAATTTCGGTGGGTGCGTTCACACTTTTCAATTTTTGTGGTGCAAATAGGCAGTCGCCGTAAAAGGACCGAAATATTGACAACTCAATGGGCTTTACTTCGGGAGAAAGTTCAAGGTCGTCTCTGGCCCAACAGGTCAGAATCAGGTTTTTATAAGTTAAAAAGATATCGTCCGCACGCTGTAAATCGATACTCATCCGGTTTAAAAGTTCATCCATAGCGATAATCCGCCCGAGGACCATATCGGTTTCGGTAATATCAGCCATGGTGGTAAATTCCCGGTAGCGCTGATCCTCCCGGGTTTGATCGAAGTAGCGGGGTTTTTTAATTAGTAAACCGCCCAGAACCCCCATCCAGGTTTCACCCCAAAACGTCAGCGCCAGCCCCTGTTGTTGGAACCAGCTTTTACGAACCCACCGGTCGGCCCGCCATTTGAGTCGCAGGGCATATCCGTAACCGAACCGAAACAGACGAGGGAGAGAGTATCGTCCCATGATAGCAGCAGATGTCAACGGGTCCGGACTGGGGCCACCATCTTCCGCCGCCAGCCCGGTCAGTCCGATATTGATATATCCGCACGCTTTTTCAACGGCGTATTTTAAATCAACCCGGTCACGAATCGGCTTTTGATCAGCCACAATCAACCGGTTCGCCAACCCAACCAGTTCCATCTCCACCCGGGCACGATGCGAATCGATATCCATCACCTCAAGCGCCCGCATCACCGGATTTTGACCATTCCCCAAACGAACGGCAAACCGCGTCACCGGCTGTGTCAAATCGACCAGCGGCCGATATTCACGACGGGGGGATTGTCCCTTGATTTCATCCACGGTCAGGGGCTGATAAACCCCGATGGCTTCGTCAAAATGCAGAAATCCCTTTTCCACCATGCGGACATTTCGTCGCCGGTAGGTTGCTTCCTCGGTTTCGGCCGGGATGACATGCATCGCTTCGAGCAGAATCTGATGAAAACGAACCGGGTTCTCATCGGCCAGGCGCTTTAAAAAGCGAGTTAAAAACCGGCGTCGATCTTGGTCAAGCGACTGTCTGGATTCATCCATCTTTCCGGATAAGCCGGATGGGTCGTCAAGGATACGGATATAAAACACACCGTCGAGCGTGAAAAAATCATCGCCGATCTCCCCTGGGTCCATATCGTGCTCCCGGACCACTACCCGAATATTTTTATATAGATAGTATTCGAAAAATTCGACCTTTTCATAACCCGCCCAATGAGCCATCCGGAATGGATCGGCTGTTAAAAATAGATTTGCCCAGCGTGTAACGGCATCAAGATCGACTCGATCCCGATCCCAGGTTTCCACATCAAAAAAATATTCCCACTGCCGGTTAGAGGCCAGCTTAAAAATCGGCAGCGCATCCGCAATGCCGATATCATGGACGAGAAGGTGCAAGTCTTGTTCGGGAAAGGAATGCACCAGGGCCGCCGGTTCGAGCGCCGACAGAATCCGGTCTATCGCTTTCTCAGCCGGTAATGTCGCGATCTGTTTTCGCGTTTCGGCCAGGTGCTGAACGATCTTTTCAAGGGCGTTTTTATTATCCATGAAATCACTTTTGCTTCAAATTAGCCTTGGGCCATTTCGGTTTTTGCTCCGGCTGAACGCCAGGGAGCGAATTTAACCAGTAGCAGCATACCGGGAATCGCCAAAAGGGCGCAGGTGATGAAAAACCCGTCCCAACCGATCTGCTTGACCATGAACCCGGTAGGGGCCGATGCAAACACACGGGGAATGCCCATCAGGCTGGTGAGCAGCGCGTACTGGGTGGCGGTAAATTTCTTATTGGTAATGCTGGCCATGAAGGCGGCGAAAGCCGCGGTGCCCATGCCACTGCTCAGGTTTTCAAAAGCAATCACCCCGGCAAGGACCACATTGTTGGGGCCGGTTTTAGTTAAAATCACAAAGCAAGCGGTGGAGATTGCCTGGAGAAAACCGAACAACCACAAAGACTTGTTGATCTTATATCGCAGCATGAAGATTCCGCCCCCCAAGCCGCCAATGATGGTGGCCCAGAATCCGAACAATTTCACCACCGCGCCGATCTGGGTTTTGGTAAATCCAACTTCCAGATAAAAAGGCATGGTCATGGCACTGGCCATGGTGTCACCGATCTTATAAAATAGGATAAAGGCCAGCATCCACAATGCACCGGACCGGCTGAAGTATTCCACCAGGGGATTGATAACGGCTTCGGCAAGGGTCCTGGGCGTTCCTTCCGCCACCCGGGGTTCGGGGGTCAGCAGGGTAGTGATAATGCCGGGCAGCATACAGGCTGCCATGATGAGGTAAACTGCCTGAAACGACATGTGGTCGGCCATGATCAGGCCACCGCCGGAAGCGATCAGCATACCGACACGATATCCGTTCACGTACAAAGACGACCCCAGCCCCAGCTCCTCATCGGCCAGATCTTCCCGACGATAGGCGTCGACAACGATATCCTGGGAAGCGCTGAAAAAAGTCACCAGAAAAGCGGCAAATGCCACGAGCCAGGGATTTACACCTGGATCGGTCAAGCCCAAACCGATAATGGCGCCTACCAGGGCCAGCTGGGCCACCAGAAGCCAGCCCCGCCGGCGGCCGAAAAACAAGATTGTAAAACGATCCAGGGCCGGTGCCCAAAGAAACTTGAGCGTATAAGGCAGGCCCACCAATGACATCATCCCGATGACGGTCAGGTCCACCCCTTCCTCTTTCATCCAGGCCTGCAGCACCGAAAGAGTCAGCAATAGCGGAAGCCCACAGGAAAAGCCCATGACGAAAGTAACCAGCATCCGCCGGCTCAGGATGATCCGCCAGATCGAAGAACTATGTTCGGTATTTATCAGTATATGGCTTTCACGGTTCTCAGGCGGCATCGTCCGGTGTCCCCGCGGTCAACCGCTCCGGCGGGACAATGGACCCATATTTTTCTTTTAATGCCATTAACCCTGCCCGTTGGTCTTTAAGCACCCTGAAAAGCGTTGAGGGGGTATCTGCGTTTTTCCCGTAGGCCTCGGTTTGAAGGTCGATACGAAAGACAATTTTATCGATGTACAATGAAAACTGCTTTTCATATAAGGTTTCCGGGTAGGCTTTGTCGATAATTTTTCCAAAAAGACGTTTGAGGTCTTCGTACCGGGGCAAATATCCAATAGGGGTGTCGATGACTTCTACTTCATGGTGAGCCAAGCGTTCCAGCCAGGCTAACCAGACCCTTACATCCCGCTTTTCGCCCAGCAGCTTATTGCCACTGCCCCCTCTGGCTTCGAGGGTTAAAAAGTAGTTCAACCCCGCCAAAAGCGGTCGCTTCTTCGCCGCAATGTCGGGGTGATTATAGAACTCAAACTGGGCATCCATATAACCGGCCAAAGAACCTGGAATGAAGGGGGCGTTAGCCCAGGGTGACCGGCGCACACCGGTGGCCCCCACCTCCGTAGCCGTCGCGGCCGAAACGATACAGGCGCCGATGGCCACACCCTGATCGGGAGTTTTGGCCACCCATACCGGTGGCATGGTGTCGCTGTCCCGGCCGCTGTAGGTAATAATGCGCGTCTCCACCCCACTGCTGCTTTCGGCCAGATCGGAATAATTGGACAACGCCTTGGAGGCCAGGGTGACGCGGGAATTGGGATGGGAGATAAGGACCGGCTGACCGTTCTCATCGGTCATACCCTTGTGCCACTTTCCCTGAAAATTAATCCCTTTTTCCGGCTCCGGTTCGCCATTGCCGCTCCAGTGGGGCACCCCTTTTTCATCGATAAGAACGTTGGACCAGATCACTTCCTTTCCAGGGTTTCGCAGACACTCCATCAGCCGGGGGTCCCCTTCCCAGTTAACGTCCGCCACGATACCGAAAATTCCGCATTCCGGATTGATGGATCGTATCGATCCGTCCGGTGCGCGCCACATCTGGGCCAGGTCATCCCCCACGAAGTGGTCCCCGGCCATGGCGGTGGTGGTTTTTCCACATCCACTCGGTGCCGCGCCCGTAGCCCAGGTGATACGACCGCCGGGGCCTTCGATACCGGTGATGAACATATGCTCGGATAGCTCATTTCCCCGGTTTTCGTAAACCGCCTTATCTACGGAAAAGCGGTGATTACCTTTTTTTAGAAGCAGTGTATTCCCGGCGTAAGTACAATTAAAACTATACGTCGTGCGGTGGCTCCGATCCATAAAAACCCGGGCATTGGGTAAATCTTCAGGTCGGTTTAAGCCCTCACTGTGAATATTAGTATAAAAGTGCCCGGTCTGGGCCACTTCTTTATCAAACACGTCGTAGCAATTTCGGTATAAAATTTCGGCGCTGTGAGACACATAAGCCGAACTGGTGATCTCCAGGGCCGGGTTGGAAACGGGTGCGCCAACCGGCCCCCGAATGTAAAACCCCACTACCATGATCATACCCTGCATGATACCGCTCATCCGCTCTGAAACCGTCTCAAGGGCTTTGGGCCGTTCCAGCTGATTAGCCAATGAATTGATTTTTTCCCCCTCATTGGTAATATAAAAAGTACGATCGATGATTCGTCCCTGTTCTTCCTTCAAATCGTAATGAATGGTATGGCCTTCCATGGGCAGGGATTTCTCCTCGCCCTTTTTAAGAGCCAATTCACGGATAAACTGCCGGTCATCAATGGAACCGGTATTAACAAAAATACTTTCCGGCCGGCACATGGCGGCAGCGTTGGCTATTTTTAATAATGCCGGGGTGGTGTGGATCTTATCAATACGAGCCAGATGGTCTGGATCCATCTTCTTCCCAAACAGGTCCAGGGCTTCTTCACGGGTGTTGATACCCCCCACCTTAGTGACAATGTCTACTCCTTTTCCGATTTCCAGCATACGTTTTCTCCTTTTTCGGCGTGACCTGGCACCGAACCCAGATTAACAGTTAGCGAGTCAACATTGGTTTATCGCGTTTGAAGAATGATATCCTTTAAATCCCTTTTTGGAACATGATGAACATTTTTTTCATCGCGCCAATACCGGATGTCGCCATCGGTGGGGACGGCTTCGATGACCACTGTTTCCCGGGGTTCACCCAGGGCAATAGCCAAAAGCACCTCATAGCGATTATCAAGATCGAATATTTTCCCGATCCGTCTACGGTTAATGGTGGCGATCATGCAACCTGCCAAGCCTCTTTCCCGGGCACCGAGCAGCATACTCTGGGCGGCGATGCCATGATCGACTCCAAAATCAGATGACATCTGGGTATCACCCAAAATGATGATATATGCCGCCGGGCGTTCACCTTCCTCCGGTCCGGGCCAGTCTTTCAGATAACCGGCCCATCCCAGACAGGTAAAAATTTCTTCATTAATGGAAGGAGCGCTGGAAAGAACATATACCAGCGGCTGTCGGTTGGCCCCGGATGCCGACAACCGGGCCAGATTGACCAGGTCTTTCAGCAGGTCCGGATCCAGGGGATGGTTTTGATAAAACCGGCGACAGCTGCGATTCTTTCGAATCAGATCCTCAATCATCGTCTCTCTCCTTTCAGGTAAATTTTTCTTCTTCTGGCAAATGCATTCGAATCCAGGTGAGTACTTTTTCAAATTCCGCGCGGAGTTCCGAAAGTGCCTTCCCCCGGTGACTTATGCGGCTTTTTTCTTCCCGGTTCAACTGAGCAAAGGTTTTTTTTAGTGGTGGAAAATAAAAAATCGGATCATAACCAAATCCGTTATCTCCGACGGGAGCCTTAGTAATGAGGCCTTCACAGCGGGCCTCGTAGGTAAGAGCTTGGCCGGTGGGAACCGCAATGGAGATCACACATTCGAAGGCGGCCGCCCGGTCCTTTTCTCCGGCCATTGCTCTCAGTAACCGGGCTGATCGCTCCATGTCATCTAAGCCTTTTCCCCCATAACGGGCCGAGCGCACACCGGGAAGCCCCCCCAGAGTCGTGACACACAGGCCGGAGTCGTCCGCCAGGGCTGGTAATCCGATTATCCTCGCCACCTGGCTGGCCTTTTTATAGGCATTTTCTTCGAAGGTGTCACCGTCTTCCACTACCGGTGGTATCGGGCCGAAATCGTTCAAATATTTAATCGACACCGGAAAATCTACAAGCAGATCTCGAATTTCGGCAATTTTACCCTTGTTCCCGGTCGCCAATACCATCGTTGTTTGACGTTCCATGTTAGGCCATTTTTTGCTTAGGAATGACACCATTTCGCATGCTGAGGAATTATTCACGTTTTCGTTTTACTTATCTTGTCCGTAAAAGATATAATCCATACCATTCTTCTTGTAAAGCGCTTTGCCTTGTCATCCGTTTTGTTATATTGAGAGTTAAAGACACAAATTTAGGAGAAAAGATCCATGACGAAAGTTGCTGCCTGCCTGAAAGATGCCTTGGAGGCTGTTTCGAGCTTTATCGCCGAAACCACCGGAAACGCAGCCACGCAGGAAGAGATTGCCGATGCCCTGAGGCGCTATTTTGTTCTTCAGGAAATTAAGGAGTATATTGAGATGAAACGGCAAGGAACGATAGCCCCAGATGGCTGACACCATTTTTAGGCAGACGAAACAAGACAGGCCGCCCGAATTATTCGGTCGGCCCATCAAAGGAGGAAAAAAGATGAAGAAATATTGAGGTCTGGCTATTGAGCCTGCAACTTCCTTGCCAAAAACCATTACGCTTGGGCACGGGAAAGACAGATTATTATATTTATAATTTATATTAGGTGGTTACATTTAATTAAAACTTGCCTGAGATCGTCGTTGGGCTGTAAAGAAAATCCTAATGAGCCCTTAACTTGTTCTGAATTATTAACCTGTTTTCATGGATTCATATAAAATACATTGTATTTACAGTATGTTATATATATAACCGCATCGTTCATAATCTTGAACTATCTCAAATTTTATATACATAAAATTAGTAACTATTTGATTTTTATATATATTTAAACGTTCAGAATTTTTAACTCGACGACATTGGGTAATTTATTTCCTCAATCGGCTATGAGGTTAACATGACCCTCTCTACCCTAATAATTTAAACCATGGTCGATCTAACTCAAATAGATAACGATCGAATCTATCCAGCCCAACCCCAGATAGCCGTCGGTGCCGTGGTATTTCGTAGAAGCAGGGTATTGCTGGTCCATCGGGGAAAACCACCGGCTGAAAGACTCTGGGCCATTCCCGGCGGGAAGGTGCGGTTGGGAGAATCACTGCAGCAAGCTGCTGAAAGAGAGATCCAGGAAGAGACCGGCGTTATCATACGGGCGGGAAAACCGGTGTTTTCCTTCGATATGATCGATTGGGATGAAACCGGCCGGGTCCGTTACCACTATGTGATTATCGATCTCATGGCGAAATATCTACGTGGTAAGCTCAAAGCCGGTGACGATGCCCTCTCGGCACGGTGGGTTTTTTCTAGAGAGATCGCGACCCTCCCCGTTAGCAACATGACCCGTCGACTGCTTCAAGACCAATTTGGTTTTGAACCTTGATTCCCATGCGGCCGAGCCAATGATTACCGTGGGCGGAAAAGAAAAATGCGAAGCTCTTTATCGAAGCCAATATCAATATGGCCGTATTTATTGAAAAGGGGGCTACCCGATTAATGGGCTAGTGGACTTGACAAACATGACCCATTGGTAATGTTGGAGGAATCTATTTGGTAACTGGATGTTAGATTTTTAACATGCATCAATTAAATGTGTAAAATAATTCCAGGAGGTACGACAGTGAAAGGCACATTAACAAAAAAAACAATGGTTCTGACCTTTGCCCTGACGTTCTTGCTCGCCAGCTTCGGCATGGTTGCCGGAGCGAATGCCAAGACTGCCATGGTACCGGTCAATTTTACAGAATTGGCCAAAGATGCCAAACCCGGTGTCGTCAACATTCGAACGGTAAAGACAATCAAAGGGGGCGGGCGGGTATTCCGCCATTTTTTCGGCCGCCCGTTTGGAGAAGGCAACCCGTTTGAAGAATTTTTCGGACCATCTCCCCGCCAGGATCCCCAGAAAGATTTCAAACAGCGAAGCCTAGGCTCCGGATTTATTATTGATCGAGACGGTTTTATCGTCACAAACAATCACGTTATTGAAGACGCTGATGAAATCACGGTCAAAATCGCCAACGGGGACGAATACAAAGCTGAAATCGTCGGCAGGGATCCGTCCACCGACTTAGCGTTAATCAAGGTTGAGCCCAAAGAACGGCTTTCGCCACTGTTGTTGGGGGATTCGAATGCACTGGCCGTGGGTAACTGGGTAGTCGCCATCGGTAGCCCTTTCGGACTGGAACAGACTGTTACCGCCGGCATTGTCAGCGCTAAAGGACGCACGATAGGATCGGGCCCCTACGACGATTTCATCCAGACCGATGCTTCCATCAATTTTGGCAACAGCGGCGGGCCCTTGATAAATATGAAGGGCGAAGTCGTCGGTATTAATACAGCTATCACAGCCAGCGGCCAAGGTATCGGATTTGCCATTCCCAGTAACCTGGCCAAGGATGTTATCACCCAACTCAGAGACGATGGGGAAGTCACCCGGGGATGGCTCGGCGTGGGAATTCAGGACCTCGACCAGGAACTGGCCGATTACTATAAGGTCGAAAAAGGTGAGGGCGCTCTGATCACCCAAGTTTTTGAAGGAGATCCGGCCGACAAGGCAGGCATTAAGGTAAAGGATGTGATTATCGCCGTAGATGGCCAGCAAATCACATCCAGCCGCGATTTAACCCGGATGATCGCTAAAAAACAGGTGGGCAAAAAAACGGACATAACGGTGATCCGCGATGGTCGCGAAAAGATCCTTACCGTAACACTCAGCAAAAGGGATGAAAAGAAGCTGACCGCCAAACGGGGTGAAGGGATCGATCGCGGGTTTGGTTTCCGGGTCGACAACCTAACCCCGGAAACGGCCTCCCGCTTAGGATTTGAGGAAAATGAAAGTGGCGTGGTGGTCGTACACATCGATTCCGACAGCAAGGCCGCCGAAGCCGGTTTAAAAGTCGGTGATCTCATTAAAGAGGTCAATCGTCAGTCGGTGAAAGATACGGACGAGTTCACAGCTAAAATGAACGCCGCAAATGATACGGATACCATTCAACTACTGGTCAGGGGCCGCCAGGGTGGATACCGCGTAATCAAGCTGGAGCGATAAAGTCAATCCGGCAGATAAAGGTTAATGACGTCGAAAAAGTCCCATCTACGGCGTTGTAGTGTTTTTTCAGACACCCGCCATACTATATGTATGGCCTCGCCCCTGAAGAAACACTACGCCTTGGATATGGAACTTTCATTTAGCACCCCACGGGCATTTCCCGCGGGCACCATTAGCGTTACCTTAAAAAAGCTCATCAAGGTTGGGATTCGGAAGGCGATCAGGTTGTTGAATGGTTCGATTCATCACCGCCAATCGGAACTGAGTTGCCCCTCGGCGTTTTTTCGTTGGGGCATCCAGGCCAGGCCGAATAGTTCCAAGGTAATATTGGTGCTTTTGGGCTTGATGTTTATCTCGTCAAGGGTTTCGTTTTCCGGATCCATAGAATATTCGATCTTGTCGATGTCCTCCTGCAGTCGACTCTCCAGCTCGGTAAGTTGCTGATGGACCGACTCGGCTCTTTCCCTGGCCCTGACAACATCCATCTTTTCCTTTTGGCCCCGGGAGGCCGAACGTACAGCCGTTCCCATCCGGGAGGTCGAACCCACACTGACAGCTTTTCGCCCTAGGAAAGCCCCGAGAATCGCCGTACCGAAGGAGATGGCCGTCTGGACCTTATGGGACTGGGCCTGCTCCTGTTCCCGCTCGATGGCCTGTTCGGCTCGCATCAAACGGTCTCGCAAGGTGACAAAGCGGCGGTTGTATCTGGCACGGATTTTCTCAACCGCCAGATCACGTTTTTCGCGCACAGCCTGGGATAACCGAGCCCGAAATTCGCCCTCCGATTCACCCACGCGACTGGTTAGTTTATTTTTTTTCGAGCGGTACAGAATCAGCGGCCGGTTCTGCCGGACCCAGCGCATCAAATCCTTTTGCCATTTGCGATAATTGGATGTTTTTTGCGCATCCGGGGGTAGGCTGTCATATTCAGCGCCGGACAACGGTTCCGTCTCGATAAAATTCGGGTCGAATGCCAATGCGTTGTCCCAGTCCAGCACGACAGGGCCCTCTCTTAGTTCAACCCCCAAGGCCATTGTTTCCGTGGTATCGACCTGGTATCTTTTGTCATCATAATGAACGTCCATCCGACCGATGACCGCCGGCCGATATACCAGTCCTTTACCGGCGCCTGAAGCACCAAGGAAAAACACGTCCATTTCTGGTGGACCGGGTGGCGGAGCGGATCGGGTTGCAGCCGGCTCGGAAAGGGGAAGTGAAACTCCGGCGGTCGGAACGGTCCCGGCAATCCGTTCGGCGGAAAACCCTTGGGCCAAAGTCTTAATTTGATCCCGGGTCATGGGGCCGCGTAAATACGATAAGGCCCAGCGGGTCTGGAAAATAACCGGCTCGTTGTCGTGTACATTGTGAAGTAGAAACACTCGCTTCCCCAATCCGGCAAGAACTTCTTCCATCCGACTGCGGTCGAAGCCTGTCCCGGCGGCGGCTCCTTCCAGACCGGCCAGCACCCTATCTTTATCCCTTTCCGTTTGTAGGCGGCCGATGAACCAGGTTCCCGTATTGGCCAATCCCTTATAATCCAAATCCACCGGGTTCTGGGTGGATAGCACCACGCCCAGGCCGAAAGCCCGAGCCTGTTTCAACAGAGTTAATAACGGTGCCTTGGATGGGGGATTACTCACGGGTGGAAAATACCCAAAAATCTCGTCCATATATAGGATGGCCCTTAAGCTCGACGTACCGGGTTGAGTCCGCATCCATCCGAGCACCTCGTTTAACAGCATGGAAACGAAAAACATCCGTTCCGTGTCCGACAAATGACTGATGCTAAAAATCGAGGCCCTGGGTTTACCCTGAGCGGTATACAGAAACCGGCCGATATCAAGGGGTGCACCTTCCAGCCAGATTTCAAATCCGGGCGCCGCCAGTAGGTTATTTAGCCGCATGGCCAAGCCAAACCGATCCCTATCCGGAAAAAATGCGCCCAGGTCCATGACACCGATACGGGTAAACGGCGGGGCCTGGATGGCTTGAATCAGGCCGGCCAAATCGAGCCCCTGCCCCTGGGTCCAAGCCTGCTCAAAAATATTCGCCAACAGAATATGTTCCCGGCTGGTGATGGGATCGGCCTCGATGCCGATCAGGGCTAGTAGGCCCGTGGTCGTGGTTTGAATCCTTTCTCTTAACAAATCGGTATCGGCCAGGACACCGGTCGTCGGTGGGGAAAAATTTCGTAAGACGCTCACCGGGATACCGGCACTTGATCCCGGCGTGTATACGGCGAAATCGGCCGCAGCCTTCAGTCGAGAGATCCGTTCACCATCCTGCCCCCAATCGGACAGGCCTTTTCGCCAGATCTCAGCTTGCTTGGCAGCGAATTTATCATCCGTCAGCCCCTTATTTAAGGCATCCTGGGAATTGATCCAGGGACGAAAATCCGTTGGGGCCAGATCAGGAAATGTAAGCAGCAAATTGGATAAATCCCCTTTGGGATCGATGGCAATCACTGGAATGTTATCGATCAATGCCTCTTCCAGAAGGCCGATCCCCAAACCAGTCTTCCCGCTGCCGGTCATTCCGATAATAACCGCATGGGTGTTCAAATCTTTGGAATCGTAAAGGACAAGGTCGTCTTTGAGTACTCGAGAATTCAGATCGTATTCCTTGCCGAGATAAAACGCGCCGAGTTTTTCATAGTCTGTCTTCATTTCATTCCCCTTGAAGAAAACGTCGAAATGATTTCCTATTTTTCCATGACTTATTATATTCGATTGATGCCAGAATAATTTACAAGCATCCATGATCAGTTTAAATGACAGCTGTTTTATTGGCACAACGAGGCATTGCTGTCAATAATCACCATTTAAGATATAGCTTCATGCGGGTCACTATCCCCCTCCCAGGCAGAACCAAAGTCGTTGACACTTCAGTGTCTCTTTGGCATAGTCAGACCCGATTAAAACCATTTACACTTTCAGTCATTTACCATCAGGCAGGAATATCTTATGCTAAACCAGCGTATTGCCTTTATCAACGACTCGTTTGTCAAATGGGATCAGGCCACGGTTCATCAGATGAGCCACAGTTTCGGCCGGGGAAGTGCGATTTTTGAAGTCCTGAGCCTCCACGCAACCGATACCGGGACTGCTATCTTCCGGTTGGATAAGCATCTCAATCGATTCTACCGGACGGCGGATTTACTGATGATGGAAATTGCGTTCACTCGTGATCAGCTTGGCGAAGCCGTAAGGGAAACAGTTCGGCGCAATCAAATCCGATCGGGCTTCCTTAAAATCATCGGTGCCTACACGGATGTGGCCTTTGGCGTTTTACCGCCGGAAAGGCCTCTTGATATTTCCATCTTTGTGGTAGATCCTGATCGTGACCTGGGCGGACTTTCTTTTCCTTTTAAAACCGGAACGGCCGCCGGTATTTCCAAATGGCGCAAACTGGACCCGCAAACTGTTCCCGTTGAGGCCAAGGCCGCCGCCAATTATCTAAACGGCATGGTGGCCAGGAACGAGGCCCGAAGTCGAGGATATGAGAATGTGATTCTGCTTGACACCCAGGGGTTTGTTGCCGAAGGTCCCACAGAGTCGATTTTCTTTATAAAAGATGGCGACGTTTTCACCCCGTCACTAGGAACGGTGTTAAAGAGCATAACCCGGAAATCTGTCATTGAAGCCGCAAGATTTTACGGCATGAACGTTCATGAAATACGTGTTCCCCGTAATTGGCTGTTCAATGCCGAGGAAATCTTTTTTTCGGGAACCCCCAACAAAGTACTGCCGGTTCGGCAAATAGAAGCGCACTTGATCAAGCCCACCCCGGGACCACTAACCCAGAAAATATCCAAAATAATGGAAAAAATCATTAGCGGTCATGATAAGCAGTTTGGTGCGTGGCTGACGCCCTTGAATTAATGCCGCCGGGTTGGAAATCAGGTAGAGGAAAGGCTTAAGTGTGATGGGGCTGATTGGTATCTATTGATTTCCGGGATCTGATAGTATTCGCCTCTGCTGTGATTCGGGATAAATCAGGGGGTAATTGTACAAGAAGACGCAATACAACCGGACACCCCAAAGGGCGTTTATTTGACAAGGTAAACAATCAAATTAGCGCATATACTTAAAAAAGGGTGATTTCGTCAAGCATTCAGGGAGTTATAATAAGCGGTAATAAAACTGGCTAAAACCGATTGCTGATTTTGATCCATTTCAACAAAATCAATTCCGTTGTCAAACCGGCCGTTTTTCCTTTTTCTAATATGGACCACCTGTCCGATTATGTCCACCAAATCGTCATTGAGACCGATGGTCAAAGCTACTTTCTGCCTGCGGGACAGTGGTTTGTATGTATCCAGGCAGATTCCCGTTTTGGAAATATTTAGGGTACGTCCCATGCCCTGCCGGATGGCATTATCGGCTTCATCGTACACGACGTACGATATCAGGTTGAGAGAATCGATTCGGGGGGACTTTCTTTTGTCTTTTACAGGCATAGGGTACCAACCACCATTTAGTTATCGATTTTTATCGATATTATAATGCGATCTTGCATTTTGTGTCAAGCGTAAATTGAATCAGTGCCTTCGATGAGAGCCGGTAAAAGAGTTCTGACCGATTTTATTTTAACCACAGATTAGGTTTTTCATTTCCGAAGCTGCCCATAGGTTTGAAATTTTTTAATAATGATCTCTATTTCCTGATCCGGCAAAATGGTCGGCTCGCTGATATTTTTGGCCTGATAATAAACACGGGCCACAAACTCAATTTCTTCCGCAGTTATAAAGGCCGAAGCCATATCCGCTCCGACCGTAACCAGACCGTGATTAGCTAATAAAATCGCGTTACATGAACCAATCCCTTTGGCCACATGACGAGCCAGCGCTTGGGTGCCAAAGGTGGCATAAGGAGCGATGGGCACTTTACAGCCGGAAAATCCGATCAGGTAGTGTACGGGCGGAAGTTCCCACCCGAGGCAGGCAATGGTCGTGGCATAAACAGAATGCGTGTGAACGATCGCCTGGATATCCGGCCGTGTCCGATATAATTCAAGGTGAAACTTAAGCTCCGAGGAAGGTTTGTACGAGCCTTCCTCTATCCGACCGACCATGTCGGTTATCACCACATCCACAGGCCGGATTTTAAAATAATTCAGGTCGGATGGACTGATGGCTACCTGCTTCTTAGAGCGATTGATCATGCTCAAGTTTCCACCGGTTCCGGTGGTTAACTTCGCCGTTACTAACTTTTTACCAAAGTCGACAATATAATTTCTTTCTTCTTCCAACAGCATTCAGAATTCCTTTACACCATGGATTGTCCCTTCATCATACGGCATGCATTCGGCTTGGGAAACGATTATGGTACGCATAATTGGTGGATACGATATCAAAAATCTAAATACGATCATCAAATTTAACGGGTCAATACTAAGCCGGAAGCGCCGATTGGTATATGAATTCGGTAATACTATGACTTTTATTTATGTGATTACACATACAGAGATATTATGCCCTAAGCGACAGGGAACGCAACCCCAAGGGATTTAATGCCGCCTTAAAACCCATCTTGCCAGCACTATAGATGCCGCAAAAACATTGTGGCTGTTATGGGAAC